>VOFJ01003573.1_pt1 | contig 25661 bp, 38 predicted proteins | sample 5384081 | NCBI WGS metagenome assembly VOFJ01 (sample SAMN12384729, study PRJNA508395) | human gut metagenome | isolation source: healthy gut I | host: Homo sapiens | reverse complement strand
TATCCGCTTTTGTCCTTGACGGCCTGCGCAATCTGCGCACAGACGTCAAAAACATCAAGAAATATCTTCTGACAATGCTGTTCAATGCGCCTGTCACACTGAACGGCAGAACCATGATGGATGTGAGAAAATCTGTCAACGACGGTTTTCGTCCGATGCTGGCGTAACTCCTTGAAGATATGAACAAATTGTAAAATTTGAAAAAGTGGTCGAAATTTTTTAATTTTTTCGTTCGAGATGACAGTAATAAGGGCAAATAGGTTTTTTCGGCCTATTTTGCAACAAATTGGAGGTGAAATTCTATGAAACAAGCTCGTATCCATTGCCCTTACTGCGGGTCACTTGCCACGCTGCGCCCGGCAAGCGTGATTCATGGCCTGTCCGATATTTCCGCAGGAACGTACCTGTACGTCTGCCGCCGCTGGCCTACCTGTGACGCTTACGTCACAGCTGACCGCTGCACGAAGCAGCCCCTCGGCACCCTTGCCAACGGAGATTTGCGGCACAAACGCATTCTTGCCCACCATGCACTGCACAGTGTACAGACGCAGCTTGGTATGAGTCGCGACCAGAGCTACCGCTGGCTGCAAACGCAGATGGGTCTGCCCGGAGATCAGGTACATATTGCCAAGTGCGGCGACTACCGCTGTGAGCAAATCATCCACATCTGCGAGAATGCGACTGCGAGGTGACGGCTATGAAATGCGTAAAACGGCTTACACTGCCCAACGGCGGTTGGTAGAAGAAAATCTGACCATCGTAGAGCGCGTCCTGCGGTTCGACATCAATGCCAATCCCTGCGTTGCCGGTCTTGGCTATGAGGACTTGTATCAAGAGGGCTGTGTCTGGCTCTGCAATGCAGCACTGACCTTCGACCCAGCGCGTGGCAGCTTTGCATCCTATGCCCGGCGGGTCGTACAGAATGGCCTTATCGGCTATTGCCGCAATGTTTTGAGTGAGTATCAGCACACTGTTTTGCTTGGTGATTTGGAGCCCGCTGTACTTACTGCCTTGGAAGTTCAAAACGCGATCTCAAGTCATACAAAGTGTGAGACTCCCCTGCTGCTTGTCGCTGCAGAATCTCAATACAGCGGCGTGACCCGCAAGGGCATCAATGCGCTGGCGTTGCAAGTCTCCGGCATACCGCTTACCGCAGTTGCCGTCCGCATGAGTGTCCCGCCCAACCACGTTTCGGCGTGGATCAGCCGTGCCATCCGCAAACTGCGAAACAACGAATCTTTTCTCTCATCTCTACACGAAAATTGAAATTTGGAGGAACCTTTATGAAAATGCTTTACACTGCCAATGGCCGCTATATCCGCTGCTGCACCGAGGAAGGCATCCGCCCGGTCATTATTGTCTGCGACAAAGAATACGAGGTCGATGTGCAGGAGTTTATGCTCTGGTCCATCCTCAACTGGCGCATCCTGCGGGAAGAAGAAATCGGCAGCTACTACGAGAAAATGGCGAGCAATACCAACGTCACCATCCACCGCAGCTGGCAGGACTGCGTGCAGCGCCTGCTGGTGCGTGGTCTCATTGTGGCCGGCACCAGTGATACAGAATATGATGCGCTGTATGATTTGCTTGCCTGCCGATTCATTATTCCCATCGGCGCGGCATGGCCGCTGCGGGTGCTGTCGTTCCTGAAACTGACATTTTTGGAGGGCATCTCATGGAAAATGACTCGCCGCCTGTTCCATGTGGATGCCCGCAGTTCCTGCGAGAAAAAGGTCATTCGCCTTGCCCGGCAGACTCCCCTCTCCTGCGCAGAGATCATCAAGTGCATTGAGATGGACATCCGCCGCTTAAAAGACGGCTACGATGTGCTGGACAAGCTGTACGATGACAACGACCTGAACTGCGATAACTTCGCTCAGGCTGTTCGGGAGTACCGTTGCAGCCGCGAGGTCATCACAGCGGTGGCAAACCTTTATCTGCGGCAGCAGATTATGCTTGATACTTACTGATACGATAATTACCAAAATGAAAGCGGAAGATTCCCGCTGTTTTAAATGAGAATCTTCCGCTTTTTATTCATGTTATTGCTGTGGGACTTTTTCCATCAGATCATCTATACTGCAATGCAGGACACGTGCCAAGCGCAGCAAGGTTTCCCCTTGCGCCTTGTTAATGTCTTTCTGGCGTTGCTCATATTGCTGGATGGTGCGCACAGGGATTTCTGCCTGTCGTGCCAGTTCCGACTGGCTCATTTCGGCCAGTGTGCGCAGGCTCTTTAGGTTTGTTTCCGGCTTTGCTGCACGGTACAGTTCGTTCATCTTATCAGCAAACTGGCGAACGTCCATTTCATGGTAGGGCGTATACAGCATTCGCACCTTGGAAATCGGCACAGCCTGCTCAATTTCAGAGAAGCGCAGCCCGGTATCCCACTGGTAATATGCGATAGCCCAGCCCGTCCAGTATTCGGGACTGCGGTCATACGCATAGGATGCCTTGCGGACGGGTTCTGGCTCCCCCGCCTGTTCCAGTACCCTGCGGGCAAGTTCCACACCGGAAGTGCCTGCCAAAATAGTGCTATCACCGAGTTCAAAGCGATGGGAAATCTCGCTCATTAAAAACCAGTTCCATACTGTTTCCAGCGGATACTGTAAATCATTGACCATGTAGTCCAGCATACGCGCAAGACATTTTTGTGCAGCGGTAAGATAATTTTTATCGTAAGCGTGGATCACTGGGCTTCATCTCCTCGTCAAGGATGGTTGTAATGTAAAGATCGCCCCTTTGGCGGCGGTTCCGCTCTACATCAAAGTATTGGCGGCGGGCGGTCTGGTCACGGAACGCTTTCTTCTTATACCATTCTTTGGCGTCTGCTGTATCATAGCCCATAAATTTCAGCTGCTCAAAGGCTTTTCGGCTTTTCAGTACAAATTGCTGACCCAGTTTGCCAAGGCGCATAGCGTTACACAACTGGCGATACGAGATTGCACCGTTGATAAAGTCAGAGGCAAAGGAAAAGTAGCTGTCATCGGCGCGATATCCGATAATGACATCTGCCGTTTTGTAGTCCAGATGAAAGTTCTGTAAGAGATAATCCTTAGCTTCCGCCGCCAGCGGTGTGGACGCATCAAACTCACGGTTTTCAAGCAGAATCGTCAGCCAGTGCAGCATTGTATATTCCGGGGCATTCAAATCGAGAATCGTCAAACCGTCACATTCGATTTGATATTCATTTGCATAACCGTTGTGGTCAATACTTACGCCCCACTCTTTCGCCATGTTCGGGTTTTCGGTGCAGTAGAAGCCAACGCCATAGTCATTGTAGGGCTTTCCATAGCCATATTGGGGCTTTTCAATAATGTGATTCGAGCCGTGATAAATCGTCTTTTTCATCAGACCACCTCCTCATTGCAATTATACTCCTGCGGGAGTATAATTGCAAGTGTGATATTGTCGTTGTGCAGGTGTCCACACAAAATCCATTATTGACAACCACAAGATATAGTATTATAATGGCAATGTAGATGATTTTTATGCTATATAAGCATACGCTGTTATTTTCGTAATCGGTGCCGGTAGTAGATGGCATTGCGCTGAATTGGGCGCGGTGTTTTCCCTGCCGGCACTTTTTTATATAGATATTTCCTGCCGTTGGCAGAAAGGAGTGAACCAAGAATCCATCCGCATCCCGCATGGCCGCCGAACAGTGGCCGCACCTTGGGCTGCATCAAGTGTTCAGAACGGACACCTGATGCAGCCCTTTTTGTTTTGTGAAAGGACGGTAATCGACAATGAAATCTGACAATGCCATCCGGAACAGCACAAGCATCTTCGTGGGCATCATTGTAGCCATCGCCGCGTTTGTGCGCGGCGCACTGCTGCTGCCGCTTCTGCTTGTCGCCTGCTCCGTCTGGGGGCTGTATGTGCTGCAGCACCTGCGGGGCAGCCTCACGGCAGTCCCCAAGAAGAAAGCAAAGGCTCCCCGCCGCGCCAAGTTTGTGGTGCCGGACATCGAGGATGAACCTCTCAGCGACATTCTGCTGCTTCATGTGAACCAACGCGTCACCGCTGCACTTCGAACAGCAGGCAGCAACATCACATGGGAATGGGCCACCGAAGATCCGCTTGCCATCGTCAAAGAAGGCGGACGCTGCCTGATCCGCGTTCACGGGTTGGACGGTTTTGAGAGTGCCGAAGTCGTGCTGGACAAGCAGGCGCATCTGCGGTGCGAGTTGATCAACACTGTACCGCTGCGCCCGAACCCCACAACAGCCTCACCCGAAAAGCCGCGCATCCCCGCCGAGACTCCCCCGCTGTCCAACCCGCGCATTTGGTACGAGACCGAGGGTCGCGCAGCGTTGGAGGGCATTGTGGCTGACCTCAGTTCTCGCGGGCATCACTCGATGACCGTGCAGGAGGACGGTCACATCCAGCTTGCGGACGGCAGCACATCGGTGCTCCCGGAGTTGCACGGTTTCCCACCAGTTGGATGCTGGGAAAAGCTTAAACAGGTCTTTGCAGGAGATGGGCTGGCCGCCGAGGAAACTTCCGGCAAGCTTGTTCTCTCGTGGTGAGGAGGTTTCACGTATGAAATCCGGTGTATCTTTACAGCAGATGCTGACCGAAGTAAAGCGGCAGAGCGAGTCCAAGGAGGACTACCTCATTGCCCCCCAATCGCCTGCGGATGGAATCCTACGGTAAAGAAATGTTTCTGCACCTGTCAGACGACAGCGGCACCGAGCTGATCGAACCCATGACTATTACCGGCATCGCGCATCGGCAGATCGGCACGCACCTGCGCATCCCCGCCGCCTACTATGACCGTATGCGGGAGGAACGCCCCGATTTGCTGGCCTACAATGCTAACACATGGTTCAAGCAGGAAAACAGCCAGCGCATGCTGCGCACCTTGGACGGCTCCGCCCGCGCGTACCTGAGCAATCGCTATCGCCGCATCGACAATATCGACATTGCCGGCGTGACGCTGCCGATTCTCGGCGGGCTGCCTGACATCCGCTTTGAAAGCTGCCAAATCACCGAAAGCCGTATGTACATCAAAGCCGTGAACCCCCGCTTGCAGGCGGAGGTTTCCCCCGGCGACATTGTGCAGGCCGGGGTCATCATCAGCAACAGCGAGGTCGGGCTTGGCTCTGTCAGCATCCAGCCGCTGATCTATCGGCTGGTGTGCAGCAACGGCATGGTCGTGAATGAAGCCGCAGCTCGTCGCAACCACGTAGGCCGTGTTACCGACAGCGAGGAAAATTTCAGCGTCTACTCTCAAGCAACCTTGGACGCCGAGGACAAAGCCTTTGTCATGAAAATTCAGGACACCGTGCGCGCCGCCGTGGAAGAAGCGCGGTTTTCGCAGATCGTCGGCAAAATGCAGGAGGCAAAAGCCGCACAGATGGACACCCATGATGTGCCGGCTGTCGTCAAACTTGCCAGCAAAGAGTTTCACATTACCGACAGCGAGAGTACCGGCGTGTTACAGCGGCTGATTGAATCCAACGATCTGACGCTGTACGGTTTATCCAACGCCGTGACCCGCCACAGTCAGGATGTGGAAAGCTATGACCGTGCCAGTGAACTGGAAAGCATCGGTTACAGTATTTTGACCATGCCTGCCCAGCAGTGGTCGAGAATCAACAGGGCAGCCGCTTGATGCTGCCCCACATACAGGAGGATTTTTCTATGTCTATGATGAATGCTAACGCCGCAGCTACCACCGCCATGACCGCCAACGAACCGCTGGATTTTGTGCTGCCCGAAATGGGCGATGCCGATTTCAGCAGCGAGGAACTTGCCGAGGATAGGGACGGCTTTACGATGTCCTTTCCCCGCATCAAGATTCCCGCAGGCGGCGTACTGCAGTTTGAATTGCCTACCGGCGACCCGCAGCACCCGGATTACAGCCCCACTCTCACCGGCGTGATTTTGTACAACCATGCAAGCTGCGCCTACTGGCCGGAGGGTGACGAGTACAACGACGATGTACCGCCGCTTTGCTCCTCGGTGGACGGCAAACAGGGCTACGGTGAACCCGGTGGCACCTGTGCGACCTGTACGTTGAGCCAGTTTGGCAGCGCCAGCAACGGCCGCGGCAAAGCCTGCAAGAACATGCGTGTGCTGTATCTGCTGTGCGCAGTGGGGAGTTTATGCCGCTGGCAATCAATCTCGCCCACCAGCATCAGCCCGTTCCGCGAGTTTTTGAATCAGGGCTTTGTTTTCCGCAACCGCGCCACTTATGGCAGCCTTGTGGAGATTGGCCTCAAACGCCAGACGAACCCGGAGGGCAAGGATTACAGCGTTGCCACGTTCAAGCGGCTTGGTGACTTCCACGGTGACCAGCTTGCTGCTGTGCGCAAGTACGCCTTGGGCTTCCGTGAGCAGATTCGCGGAATGAACCGCCAGCGCATCGAAGCGAAACGGGAACAAGATGATGGTCTTTGCGAGATGGAGAGTTACACCGCCGCCCCTGCGGCCGCCGATGACAGCTTCTGCATCGGTGCTACGGTGAACGGCGACACGCAGCCGCTGCCCGCTTGATAGTTTATGAAGGAGGTGCTTTATGCACGATATTCCGTTGAATGAAACCCAGCGCATTTTTGCCGATAAAAACCACAACCTTGTCTACAAGTTCCTGCACGAGAAGAATCTGCCCGCCAGCGAGTATTATGACATCGTCATTTTCGGCTACTTGCGGGCCGTGCAGCGGTATCTGGCCGACCCGAACCTTGCAGGTTATTCCTTTTCCACGGTTGCGTGGCGGGCGATGGAGGGCGAAGTTGTCAATACCCACCGCACCGACAAGCGCCGTTTTCGCGTGATCCGCTTCGTCCGACCCCGACAGTCTTACACGGGGCATTTGACCTGGCGCTCTACGCCGACAGTCACTGATGAAGAAGCGCTGCGTGAAAGTGAGGTGGCACTGCTCCTGCATGCCCTCGCCAAGCGGGTAACGCCCCAGCAGATGGAAATTATCCGTCTGCGCACCAAGGGCTACCAGACGAACGAGATTGCGCAGATGCAGAACACCTCGCTGTACCATGTGAACACGCTGTTGGATAATGCGCGGTTCATCGTGGTGGAACTGTGCAGAGATGCCTGAGAGGAGGCAAGGACAGAATGAAAAAGCGGAAGTTGGAGCTTTACATTACCGGTAAACTCATGTCCGCATTGATGGTGGGCAGACCCGCCATCTTCAGTACGGGCGGCGAGATGTACCATACGGCTCCTGTGGTGAAGATCCACGAGACGGAAGCGCAGGAGATTCACTTTGAGACATCTACCACTCATTATTACATCAAGCCCGCCCTTTTGTACTCGCGGTCCTCAACCCGCGCCGACAAACGCTGGCCGCGTGTGCGTAAAGGGTTGAATGTTCACAGAATGATTTGATGATAGCCGTGGCGGCGCTTTGCTGCCACGGCTTCTTTTGACGGAATAAGAGGTGAAATTGACTATGTATGAAGAGAAAGTACGCAGATTCAAATGTTATTACTGCCCGGACTGCAAACTCTACGCCGGGTCTGAAACGAAAATAGTTCACGATCGGCGCATGAAACCGAACACGAAATACTGCACCGGCGGCAAAAAGATCATCATCTTTCGCTCTGATGACCCCAAGGTAAATGTACCGAAATGGTGTCCTAAGCTGCGTGTGCCGCCCACATTGCGGATTTACCACTTCCGTTCACCGGAAATCGAGGCAGGAGAGAGCATGCTTGCGGCCAACGGAATTCGTTTTTCCCCATACCCCCAGCCGCTATGCAGTGCGGTATGAGGGAGAGTCACCTTATACGGCGATGGAATTTGCAAAGCAAACCAAGAGACACTCTTTGGCGGAGCTGATTTCTATACAGTTGCAGCCCTATGAGATTTTGGAAATCGACGATGGCATCCGTCCATACTGTTTCCTTGTGGAACGTCTCGGTCATGTGCGGTGCATCCGCTTCAAAAGCGATATTGCACGCGAAAACAAGTTCGATGAATCAGACAATAAGTCAATTTGATTTTACAGGACTCTCACAGGCGTTTCGTTCGTTGTTGATTGCATTGACAGCAAAGTACTCGACATTAAATGCCCTGTGTAATGTATGTTTCATTTGACTGTTGCAGTATGGTCATTGCTTGCATCAAAGCAATGTGTAGCACTTTATCTTTTTTCAAAAAAATCTCCGTCACATCGTTATTTTTGAAAAACATACCCCAAACAAAAAGATTGGCAGCCGAGCCTATATAGGAGAGAGAGTATGGTCAAGATTTCTTATTTGTGATGATGATCAAACATTCGCACAGTCAATGTTCAAAAGGATCCTATCATTGCCGGCCTATTCCAGCAAATCCATGAAATTGAGCTGCTTAACTGATATTGCTGAAATGAGTGCTGACGCTATCGCGCAATATGACATTCTATTTCTCGATATCGACCTCGGTAAAGAAAGCGGGATTGATCTTGCAAGAAAGATGCGCAAGATGAATCCGGAAGCTGTATTGATTTTCGTGACAAATTTCAGCGAATATGCCCCTGAAGGGTATGAAGTGGATGCCTTTCGCTATCTTGCCAAATCCGAGTTGGAAAAGAAGCTGCCTACATATTTTGAAGATGCACTGGCAATGTGCCGCACCCGTCAGAGAAAAGTAGAAATTCTCTGTGAGGGTGAGAGTGTTCCTATCCCAGTTCAATCTCTTGCATGGATAGAAAGTCAGGGACGTGAACAGTATCTCCATTTGGTAGGCGGATGCCGTGAGCAGCTAATTACCAGATTAACCATGACGCAGCTTGAGGATCTGCTTGTCCCTCATGGATTTTTACGTATCCACAAGAGTTATCTTGTAAATATGGCGTATCTACAGTCTTTTCAAAGCACAAGTGCAGTTCTGACAGTCGGTCAAACGCTTCCTGTGGGGGCTCGTAGTTATCGCGACAATAAGCAAAAATTTGTAAGATGGCAGGCGCAGCAACTATGGTAGTAATTTGGGGAAATATTCTCAGCTTTATAGGCAATGTGGTTGCGCTGGCAGTCGAAGTCCTTGTATTTAACGCTTTCTTCCCTCGTAATGAAAACAGAAAAAGTCAATGGCTTTGTATTCTCTTGTGGTGGGCCATTGCTACATTCTTGTCTATATCCGTTGGCACAAAATTTGGATATACATTCAAAATGCTGCAAGAAGTCGCCTTAATATATCTGTTTTGTGCTTTTTTGTACCAAAGTCGCTGGGATCGGCGGTTGTTTATCGTTGTAACGGTATATTCTCTTTTATTTTCTTATGGTCACTGGTTTGATGAACTCTGTATACATATTAGTGGGTTTACCTACGAAGAATATATATGGAATGTTCCGCTCTATTCTATATTCTTTTTTCTCCGTTGTTCGTTTATCTTAGCATTTGCATTTCTGATAAATAAGTACCACAAACCGCTACATGCAAGAACACAACCAAGTGCTTGGGTCCCCTTATCCGCTGCTTTCCCTGTTTGCACACTGCTTGTGCTCAGGCAGGTATATACCTACCCGGAAGAACAACGTGTATGGCAGATTTGTCTGTTGATTCTCGATCTTGTTGATATTGCTGCATTGATTTTATTGGACTATCTTGAAGAAAACGCGGAGAATCGCGAGAAGCTGATTGCTGCCAATGAACGCGCCCACGTTCAGGACGAAAATATCCAGGCTCTGAGTCAAGCATATGGTGAAAGGTTCGGTTTGTGTACTGAGAACCACGGTCACTGTGGAACAGTGGATGTGCATCAGGATTGGCTTTCACTGCAACCTTGAATGTGTCAAACACAATCGTGTTGTCGTTGTGGTCACTAATAACATACGAAACGATACGTCTGTCGTACAGGTCAAGGATGGTACGCAGATAGATTTTGTGAACTCCTCGTACCATTTGAACTCTGTAACATCGGTAAGCCACTTCATATTCGGTCTTGGCGCATGGAAATTACGACTGAGTACATTCTCTGCCACATACTGCGGATTGGCTGCATTATTCGCACCGTATTGGGTAAATTCACATTCAATCAGCTTACCATGATTCGCTTCAGATAAATTTCTTCTGCCGCAAAGCCCTTGACTTTTTGCCGATGTGCAGTATACTTTTATATAGTTAGCTGTGCATAACCACTCAAAAACTTTATGATGCGGGAGCCTCTCTCAGAATCTCCGAAAGCACCGAAACTTCTTGACAGAGTTAGCAGCAGGGCGTATTATTTGGGCAGACTAGCCACTGAGCAGCGGCTTTTTGCAGCACCAAGAGTTAGCTTTATCTAACTCTTGACGTTGTCCGGCCCGAAGAAATGTGTTTTTTCTTACAGGCAGAAACTAAAAGCAGAAGGAACGTATCAGGATGAAAATCTACAATTTTGGTGCAGAGGATGCTCCGGTGCTGTTGCTGCTGCCAGGTACCTGCTGCCATTGGAAAAGCAATTTCGGTGCGGTGATCCCGCTTCTGGCTGACAGTTTCCGGGTGCTGTGTGTCAGCTACGATGGCTTTGACGAAACCGAACAGACCGAATTTTCCACCATGCTGGAGGAAACCAAAAAGATCGAAGCCTACCTCAAGAACCACTGCGGTGGTCACATCCGGGCAGCCTACGGCTGCTCTCTGGGCGGCTCCTTCGTGGGGCTGCTGGCGGCACGGCAGAACATCCACATGGACTACGGCATTCTGGGCAGCTCCGACCTGGATCAGGCATCGCCGCTGGCGGCAAGCTTGCAGACAAATCTTCTGCTGCCATTCATCTACCCTGTGGTGAGGGACGGAAAGTTTAAGGCAAAATTTCTCCAAAAGCAGCTGGAAAAACATGCCAAAGAGTCGGGGGATTATGTCAAAGCCTTTCTGAAAATGTTCGGCGATGCCCGCCCCTATGTGACCATGCAGAGCTGTAAAAACCAGTTCTACTCCGATCTTATCACCCCGCTGCCGGATAATATCCATGTGCCCGGCACCCAGATCCATATCTTCTACGCCCTGAAAATGGGCGCAAAATACCGTGCTCGCTATCAGCAGCATTTTGCACATCCTGTTCTCCATGAGCAGAACTTGCAGCACGAGGAATTGCTGGCCTGTCGCCCGGAGCAGTGGGCGCATCTGGTAAAAAGTATTGCATTATGAACGGGAAACAGAAAGAGGGTGGAGTTGTGTCCTTTTTTGAAAACACCCGCAAACCTGTAGGTCTTGGCGGGAAGATCATGGTTGCCATGATGAACTTTGGGCACAGCGCAATGGCAGCGTGGGGATTGCACTTTTTGCAGCTTGCCCCGGATGCCATGGTGCTGGACTGCGGCTGCGGCGGTGGGGCGAACATCAAAAAGCTGCTGAAACTGTGTCCCAAAGGCAAGGTGCAGGGCATCGACTATTCGGCAGTCAGTGTAGAAAAAGCGCGAAAGGTCAATGCAGGTGCCATTGCAGCAGGGCGGTGTACTGTGCAGCAGGCAAGCGTAGCAGAGCTGCCGTTTGAAGCGGAGCAGTTTGATGTGGCAACCGCATTTGAAACGATCTATTTCTGGCCGGAGCTTGCGCAAAATTTCAGAGAGGTCTATCGGGTGCTGAAACCCGGCGGGACTTTTTCATCTGTAACGAAGCAAACGGCGAAACAGCAAAAGACGACAAATGGACGCAAATCATTAACGGTATGACCATCTATACGGATGCTGATCTGAAAGTGTATCTGGAGCAAGCAGGCTTTGGCCAGATTCAAAGTCACAAAAATAAAAAGGGCTGGCTGTGCGTCACAGCACAGAAATGAGGTGCGATCATGTCGAAAAAAGCAACGGAATTTCAAAGAAAAGCAATGAGCCGGATGTACCGGGGCAAGGAGATCTTTAAGCCTTTGAACACCGGCTGGATCGATGAAAATGTCGCTTGTGTGCGGGAGTGGGTGGCAAATATCTTCTTCTACCGCAAGGGCGATACCACCATTATGATTGATGCCGGATACAACTATGACCGCCTTGCCGAAAAAATGGGCTGGCTTGGGATTGATCCGAAGTCGATACACCATATCCTCATCACGCATCAGGACACCGACCATGTAGGTGCGGTGGAGGCGGACAGTCCGGGACTGTTTCGGGATGCTGCGCTGTATATTGGCGAGATCGAGAACCGCTATCTGGCCGGCGAGGATGCGGCGAAAAGTCATCTATCATCTCTATAAATTGCCGCAGGTCACGATCAACAACGAAAAGGTACTGCTACACGATGGGCAGGTACTTGACATTGACGGCGTCAGGATCGAGTGTTTTCTGGTTCCCGGCCATACATGGGGACATATGGTCTACCTCATTGACGATAAGTACCTTTTTACCGGCGACACGCTCTGGTTTGGCGCGGACGGCGGCTACAGCTTCATTTCCGCGCTGGCGGAGGACAATAAGCTGGCTGTGCAGTCACTGGCGGAGCTGGAGCGGAAACTGCGCGCACGTGGGCTGCATCCATATTTCATCACCGGTCACACGGGATGGACGGACAATTTTGCCTTTGCGTTTGCCCACAAAGACAAGAGCTGTTCACCATTCAAAAAACGAGTACACGACCCATCGGCACCCTATGATGCCTACGACGAATCGGACGACACCGAAGAAAATGCAAAGAGCGGTTTCCTGAAAGGCGTGGGAAGATGAGGAACAGCGAATTACAAATTGACCGTAGCTGCCATGTGCTATATTCCAAACCCTACAAAAAGGAAATTCTGGCGAAAATCACTCTGCACTATCCGGAGGTGGAGCGCGAGGCGGTCTGGGAGCAGGTGCAGCTGAGATACGCAGAGCTTCTTTCCAAGTGGCGCACCGACCTCGGCGGCAAAAAGAATTTTCACAACGGCGCAGGCGGCACCTATGACTGCATCGCCATCATGTGCTTTTACGATGTGTGCCGGGATGTGGTCACATTCCGCGAAATGGAAGAGATGGAGGAAAATCTGATTCTCCCCTCCTTCCGCAAGCTGAAATTCGTGGACTGCAACAAGCCATTCTGGAAGAAACTGATGTACAAGTCATTCGTACGGGCGAAAAGCGGCTGTGACAAATGGCACGATTACGAGATGACGGTCGCGCCCTACGAGAAGGACAAGCCGATCTATTATGAATTTACGGCCTGCCCTGCGGCGGAATTTGCCATGCGGCACGACCTTGCGGAGATCATGCCCGCCCTGTGCAATGTGGACTATGCGGCCATGGAGCTGCTCCACGCAAAGCTCGTGCGGACGACCACCTGCGTGGACGGCTGCCGGTGTGACTACACCATCTGCGGCGATAAGGATCCATACGTAAAGGAACATCCCGAATACCGGGATGAAAACGGATACAGGAGGAACAAGGAATGCTTTTACAGGTGATTCTGGAAGGTCTTGGGTTGGGAGCTCTGCTGGTTCTTGTCTGTGCCGTGGGCATCCGCAAAGGGGCTGTTGGGATGGTGCATCTTTACAGCCCGGCGGTGCAGCAGCGGTGCGTGACGCTGGGACTTACAACACACGAGAAAATCAAGCGCAATTCTCTGATTTTCAAAGCCGTCTGCGTTCCCGGCTATATCAGCTATGTGCTGGTTTGTGTCTATGGGATAAACGGTGCGCGCAGCTTTGCGGCGGGCTTCTGGCAGCTGCTTGTCATCTTGTCCGTTATGAATCTCATTGACCGCCTGTTGGTTGATGACTACTGGGTGGGGCACACGAACGCATGGACGATCCCCGGAACAGAAGATCTAAAGCCGTACATCACCGCAAAAGACAAACAGAAAAAGTGGCTTTTCGGTACGGTAGGTATGGCAGTCATAGCGGCGGTGCTGGCGGCAATTATGACAGTACAGTGACCTGAAAGACCCTTCCGTCAGCGGCTTTTTCCACTTTCTTGCAAAGGCCGGTGCCGAAATGATGAAAATGCGGATTGTGAAAATCAACTTTTGAAAGAGGCATTTTAAATGAAACACATTCACTTTGACATTAAAGGCGATGGATTTTACGGCGCATATTGGGTGTGCAAGGACGGCTCGGACTGTGCGGTCATCGCCATGCTCGGTGACGACCCCGAGGATTATATGGCACGCTCTGCGGTGAAGTGGTTGCTTCGCCTCGGCGTGAACGTATTGACCATGTCGCCCGGCAAAAAGGACTACGGCCATCACAACTATCCGCTTGAGCGCATCGAAAAAGCAATTACATGGCTCAAATCGCACGGCAACGCAAAGATAGGCATTGCGGGGGCATCAACGACTGGAACTCTCGCCCTGACAGCGGCTTCGCTATTTGGCGATATCTCTCTAAGCATCGCAATGACGCCCAGTGACTTTGTGTGGCAGGGCTTCATGCAGGGCAAAAAGGACGGCTGCAAGGAATGGCCAATCGAGGGAGAATCACTCTTTTCTTACAAGGGCAAGCCGCTACCCTATATGCCGTTTTGCTATCAGCACCCCGACTATTGGCGCACGATCTCGGAGGAGTCCAAAGGCACCGGCAATATGATTGCCTCGCGCAAGCTGTTTGACGACTCTGAAGCGGCGCACCCGATCACCGAGGAGGAATTTATAAAGGTAGAGAATATCCGCGGAAGGTTGTTTCTTGTCGGCGCAGAGGACGACGCACTTTGGGACACCGCAAAATATATCCGCCGCATGGAAAAACGCCTTGCGGAGAAACCGCACTCCTGCGAAGTCGAGGCGGTCGTATATGAGCACGGCACGCATTTTGTTTTTCCCGACGGTATGCTCAAGACCATGCTGCCTGTCGGCTCGGCACTGTTTGTAAAGCTGGCGTTCAGTGCTGCAAAAAAATATCCCAAGGAATGCAAAACGGCACGTATTGACATTGACCGCCGCATGACACGAGTTATATGCGATTGGAGGGACAGAAAGTGACCTATTTTGGAATGCCTTTCGGCATGTGGGCTCTGTTTGCACCGTCGTTCCGAAAGCAGCTGACCACTGTGCTGGGCTATGATGCAGATACTGCAAAAGCCATCACGAAAAAGGCAAAGCAGCAATACCGGCAGATCATCCGCAGGCTGCCGGAGTTTGAAAAAAAGCGGACCGCTTCAAGATGAATCTTGTCAACTGCGCCATGATCGGTGCGTTTGTTCTCTCCATGCCGGAGCGCCCGGATGTGGAGCGGCTAACGGTTTACTACGCCAACGCCATGATGACAAAGCCCATGCAGTGGTTCTGCCGCAAGAGCGGAAAAAACAAGTTTACCCCCAAAGATATTTCCGGCATGAAGGCGACCGCCACCTTGAAAGCCGCCGACCGTAACCCCTATTCGTGGAACATGGAATTTTACGAATATCCCGACGGCAGCGGCTACGAGGGACGATTCACCCAATGCGGCATCTGTGTGCTGATGAAAAAGCTGGGGCTATATGACCTCACTCCGGCACTGTGCCACCTGGACTACACCATGAGCGAAGCGGGCGGCGTGACCGATTTTGTGCGGCAGTACACTCTCGCCTCCGGCGGCCCCTACTGCGACTGCGGATACAAAAAGAAGGGGTGACGGACGATGAAGGCGAAGGAAACCTATCTTTCCCGTGACTTTCGGGAGACTGTGGCGCAACGCTTTCCTGCGCAGGCAAAGCAGCTGAACGCCGCTTTCGATATGCGCCTGAGTGCGCTGCTGGCTGAAAACGCGGGTGCAAGCAAGGAAAAGCAATACCACCTCAAGCGGCAGATCTTACCGGGCATTGCGGCCTACGAAACCCTGCAGCGGGTCATGCCGAAAGAAGAAGCACTGCAAACCGTTCACGGCTATGTGGAGCGACTGGCGAGAACGAGCCACAAACAGCTTGCCGCCCTGCTGCACATACCGGGGCTTTACCGCCTTGTTCCCGGCGTTTTTGTCAAATCCACCCGGAGCGTTTTCGGCCCGGCGGCGGGCTTTGTCCCAAAAGAGCTGCAGACCGGCAACGGCGTCTGGCGTGTGGATATGATGAAGTGTCCCTATCACGACACCTGCGCAGAATACGGCTGCCCGGAGCTGTGCCGCTGCTTTTGCGACAGCGATGACATCAGCTATACCAGCCTGCATCCGAAGCTGATCTGGGAGAGAAGCATGACGCTGGGGCGCGGAAATGACCGCTGCGATTTCTGCATGAAGGTCAGATAATAGTGGGCGGCATATTGAAATGGAAATCAAACGATTCGGTACATGGTATTTCTGGCATACTTTCTTGTTTTGTATGAACCACGATGGAAGACGAAGGAAATGGGAGCATATGCCCGATTCGCACGCAGACTGAGAGGAGAAAAACAATGATCGTACTGCAACTGCTGCTTTATTGTCTGCTGTTTACCGCAATGGTAAAAATCGCTGTGATCGGTGGTGCTGTCAATGGACTGTACTTTTATCCCAAGGAGGTGCAGGATCGCGCCATCGAACTGGGACTGATCGACCACAATACGATGAACCGGAAACGAAAATGCTTTATGATACCGTTCTTTATCGTGATGCTTGCTGCTCTTGTGCTGATTATCGGTTTGTGGAACGGGGCTTCCTCCTTTGGTGAGGCCTATTGGCAGGCGCTGCTGTTTCTTGAGGTCATGAATATCTATGACGGCGTTGTAATCGACAAGCTATGGGTCGGGCACAGCCAGTTTTGGGTGCTGCCAGGGCTTGAAGATGTGTCGTTCGTGCAGACCTGGAGGCAGGTGCTGAAAAAGCGAAGCATACTGGCGCTGATCTGGGTTGCGGGAGCGGCAATTGTCGGCGGTATTGTCCATTTGATTTTCTAAGAAGTTGGAAATTGCCCAAATGAAAAGCAGAATCATGAACTGCAATCGGAGACAAAAAAGATGAAGACGGAGAAACCGAAAAAGCTGATTCGCTGGTGCATTCTTGGCGCAGTCGGATGCGGATTTATGGCTGCCGGGGACTGGCTGCTGGGCTGCATTCCGCTTCGGGAAACGGACACCGGTCTTTTCAATAGAGCCTATTATCTGTCCGGCTCCTACGGGCTGTGGAAGCCTGTGCTTACCGTTGGACTGGGAGCGGTTGGCGGCTTTCTCTATTACTTCGTAGTAAAAGCGCTGAATGCGGACATTGATACAAAGTACAGAAAAACAAAGATCATTCAGTATCTGTGCGGAATTTTCACCGTTGCGGTGGCGCTGACTATCCACACCTGGGTGGCTACCATGGCGTGGTTCACCACCTATCTGGGCCCGCGCATCGGAGAAGAAGCTGCCATCGCGGCGGTCACCGCCTATCAAGACGGCATGCTCCTCGCCATTGCGCCGATGTACGTTCCGATGATACTGGCTTTCGGCATCCATTTCGTGATGCTGCTTGCGGGCAAGGCACGGTATTCCCGGTGGATGCTGGCTTTTCACCCGGTCACATGGAATCTTCTGCTGGTTACTGTTCCTGATATTGCACAGGCCATGCAGGTGCCGGTGGCCACATGGATGTCCGTAATGAGCCAGAGCAGCACGAACAGTGCCATTATGGTCTGGTGCATCGCGGCTGCGGTTTATGAGAGAAGTCACACTCAATAAAAAAAGGAGTCTTGAATATCCCGGCTGATAAAAAAATAAAACCGTCCTCATCATCGCCCACCGGATGCGCACTGTTTCCAGTGCAGGTAAGATTGTGGTGCTCAAAGATGGAGTAGTAGCAGAACAGGGATCGCCTGCACAGTTGCTGCATACGATGAAACCACCATCATTGAAGATTTGTATTTGAAAAAAGTTGTCTAGGACTTGACATCGTGCAGAGTTCATGATCACGCATGCCGCCATAGCAGTCATATTGAAAGACATCCCGCCTGAAAGTGAAAGCTTTACTTTCAGGCGGGACTTTTTTTTTTTATTGTAAAGGCTGGTTCCTGTTCTTTAAGGAGATGGCTACACATTAAAGAACTTTGGCCCCATTGGCCGTCAACTTGAAGGTTGCTCCCAGCATATCGGCAGCCCCACGGCACATCAGCATCCGCTGCAGGAAAATCTCAAAATATTCGTACATGCTGCAAATGTCGGTGTCGATCTGCAGATTCAGCGAGATGACCTTTTTCTCGGTGTTGATTTTCAGAGTCTGGTCTGTCACCGCGTAAGAGAAACCATACAAAACCTTTTCCAAACGCCGTTCGAGGGGAACCACGGACGGCGTTTTTATATATCAGCGAAAAAAGGAGTACGCAAATGAACCGTAAGACCACAAAAAAAGGTGGATGAATCCACCCTGACAACTTTGTGCGCCGTCTGCCGAGGGGCATTTTTGGACGCAAAAAGGGCGTCCATCTCCGCAGAGCCGACCCCAGGCAGCTCGTCAAGGATGTCTGCACGTATTGCCAGACACGATATGGGTTTGACTACTACGTTCAGCCCATTGTCCGTAAATCAAAAATGACCGGAAAGGAGAACAGACGTGAAACTGCGCCAGCTTAAACTTGACCCGGAGTTCCAAAGCAAAATTCCGCCGCTGCAGTTTGAGGAAGAACAGCAGCTTGAGCAGAACATCATTGCCGAGGGTCGTCTTCTGAATCCCATCATCACATGGAATGGCTACATTCTGGATGGGCAGAACACGGTAGAAGCACGTCGAACCTGCAACGGTGGTATGGAATTGCCCATCCGCTGCAAGGTCTTCTACGGCCTTACCAAAGAAGACGAAGCAACGCTGTTTGCGATTCAGACGGGCAATGCTACTTGCCTGACGGCGGGCGAACGTCTGCGTGCCAATCTGGTGGCCGAAAACCCGGATGCACTTTACTTTGTGGGGATCACGTCGAATGCCGGTGTGGAATTTGCCTATGACGGCATCTGGGCACCCTGGAAGATCTACTGCATCGAAACAGCATACGAACTGTACAAGCAGTATGGCTGTGAGCGCTACGTCGAGATGCTTCACATCATCAACGAGGCGTGGAAGGGCAATGTGGATTCCTACCTTGCCGGTGTAATCCGTGGTGTGGCCCGCTTCTGTAGGATAGTTCTCGGAGGTGACTTTTCTGACATTGTTACTCGATGGCATCCAATGGGCCGATAAAGCGGTAGAAAATCTGGATTTTCTGGACGTATTCGCCATCGACCTTTTCCGCTTTGGATACCAGAATCTTGTCAATCAGCTGATGCAGAATCTTATAGTTCAGTTCGGTGATGCCAGCGTACTTGCTGACTTCATCAATAAAATCCTGAATCTTGTCCAGCTGATCGTGTTCAGCACGGCCTTCCCGCTCGTACTGCTCAATCTTTTCGGTCAGTTCAGCCTGTTCTTTGTCGTAGCGATCTGCAAGCATTTGAAAACGTTTCTCCGGGAGAAGTCCCTTTGATACGTCCTCATAAAGTTTTGCATACAGGTCTTCGATTTCTGCGATTCGTGCTTTACACTGCTTCAAATCCCGTTTGTGCTGCGCCCGGTCAGAGGACACCCGGAGGTGCATCTGATTTGCAATCTTCTTCACAAGGGCTTCCCGATTGCTCACAGCGGCCTTTGCGTGTGCCTGAATGTCCGCAAAGACAGCTTCATGCAGAACACGTGCTTCCAAATTATGCGAGTCACAGGCTTTCGCACCATATTTCCGATAAGTGCTGCAACAATAAAAGGTCTGATCCAGAACACTGTTACGTTTGCGCCTGTGCTCGACCTTGACTAACATCGTTCTGCCGCAGTCTGCACAGCGGACGATGCCCTTGAAGATATTGTCGTAGTCGGTCTTATCGCACATAAAACAGCCGGAACGGCTGTAAAGGATTCGCTGCACGTTCTCCCAACGGTCTTGTGGGATGATTGCTTCATGTGTATTCGGAACGATAGCGCGTTCTTCAAACGGAATATAACGCCGCTTTTTGGATTTCATGGACACGGTGGGCTTGGCTTCGTAGATGATGTGTCCGGCGTAGACTGGGCTGTGCAGAACCTGACTGATATAGGCACTGTCCCAATCATACATCTTTTCATCATCAATAAAGCGGCCAAACATCTCTTTCTTGTAGTAACACGGCTTCAAGACTTTTTCATCGTGGAGCCGCTTGGCGATGCGGTGAAGCCCCAGCCCTTCCTCTGCCATTGAATAGATATACTCAACAACGGGGGCGGTGTTCGGGTCGATCACAAGGTGATTGTGGTCGGCAGGGTCTTTCTGGTAGCCAAACGGTGCGCCGCTTGAGATATACTTTCCGCTTTTCTTGCGTGTCCGAAGGGCACTCTTGATTTTTCGGGAAGTGTCTTTGGCGTACATTTCATTGATGATGTTTCGGAACGGGGCAATATCCATCTCTGGGATTGCTCGTTGGAATCATAACCATCGTTGATTGCAATATAGCGGACACCGTGTTCAGGAAAGAATATCTCCATATACGTTCCGGTTTCGATGTGGTTGCGTCCAAGTCGGGACTGGTCTTTGGTAATGACGGTCGCTACCTTTCCATCCCGGATATCATCCAGAAGTTCCTGAAAGGCAGGGCGGTCAGAGTTCGTGCCGCTGTAACCATCATCGACATAGTACTGGCAATTCCCGAAACCGTTGCGTGTGGCATACTCCATAAGCATCGCCTTTTGAGTGCGGATGCTCAGGCTTTCGCTGTTTGAACCGTCATCTTTTGACAGCCGGCAGTATAAAGCAGTTACTTTTTTTTGTCCTTTTCCATGTGTACCTCCATAATGGAAAAGAGACCTCATCAATCACATTGTAGCGGATGCTGCGTGATGATGCAAGCCCTTTTCCGCAGTAAAACGTCCAATTAGCCAGCGGCGAGATACGATTCGGCAGTTTTACGAATTTTCTTCTTCCGCAAGCCGCTGAAAAAGCGTATTCATCGGCACATTGCCGATATAATGGCGTTCCACGATCAGGCGCACGGACTTCGGACTTCTTGGCGCACGTTTGCGTGTAGTGGGCTTCTTCTCAGATTTTTCTTTGTTCAAGGGCAGACCTCCTCATTCATGTGGTGCAAATACGGAAAGGAATGGATGGATTCTATTCGTTTTTCTCTTTTTGTTTTATTACGTTGGTTAGGTGAAAGTTTTCTTCGATACAGTCTTAAAGGCTGCTATACTGCATAGGAAAAATATCTTTTGCGGATGCCATTAAGAATCCGTATCACAGAATCGTGATTTTGGCGGTTCTTGAATCGTAAAAAACGCAGAACTATTCAACATTTGGAATTTTCACAAAGATGTGATTGGGCGAAGAAAACCGCGTTCGTCTGCGCTCAATCAATCCTGCAGCGTCCAATTCCTTAAGCGCACTGGAAACACTGACAGTGCTGCGCCCTAGCTGCTCAGCCAAAGAGCAAATCGTAAAAATGACAAACACGAAACCGCGTTCATCTATCCAGAGATTTTTCTGCGAGAGCGTGGCACGGTCGAGCAGCAGCACATAAGTCATTTTTGCAGTCTGGCTCAGGTCAAGTTCCAAAAGGAAGCGTGGGTATGGGAGAAACGGCGGCAGCAGAGTTTGCGTGGTAAGATATTCTGAAATGTTGATCACCTCCAGCTGAAGCAGAAATCAGAAACAAAGAGTATGTAACGAGAATTGGAGGGTTCCAATTCTCCAGTCGCAGAAAAGCACGAAACAAGTGCTCAACTGCGTTAATAAGTTAAGGTCTCCCATATTGGTCCTCGACTTCCCTAGGAGTGGGGAATCGTCCGGCGGCGGGCTTGCACCGCACCATTGGCATTTCAGCCACCCCGTCTTCGTTATGACCGGGCTGCGAGTTACAGAAGTACCTTTTGTGAAGTACCGGACGATTGAACTATTCACTTGTCAAGGAACCATATGAAAGATTTCTGGACTTTGACGGACGAAAAACATCCTTCTACTTGGTAGCCGATGAAAAAGGCCATTTCGTAGCATTGCAAGCAATTTTGTAAACAAAACGTCATAATAGTCCGAGAATGGTCTTGAAAAAGATGCCCTACACTTGGTAGGCATCGAGAACGCCTGTTTCGTAGCATTGGTGAGAAACTTGTAATTGAATTGTAATTCTTGAGACCAAATCTCCGCTTTTGAAAAAATCCTCTCAATAGGTAGGCAACGAAAACAGCCCAAAGACAACCATCTTTTTTTGAGAATTAACAAAAAGGTCACAAATGACCGGCTTTCAAAGAGGCGCTTCTACTATTAACAGAAAAAGTGGCCTAAAATGGGGGGTGTTCGAGAAAATTTCCACCTTAAAAATGCGCCTTTACTCACTAGCCAACGAGAATAGCCAAAAGCCAACAAAAAACATACGAATTATGTATTTCTGCCACTGATTGCAACGGCGTATCGTATCGGTGACAGAAAGATCGTTTAGAGCGATTCTTCGCGGTTTGGGGTAGTGGAAGTCGCTTTGTGGTGGGACTTTTTCTGCTGAAGCTGCTCCAGCTTTTTCAGCACCGATTCCTTCTCCGGCATCTTACCGCCCGGTGCAGAAAGCTGCTGTTTATTCAGCACCATGTCAATATACTTTCGCACATTTTTCAGTGCGGAGATGTCCGGCTGCAAGGTTTCCAGTTGGGTGCGCAGCTCTGCACTGCTCGATTGCAGCGCAGAAAATTCGGCATCCAATGCCGAAAAAATCCACCGCTGTGCTGCCGTTCAGCTTCATCAGGGTGCGGACAGCTTTGTTGAATGCGTCCAGTTCGTCCTTGTGCTGGGCGGCGTAAGCGTCCTTGGTCAGTTTAAAGTTTTTCTTGATAAAGGTGTCATGGACAGGTTTCAGCTTGGCATGGACGGCGGCAGCATCTTTTTATCTGGGCGATTGCCCTCATACGGTTTTCGTTCTGCTTCAACTGCCTGCGGAGAGGGGCAGCGGTCTGGTTTAAGCTGTCAATGGCTTGGTTCAAAATCCTCAGCGGTGTTTAGGGAATGGGCTTTCAGGTAGTCCACCGCCCGTTTGACTTCCTCAAAGGCCCGGACAGTGCATTTCAGCTTTGCCTTGCCAGACCACTCGCTGCGCTGCTCATTGCGAAGATTGAAATAGTCCACCAGCAGGTCGGACAGCGTGGGCTCCTTCGCTTTTTCCAAAGCGTCCAGAAGAAGCTGCTTCTTTTCATCCAGATCTGCGATCCAGCGTTGCAGACCACGAATTGCACTGCGGATGGACTGCATCAGGCTGTTGGCGGCTCGAATATCACGATTCAGATTGCCGAGAAAAGTTTCGATGCCACGTTTTTCCATCTGGTGTGCAGCGGGACCGAGATGGACGGTCGGTATCTGCTGGATGCCCTGCCGCTCAAAGGAGCGCAGGTCAACACGTTCTGGTCTGCCAGCTGCTTCCAGATAGCGGTTGGGTGATGGTCTCCCAGCTATGCCGCCAGACCTCGGCGTACTTCTGGTCGTTCCAGTCCACCGTGTTTTCCTTGTGGCATTTCCCGTTGCCGGATGGGAGTTGGATGCGCTCGCCGTTCTCGTCAAGGTCGTACACCTTTCGGGCTTTCGGCAGCCACTTGCCGTGTTCGTCCATTGCCCGGAGCGTCAGCAGAATGTGGGCGTGTGGGTTGCCATCTCCCTTGTCGTGGATGGCAAAATCGGCAATCATACCCTTGGAAACAAACTGCTCCTGACAGAATTCCTTTATCATGGAGAGATACTGTTCTTTCGGAAGCTCCACCGGGAACGCCAACACGATGCGCCGGGCAAGCTGGGAGTTCCACTGGTTCTCCACGGCTTCCACGGCGTTCCAGAGGGTCGCCCGGTCTGCATATCCGGGTGGCGCATGGGACGGCAGCATGATCTCGGTATGGACAAGCTCTTTCTTCTTGTTGTAGAATTTTGTTTTCTGGTCGTACTCGCCTGAACAGCCGTTCGCCGCTTTGATAAGCGGCCCCGGCAACAGCGGACTGCCCTTGGCTGCGCTTGACGATGGTGATTTTGAAATGCGGACACGGAATAGGCATCACCCCCAAACAAAAAGACCGCCCAGCAAGATTGCTCTTGATGAACGGTCTAGAATCGTATTCGGTTGTGCTCGCCGCCTTAGAACGGAGTGCTGTGCGCTTCGGTCTCAGGCGGGAGCCGCAAAAGGATAGCTGCAAAGCAGCGCAAGGAAAAAGCAGTTTTCCTTGGGATGGAATCGGGCTGGCGCACAAACGCCAGCTTCGATTTCATCGAGCCGTCTGCAAGACCGCAATTTCACCGGAACGGTGTATAATTGCGCCCTTTATTCTAAAGGGTTTTTAGACGTTGCTACGTTCGTGAACGTCATGCACCATCTTTGCAAGAGCCAACACGACTTCCGGCTGACGGAATGAGATTTTCAGCAGTTCCATCACCTGATCGTCGGTCAAGCGCTCTCCCCGGACAGACCAGAAAGCTTTCCAGCATTCCGGCACGGGTGCAAAGACGATGCACACGCTCTCTCCGGTTCAGCTCTGACATCCTGGCGTTCAAGGATCTTCTCCCGGTGCTGACAAGAGCGCAACTTCTGTTCCGCTTTGGCTCTTTCGCTGCGGAGGTAGGCTAGGTCGGTTTTGGGTTGGGTCATGGCATCACGCTCCTTTACAGCATTAGTGACATTCGATATTTTTGTTGGTTCATGGTACACTACACACAATCAATATGGGTAATCTCTCGCTAAAACTGTCATAATCCATTGGAAAAGTGGCGAGCGAAAACATGGACTCTGTTACGATCATTTTCTTAAAGTAAACAGAAAGTAGAGAAGTAAATGAAGGACTCTACAAATCGCAGGTGGAAATAAATCGGAAAACGTGATATGGATTGAGACAGTTCAAGAGAAAGGACAATCGACATGGATAGTCAAAAATTTGGTACGTTCATCTCGGAAATTAAGAAAGGAAAGGGGGTGGACACAACTGGAACTTGCACAAAAGCTAAATGTTACGGATAAAGCAGTTTCAAAGTGGGAGCGCGGAGTTTCCCATAGTTAAAGATACCACACCAAATATGATGAACCCACGCTTATACACTACCAGCTATAATAAACCGCAAGGACAGCAATTTGATGATACTGCTGTCCTTTCTTTTTATAAAATTGCAGTACACATAAAAAAAAGCTGTAAAATGATAAATATATTTGTCCTTGTAACATTTCACGGACATTTGCCTGTTATACTATCTGCAAAAAGCAAAGGAAGTGAGGATATGAAGCAGATTTTAATTGTCGAGGACGACAGTTTTTTGAATAAGATGTTGGCCTATAACCTGACTGCAGACGGCTACGGCGTGACTTCTGCCCTAAATGCCAGAACCGCAGCCGAAGCCATCCGCCAGCGGGAATTTAATTTAGTGCTGCTGGACATCAACCTGCCGGACGGGAACGGTTTTGAACCCTGTGCAAGCTGATAAAGCCCCAGCACCCGGACACCATCGTAATATTCCTGACCGCCAACGATCAGGAGAGCGACCAGATACGGGGTTATGAGGTGGGCGCGGTGGACTACATCACAAAGCCCTTTGTGATCAGGGCCTTGCAGCGAAAAATCAAAGCCATGTTCGCCATGCTGGAACACCACAAACCGGCCAAGGACATTTACGACGACGGGCGGCTGTTTCTGGACTTCTCGGAGCAGACGGCTTCCTTAAACGGCAAGCCCCTGACTCTATCCCCGATGGAGTACAAAATGCTGAACCTGTTTCGTAAAAATCCCCGGCAAGTGCTGACCCGTGGGCAGCTTTTGGAAAAGCTGTGGGATATAGACGAGCGGTTTGTGGACGAACACACCCTGACAACCTCCATCAGCCGTATTCGCAGCAAGATTGAAGCCGACGGCGGCGCACCCTACATCAAGACCGTTTACGGCATGGGGTATCAATGGACGGGAGGCGAGGCAA
>VOFJ01003168.1_pt1 | contig 25670 bp, 36 predicted proteins | sample 5384081 | NCBI WGS metagenome assembly VOFJ01 (sample SAMN12384729, study PRJNA508395) | human gut metagenome | isolation source: healthy gut I | host: Homo sapiens | reverse complement strand
AATAACGGGTGGCAGATTGCGGCACTGCTCCTCTGCATCCTAATTATGATGATGGGCATTGGGCAGGGCATCGAAAAGCAAATAAAATCATGATGCCGCTGTTTTTTTCTGCTGTTTGTCGGGCTTGCTGTCTATATTGCATTACAGCCCGGTGCAGTGGCAGGCTATCGCTATATCTTTCGCGTAGACCCTGTCGCACTGAAAAGCCCCTATGACATGGATTTATGCCCTCGGACAGGCGTTCTTCTCCCTCTCCATCGCAGGCAACGGCACCATCATCTATGGCTCCTATCTCCGATGAAGAAAATATTCCTGCCTCTGCGGCGCGCGTTGCCTTCTTTGATACCTTGGCGGCATGCCTTGCGGCACTGGTCATCATTCCTGCCATGGCAACCACAGGCTCTCAGCTGGATCAGGGCTACTCGGGGCTGATGTTCATCTTCCTGCCGAATCTGTTCCACAGCATGCCCGGCGGCTCTCTGTTCGCCATCATTTTTCTTTTGTGGCAGTGCTGTTCGCAGGGATGACCTCTCTCCTCAATCTGTATGAAACGCCCATCGCAACCCTACAGGAAAAAATTCAACTTTGCCCGTGTGCCTGCCTGCCTTACCATCGGCATCATCGGCATCGTTGTTTCCATCTGTATCCAAGGCATTGTTTCCGGTTGGATGGATGTGCTGTCCATTTATATCTGCCCCCTCGGCGCAGGTCTGGCAGCAATCATGTTCTTCTGGTTCTGCAAGCGTGAATTTGTGGAAGCGGAGGTCAATAAGGGACGGATAAGCCCCTGTTCCCCTTGGTTCTACCCACTCTGTAAATATGTCCTCTGCCCCGTCTGCGTTCTGGTGCTGATTCTCGGCACACTGAACGGCGGCATCGGCTAAGCAAAAGAAAAAGCCCTACTGTAAGCTGCTTACAGTAAGGCTTTTTTTCTTTTTTATTGCTTATTTTTTCTTTTGCCAGAAACAGACACGCATCCCTCGAAGCTAAAGAACCGATACCGCTCCTTTACCGCCTCGGCGTAGCTTTCCATAACCAAATCCTTCCCCATCAGCGCAGAAACCAGCATAATCAGCGTAGATTCCGGCAGATGGAAATTTGTCACAAGGCAATCCACCGCCTTGAAGGTGTATCCGGGATAAATGAAAATCTTCGTCCAGCCGCTTTTGGGCTGAATCACGCCGTTTTCATCCGTTACGGATTCCAGTGTTCTTGTGCTTGTTGTGCCGACGGCAATGATGCGGCCGCCGTTTTTTCTTCGTTTCATTCATAATCGCCGCCTGCTCCGGCTCTACCACATAATACTCAGAGTGCATTTCATGCTCCAGCACATCCTCCACCTTCACGGGACGAAAGGTGCCCAGACCAACATGCAGGGTAACATGGGCAATCCTTACCCCCATGTCTTCAATTTCCTTTAATAATTCCTGGCGTAAAAATGCAGACCTGCCGTGGGTGCCGCCGCAGAGCCCCTCATGTCCGCATAAACCGTCTGATAACGGTTTTTATCCTCTAATTTATGGGTGATATAAGGGGTAGGGGCATTTCTCCAGCTCCTCCAGAATATTTTCAAACACACCCGTATATTCAAATTTGATAATACGATTGCCGCCTTCGATGACCTCTAAAAACCTCCGCAATCAGCTTGCCGCCGCCAAAGGAAATCCTGTCACCGGGGCGCGCTTTTTCCCGGGGCGCACCAGAACCTCCCCATGTATCCATATCCTTTCTCACCAGCAAAAGAATCTCCATCGCCGCGCCTGTGCCGACTCTTTCGCCGTATAATCTGGCAGGCAAAACCTTGGTATTGTTGATAACCAGACAGTCCCCTGCGCGCAGATACTCTTTAATGTCCCGAAAATGCCGATGCTCACGCTTTCCGCTGTCCTTATGCACCACCATCAGCCGGCTGGATGCTCTGTCCGCAAGCGGCTCCTGCGCAATCAGTTCTTCAGGCAGGTCAAAGTAAAAAATCACTTGTTTTTCATTTCTGTTCCTCTTTATCTTCTCAACATATAATCCGCCGCATATTTCTCACCGAAAATCCTCAGCATTTCCTTACGGTACATCCGCGTGGAATCATCGGGCAGATAATCAAACCCTTCTATATCATAATCATGCAGCACATAGCGTTCCTCCATATCCTGCGAATTGATAACCACCTCAGGGTCTGTCACCTTGCGGAAAATGCTCACAATTTCACAGTCGGGGTCGGAAATGACACGCATAATCTGCAAAATTTCATCATCCTTGAGTCTTTTTTACATACATATCCGTTCCCCCTTAATATTCCATCAGATATTTTACAACATACGGCTCGCCGAACCATTCATACATCATTTTTCTGTAAATATAATCGGAGCCTGCCCCTGCGCGATTCTTTCCTCTGATGAAATAATCATGCAGCTGATAGGTTTTCAATATCCTCCTGAAATTTCGCCGTTACCTCCGGCACAGCGGAAACCGCAACCGCATCCTCAAAGCTTTTATCGTAGGTACGGATTTTCAGAATCGTCAGTGCGCCGTCATCGGAAATGACATTCATCACCCTTCTGATTTGTTCCTCCGTCAGCTTTTCACAAAAACATTTTTATGCCTCCTTTTGCCCAATCGGCTGCTATTTTCTCCCAAAGCAGCTCCTTCCCGACACCGCAGAGTGTCTCTCTGACTGCCGCTTCGCTTGCCGCAATCCTGCGGTGCATGCCGCCGCAGCGCAGTCCCTCATCCAGAAACAGCCAAAGCCCATCCCCTGCCGTTTCCCCTGTCAGGTTCGTTTCGGAAAAAACAACCGTATTGCCGTTTTCATCCTGCCAGCCTGTTCGGGAAAGCAGGAAGGCTCTGAATTCCTTCATAATATCAGCCCTCAATCGTAATGCCTGTATAATAATGGCACAAAATTTCCTTATAATCATAGCCCATCTGCGCCATGCCCTGTGCGCCCTTCTGGCTCAAGCCGACACCATGACCGCTGCCGCTGCCGGAAAATACGAATTTTTCCATTCGCAACGGTGCTGATGCTCACGTTGTAAACCGTATAGGCTTCATTATCGGTATTCTGCGCAGGCTGTGCTGCATCCACATCAACGGAAAGCTTTTTCCCATTCAGATAGGAAAGCGCGCCCTCTGTTTTTGCAACAATGCCCTGCCTTGCCACCGCAGAAAGCAGACCGCCCTTCGCACTTGTGCTCGTGCCGCCCGTTACCGTGCCGCCCTTTGCCGTTAATCGTAAACATCTTGCTCGGCAGCGTGCCGCAGGCAGAGGAAAAAATAGGTCCGAATGGCTTCCTTCGTCAGCGTTTTTGTACCGCTTGTGCCGACGATTTGCAGCGCCTGCACTCGCCCGCCTGTGGAAAGCTTCGTAATCACAATATCCTTCGCTGTGCCGATATTCTCACCCTTCGCCTGCAAAAGCGCAGTCAGCTCATCCAGTGTCAAAGTCTTTGTCCAGCTGTTATCGCCATATTCCCCGGTTCGAAACCGCACGCAGATACGGCACCGCCGTATTCCATACGTTTTCACTGCTTTCGGTATAGCCGCCTGTGGATGCGGAGAACACCGCTTCAATCGGCTGCCGTTGTAGCAGGCAACCTCGCCTGCCGTTGCATCTACCGCCGCTGTGGTGGCATCCGCCTCGTTGCTGTAGCCCTTATAAACCTGACAGGCTGTGGTGTCGCAGAGCTGATAGCCGCTGCCCGTATGCGCGCCCAGCTTCGTCATGGCATAGGTGCGCGCCGCAACCGCCTGCGCCTTCAGTGCTTCTGCGTCATAGCTTTTCGGCATTTCGGAAGGCACCACGCCGTAGAGATATTCCTCTAAGCCAATGATATTCACGCCCGTCATGCTGCTGCCATTCACGGAAAACGTCAGCATTCCGCGATAGGGCATGCTGTTGAGCTTAAAGGTATCTGCCACATTGCCGCCCATCATGACGGCATTCTCCGGCACAAGCACAGGGGCTTCGCCGCCCGTAATCGCAACGCCCTCAAAGGAAACGCGGCTTGCATTTTCATCTGCCGCAGCCTCCACAGCGGAAACAGAGGCATCCTTCACATAGACCGTCCAGTCCCTCCGCTCCGCTCAGGTACGCCGCATAGGTGTCCAATCCGCTTTTTTTCATGTCATTTGCCATGTCCAATGCGTCCGCACAGTCCATCGTTTTGTCCACTGCGATATAGTCCCCCACGGCAGGCCTTGCCGTAAACAGACCGCTTGAGGTAATCACGCCGCCCCTTTGAAAGCCATCGCCCTTCTGCATGCCAATCTGCAATTCCCACACACCGATGCTTGCGGATGCCACGTTTTTACAAACCGATTCCAGCCCGACACGCACCGTATCGGGTACTGTATATGCCATTGCTTCTACGGGTGCCGCACTCAAAAAAGCATGGCACACGCCAGAATCGAAGCAATTTTCTTTTTTCCCTTCATATCTATCCCTCCTCATGATTTTTGAGCTGTTTCCTTCTTTTGTATGCTATCGTTTCATTATAGCACAACTTTCTTTCTTACAGGGAAATTCCGATTTCTTGTTTTTATATGAATACAAAAAACTTTCAAATTTTGTATTGACAAAAAGCAATTTGGTGTTTAAATTGTACTCATTCCAATACAACACAACAAACACAAGGAAGAGGGAGTAGTAAAACCTTTGGATGTTTTCAGAGAGTCTGCGGTTGGTGCAAGCAGATAACGGAAGAATGTTTGAACTGGCCTTCGGAGTGGTTCGCTGAACTGAGCACAAGTAGGCGCAACCGGCGAGTCGGCCGTTATACCGACAGGATATTGGTTCTTACAGCCTGTATCTGGGAAAGTGTATTCCTTTTCGGGAATAAAAAAGAGTGGTACCGCGGAGATTTCTGGTCGTTCGTCTCTTAATGAGGGAGATGAAGGGCTTTTTCTTTTGCTCATCGCTCATTCTAACCACGCATACAAACGAACCAAAGATAAAATCAAACAAAAAACATACGCAGAATTTTAAGGAGGAACTACCAATGATGAACTACACAAAAAATACAGACCCTACCCCACAATGGACATGCCCAACCGCAAATGGGCCCAATAACACCATCACAAAAAGCACCCGTATGGTGCAGTGTTGACATGAGAGACGGCAACCAGTCCTTGAAATCCCCATGAACCTGCCCGAAAAGCTGAAATTCTTCCAGTTTCTGGTGGATACAGGGTTTAAGGAAATCGAAATCGGCTTCCCTGCGGCAAGCGATACCGAATTTGAATTTGCAAGATGCCTGATTGACAACAACCTGATTCCCGATGATGTTACCGTACAGGTGCTGACACAGAGCAGACCCCACATCATCCATAAAACCTTCGAAGCATTGAAGGGTGCAAAAAAGCGATCGTGCATCTGTATAACTCCACCTCCACCCTGCAAAGAGATGTTGTTTTCGGCAATTCCATGCAGGAAACCATCGACCTGGCAGTTGCAGGCGCAAAGCAGATTAAGGAAGAAGCAGCAGCTATCCCTGAAACGGAGTTTTTCTTTGAATATTCTCCCGAAAAAGCTTCACAGGCACAGAAATGCCCTTTGCCGTAGAAATCTGCAATGCGGTTCTGGATGTTTGGGAGCCCACACCCGACCACAAGGCAATCATCAACCTGCCCTCTACCGTAGAAATGGCGACACCCAATATCTACGCTGACCAGATTGAATACTGCTGTGAAAACTTGAAATACAGAAACAGCATTTACGTCCAGCCTGCATGCACACAACGACCGCGGCACAGCCGTAGCGGCAACCGAGCTGGCTATGCTGGCAGGGGCTGACCGTGTGGAAGGCACACTGTTCGGCAACGGCGAAAGAACCGGCAACACAGACATCATGAATGTAGCCATGAACATCTTCTCTCAGGGCATTGACCCCGAACTGGATTTCAGCCATATTGATGAAGCCGTAAAGATTTACGAGGAATCCACAAGAATGAGCATTTCCCCCAGACATCCCTATGCAGGCTCTCTGGTTTATACAGCCTTCTCCGGCTCCCATCAGGGATGCCATCAGAAAGGGTATGGAAGCAATGAAGCAGCATCCCGATCACTGGGAGGTTCCTTATCTGCCCATCGACCCTATGGATGTCGGCAGAAACTACGACCCCATCGTTCGTATCAACAGCCAGAGCGGCAAGGGGCGGCGTTGCCTTCGTTCTGGAACAGAATTTCGGTCTGTATCTGCCCAAAGGCCTTCCAGCAGGATTTCTCAGCACTGTTACCACAAGCATGAGCGACAGACAGCATAAGGATCTGACACCTGCTGATATCTACGAAGCATTCATCGACCATTATGTAGACGGCAGAGCCCTCTGGAGCTGGTTACATATAAAAATCGTTCTGAAAACCATGAGGACGTTGCCATTGAGGCAGAATGTAACTTCAACGGCAAGCCCCTTACATTGAAAGGCACCGGCAACGGCATTATTTCCGCTCTTTGCCATGCCATCGAGGAGTATTTCAACATCGTGATGGAGGTTGTGGACTACAGAGAACATTCCATGTCCCACGGCACAAAATCCCGTGCAATCTCCTACATCCAGATTGCCGATAACGAAGGCGGCATGTATTTCGGCGCAGGCACATCCAGCAATATCACAAAATCCGGTCTGCGTGCGGTAGTGAGCACAACAAACAAGATTATCAGATAAGAAAAGAGCAAGAGAGTACAAAAGAAATTTTTGGAGGATAGCATCATGGGAATGACAATTGACACAAAAGATTCTTGCAGCCCATGCGGGGAAGCAAGCGTAAAAAGCCGGACAGCTGATTCAGGCAAAATTGGATATTGTTATGGGCAACGACATCACAACCGCCGTTGCTTTGAAGGAATTTCAGAAAACAGGCGCAAAGGAGGTTTTTGATAAGGATAAGGTGGTTATCGTTCTGGATCACTTTACCCCCAACAAGGACATCAAGGCGGCAGAGCAGTGCAAAAGTATCCGTACCTTTGCTTATGATATGGAAGTGAAGAACTTCTTCGACGTTGGACAGATGGGCATTGAGCACGCCCTTCTGCCCGAAAAAAGGGATTGTTGTTCCCGGTCAGGTTATCATCGGCGCGGATTCCCATACCTGTACCTACGGCGCATTGGGTGCGTTCTCCACGGGCATCGGCAGCACCGATATGGCAATCGGCATGGCAACCGGCGAAGCATGGTTCAAGGTGCCCAGTGCCATCAAATTCGTGCTGACAGGCAAGCCTGCAAAAATGGGTCAGCGGCAAGGATATCATTCTGCACATCATTGGCATGATCGGTGTGGACGGCGCACTGTACCGCAGCATGGAATTTGTCGGTGACGGAATTCAGTATCTGACGATGGATGACCGCTTCTCCATGGCGAATATGGCGATTGAAGCCGGTGCGAAAAACGGCATCTTCCCCGTGGATGAAAAAAACAATGGAATATGTAAAGGAACATTCCGCAAAAGAGCCTGTTGTTTACGAGGCAGACCCCGATGCGGAATATGACGAGGTTTATACGATTGATTTAAGCAAAATTAAGACCGACCGTTGCCTTCCCTCATCTGCCCGAAAAACACAAAAACGATTGACGAAGCAGGCGAGATTGCCATCGATCAGGTTGTAATCGGTTCCTGCACCAACGGCAGACTGAACGATATGAAGATTGCGGCAGAAATTCTCAGAGGAAAACAGGTACACCCCAAGGTGCGCACCATCGTTATCCCTGCCACACAGCAGATTTATCTGGACTGCATCCGTCTTGGCTATGTAGAGGATATCGTAAAAGCAGGCGCAATTTTCAGCACCCCCTACCTGCGGCCCTGCCTTGGCGGGCACATGGGGATTCTGGCAGCAGGCGAACGCTGCGTATCCACAACGAACAGAAACTTTGTCGGCAGAATGGGTCATACAGAAAGTGAAGTGTATCTGGCAAGCCCCCGCAGTTGCGGCAGCATCTGCCATCGCAGGCTATATTGCAGACCCCGAAAAAGATTGCAGGAGGGAGGGAATAATGGAAACAGCAAAAGGGAAAGTCTTTAAATACGGGGATAACGTCGATACAGACGTTATCATCCCCGCAAGATATCTGAACGTATCCAGCGGCGAGGAGCTGGCAAAATACTGCATGATTGATATTGATGCGGATTTCGTAAACAATGTAAAGGAAGGCGACATTATCGTGCAATACAAAGAATTTCGGCTGCGGCTCCTCTCGTGAGCATGCCCCTCTGGCAATCAAATGTGCAGGCATTTCCTGCGTCATTGCGTCCACCTTCGCCAGAATTTTCTACCGCAATGCCATCAATATCGGCTTGCCGATTCTGGAATGTGAGGAAGCCGCAAATGATATTGACGCAGGCGATACCGTATCTGTTGATTTCAACACAGGCGTGATTACAAACGAAACAAAGGGCAAAACCTATCAGGCTGAGCCGTTCCCTGCATTCATGCAGAGGATTATGGCTGCGGGCGGTCTGGTAACATATACAAAGGAAAAAAAATCGAAGGTTAAGGTGAAGAAAATGGGTTCTTATCATATTACAGTATTAAAGGGGGACGGCATCGGCCGATGTTGTGACTGAAGCCATGGGCGTATTGGAATGTGTCGGCAAAAAATACGGTCATGACTTTGTATTCAATGAAAAGCTGGCAGGCGGCTGTGCGTATGATGCGTATGGCGAGCCCCTGCCTGAGGAAACCTTGGAGGCCTGCAAAAACAGCGACGCGATTCTCTTAGGTGCGGTTGGCGGCCAAAATGGGATCATCTGCCGGCAAATCTCCGCCCCGAAGCAGGCGCTTTTGCTGAAGCTGCGCAGCAGTCTGGGGCTGTATGCAAACCTGCGTCCTGCCATCATCCATAAGGCTTTGAGCGACGCAAGCCCCATCAAGCCCGAAATCATCGGCGACAGTCTGGATATTCTGGTTGTCAGAGAGCTGACAGGCGGCATTTATTTCGGGGAGCGCGGCTATCGTGAAGGCAAGCACGGCGAAGAAGCGTATGATGTTGAAGCATATAGCGAATTTGAAATCAAACGCATTGCCGTACAGGCTTTGAAGCCGCTATGAAGCGCAATAAGCACGTTACCAGCATTGATAAGGCAAACGTTCTGGAAAGCAGTAAGCTGTGGCGCAGAACCGTGACAGAGGTTGCAAAGGATTATCCTGAGGTGGAATTGGACCACATGTATGTGGATAATGCCGCAATGCAGCTGGTGAGAAATCCCAAGCATTTCGATGTTATCGTAACCTCTAATATTTTCGGGGATATTATTTCCGACGAAGCAAGCCAGATTACCGGCTCTATCGGGATGCTGCCCTCCGCAAGTCTGGCGGACGGCGCATTCGGGATGTACGAACCCATCCATGGCTCCGCCCCCGATATCGCAGGCAAGGATATGGCAAACCCCATCGCAACCATTCTTTCCGCCGCTATGCTGCTGAAATTCTCCTTCGGTCTGGTTGCAGAATCGCAGGCGATTGAGGATGCTGTCACAAAGGTATTGGATGCAGGCTACAGAACCCCCGATATCTACAGCGAAGGCACCAAAAAAATCGGCACAAAGGAAATGGGCAAGCGCATCTGCGATGCCATCAACGCATAAAGCGAAAGCAACAAATACTGAAAAAAGGGAAACCTTCTCCTATAAAAAACAGGCTCGATTATGACAATCCATAACCGAGCCTGTTTTTTACGATTTCCTCCGCTTGACAGTCCCCTGCTCCCATGCTACGATTGCTTTAACACCTAAACCTGACTTTAGGTAAATATTAAATTTTATTGTCATGAAAGAAGGCGATTCTTATGTATACCATCGGTCAGGTATCCGAACTGTTCCAATTACCCGTTTCCACCCTGCGCTATTATGATAAGGAGGGGCTCTTCCCCGAAATCAAGCGCAGCGGCGGCATCCGCCATTTTGATACCAAGGAGCTGGAAGCCCTGCGGCTGGTGGAATGTCTGAAAAAAACCGGCATGGAAATCAAAAACATCAAGCAGTTTATGCAATGGTGTACCGAGGGCAGTGAAACCTATCCCAAGCGTCTGGAATTGATTCAGAAGCAGAAGCTGGAATGTGAAAAGGAAATCAAGCGCATGGAAAAAGCGCTCGCCATGCTGAAATTCAAATGCTGGTATTACGAAACGGCTCTTGCGGACGGCAATGAGGACAGAATCCATGAAATGCTGCCGGATCGCCTGCCGGAAGAAATTCAGTCATACTATGATGCCTCACATACAGACTCATTCTGACAGAAATTTCTAAAAAATCGTTTGATTTTACATTGTGCTTTCTCCTGTAGCTATGGTACAATACCCACGGACTATCCGTGGGTTAGCCGCTACAGCGTCTATCCGCTGTTTTCACAGCAAATTCTAAAATTCGCAGGCAGAGCCTGCTCATATCATGCCTTGTGGAAGAAAATATCTGCTTCGCAGCTGTTCTCTGCCCCTGCAAACATGGTAAAATACCCACGGCTTGTCCGTGGATTAGCCGCTTACAGTGCTTATCTGCCACGACAATCTATTTTGTTATCATCCATTATCATAACAGGAGGAAGTTTTTTTATGAACGAAAACAACGGAATCATCCGCAACGCCTCGGTCTTAGGCGTTCCGAAAATGTTACTTTTAGGTCTACAGCACATGTTTGCCATGTTCGGTGCAACAATTCTTGTGCCCATTCTGGTAAACAGCTACTTTGGCGAGGACGTTCTGCATGTACAGGTTACGCTTATCTGCGCCGGTGTCGGCACACTGCTGTTTCATTTCTGCTCTAAGGGCAAGGTTCCTGCCTTCCTCGGCTCGTCCTTTGCATTCCTTGGCGGCTTTGCTACCATCTCTAAGCTGAACACAGGTGCTTTTTGCCAATATTTCCAATGCCGAAAGCTTTCCTATGCCTGCGGCGGAATTCTGGTTGCAGGACTTCTGTATCTGGTGCTTGCTCTCATCATTCGCCTAATCGGTGTAAAAAAGGTTATGCGTTTTCTTCCCCCTGTTGTAACAGGCCCGATTATCATTTGTATCGGTCTGAGTCTGGCAGGCTCCGCTGTCAGCAATGCCTCCACAAACTGGCTTCTTGCATTTATTGCGCTTGCAACCATCGTTGTTTTCAATATCTGGGGCAGGGGAATGTTTAAGATCATCCCTATCCTGATGGGCGTTGTCATTTCCTATATTGCGGCTCTGATTTTCAATGCAATGGGTATGACAAATGCAGACGGCTCTGCAATTCCTGAATTTTACAAATATCACGGCTGCCCCCATGGTAGGCGTGCCCGAATTTTCTCTGTGCAAATTCAATATCTCCGCCATTCTGGTAATGGCACCCATCGCGCTTGCATCCATGATGGAGCATATCGGTGATATGTCTGCCATCTCTGCAACGGTCGGAGAAAATCTGATTGAAGACCCCGGTCTGCACCGTACCCTGATTGGGGACGGGCTTGCAACCTCCCCTGTCCGCACTGGTGGGCCCCAGCCAATACCACCTATGGCGAAAATACAGGCGTTCTGGAGCTGAGTAAGGTGCATGACCCCAAGGTCATCCGCATTGCTGCGGTTTATGCCATCATCCTGAGCTTTATCCCCAAAATGGCAGAGGTGATTGGTTCTATGCCCTCTGCGATTATCGGCGGTGTCAGCTTCATGCTGTATGGTATGATTTCCGCAATCGGCGTGCGTAACGTAGTAAAAACCGCGTAGATTTCACAAAATCTCGCAATCTGATTATCGCAGGTGTGATTTTTGTCTGCGGTCTGGGCTTCTCCGATGGACTGACCTTCAATGTTGCCAACACAGATATCACACTGACCTCCCTCGCCATTGCGGCAATCGCAGGCATTGTGCTGAATGCTATCCTGCCGGGGAATGATTATCACTTCGGCAAAAACGCAGGCGGCGATGCAAACCGCGGCATTGATATGATTCCTAACTTTAACGAGGATACCCGCTACGGCGATAACGAAGATTAACGAAAGCATGAAAAAAGAGACTCCATTAGGTGTGTCCCAATAAGAAAACGTGAAGAAAATGAAATAGCTGAAAGTTTGCGGATGCAAGGAAAGTTCCCCACAGACATCCTTTGACTTAGGCCGTCAAGGGGAACTAACGCAATAGCCGCAGCTTTCAGCATTTCAGAATTCAAGGTTTCTTATCTGGGCGCACAGAGTCTCTTTTTGATTGCTTATTCGCCTTCAAAGAAGTGCTTTTTGTAATATCGCGAGGACATGGCAAGCTGCTCCTCAAAGGCATCATAGCCCATTTCCTCGACCAATGTTTTCTTTCCGGAGAACAGATTCGTGCCTAAGCCTCTCGTTCATTCGGCCTTCTCCTCGTTATTTCGGCTCTCTGCCTTCCTCAAAACATGCGCATCATTTCTCTTGTAAGGCTGATGCCGTCATCGTGTGCAGGGGAGGTTATTTCTCGGAAAAAATTCAGCCATCGCCAGCTCCTCTCGGTCTAGCGTGATATCCTCACCCTCTCCGTCCAGATCGCAGAAATACCCCAACAGCAAGCCGCCCGTTACACCCCAGGGCTGTGTTTTTATAATAACGAATATTTTTTTTTACCTTCAGACCGACTTCCTCCATAACCTCCCTCTGCACGGTTTTTCCACCGTCTCGCCAATCTCCGTAAAGCCTGCAATCATGCCGTATCGAGTATAGCTGCGGTTGGCATATTTGCTCAGAAGCAATCTATCCCCATGCGTCACGCCGACAATGACAGAGGGCGCAATTTTTAGGAAAAAAATCATGTTATTACATTCCGGACAGCGCATCATGCGTTCCTTCTCGTCATGCTTTGTTTTCGCACCGCAGCGTCCGCAGAAACGATTGCTGCGATACCAGTCAAACAAATGCCACGCCGTCATCATGGCATAGCAGATATTTTTGGATTTTACCTGACGCAATGTCATGGCAGGCTCATAGCAGAAGGACGTATCCGCAGGCGCACCTGCTTCGCCCATCCAAATGAAGTAATCCTCCTCCTGCATGCGGAACACATACTGTACCTCGTTTTCATACCAATGCGTCCAGCCTTTTTTCCTTCGCCCATGCCATTACCTCCGCATAGGTCGGCAAAACCAATGTATCATCTTCCTTACGTCTCACCAATAGCCGGCTGCCCTGTGCGCAGACCACCTTCGCCGTGGCAACAGGTGCCGTATGGCGAAACTCGTTTTCTAATCTTCCGTATTCTAAATCCTGCAGCATTTCTATTTCCTTCCCTTAAATCCTGTTTGCTTATTTCTTTGTCTTTGTCCGCTGAATGGTGTAATCCTTGAATTTTTCCACCGCAGGCGGCAGATACCGATTCAGCACATACGCCATATAAACCATTCTGCGGGAATATGGCGTATCCAACTCCAGCTTGGTGACGTTATAGTTACGCAGTGCTTGGCTATCCGTTACAATGGCAATCCCCTGATTCTTCTCAACCAGACCTGCCATAGAATTGACATCTTCAAACTGACAAAGAATATTCGGCATAATCTGCGCCTTTGTAAACATATCATCAATGATACGGCGCATGCCGCTTTCCTTCGTATAGCTGATGAGCGGATACGGGCAAATATCCTGAATCGTTACCTTCTTTCTATCCTCCAAGGGATGCCCCTCCGGCAAAAATAACCACAAGGCTCTGCTCAAAAACAGGAATAAATTCCACATCGCTCTCCGCCTCCACCATGGAGCAGAAAACCAGATCATACTTTTTCTCGTTTCAGATTATACAACAGCGTTTTCGTGTTGCCCTCATAGCAGGAAAAAAGAGATATTCTTATTCTGTGGATCATCCAAAAAGCCTGCAATCAGTCCGGGGACAAAGTTCGTCCCGACCGATGTCATATACGCCAGCCCAACGTGTCCGCCCCCTTCGGAAACCAATCGCTCAATCTGATTTTTTCCCCAACTCCAGCTGTGTCAGGGCGTTTTCCACATAGAACATATAAATCCGCCCATATTTTGTCAGAACAACATTTCTGCCCCTGCTTTTCAAACAAATTTGCCCCCAGTTCCTTTTCCATGGAAGAAATGGAGTGGCTGAGCGTCGGCTGAGAAATATTCAGCTTTTCCGCCGCCTTAGTGTAATGCTCCAATTCTGCCAGCGTTTTAAAATAATACAACTGGTTTAAATTCATTGCCTTCCCTCCTATTCTCATGCAAAAAAGCGCATAAGAAAGCAGCAAATCAGGAATCCTTATCGCTGCTATTAAAATCCTAATGTATTTTTTAATGAGTATAGCAAAATAAATAGAAAAAATCTATAGATTTAATAAACAAAAAAACAGCCGGATTTCGTGACAAATGACGACAAAAAGCGACTTTTTCTCCAGAAGCCGCTTTTGTCCTATCTCATTATTTTAAAATTTATCTATAAAATCCTGCTCACTGAGAATGGGAATCCCCAGCTCTGCCGCCTTTTTATTCTTCGAGGATGCAGAATGAATATCATTATTGATGAGGAAATTCGTCTTTTTTTGGTGACACTTCCCGTCACCTTGCCGCCACCCTTTTTCAATGAGTGCCTGCAATTCCTTTCTGTTGGCGAATTGCTCCAAATCCCCCGTCACAACAAAGGTCAGCCCTGCCAGAGGGCTTTCGCCGGTCTCTACCTGCTCTGCCGCTTGAAGGAAAGATACTGCAAAACGTCCGCAAGCAGTGCCAGATGCGCTTCCTGTCTGAAATAATAGGCAATGCTGTGTGCGATGATTTCGCCGAAGCCCTCCACCTGCACAAGCTCCTCCTCCGTTGCCGCCTTGATTTTCTCCAAATCATAATCAAATTCCTTGCAGAGCAGCTTTGCATTTCGCAGCCCTACATGGTTGATGCCCAGTGAATAGATGAAATTCGGCAGCTCGGCGGTTTTCGCCTTTTCCACAGATGCAATCAGATTTTGATAGGATTTCTCCCCCAAAGCCCTCCATGGCTGTGATTTCCGCTTGATGCTTTTTCCAAGCGGAACAAATCAGATAATTCTCCACAAAGCCCTTTTCCAGAAACTTCTTCAGTGTTTCCTCCGAAAGCCCTTCGATATTCATGGCATCTCTGGAAACAAAATGGCTAAGTGCCTGTATCCGCTGTGCGGAACAGTTCGGGTTAGTGCAGTAAAGCGCTTCGCCGTCGCGCAGCTTACGGATTTCCGTTTCCTCGCCGCAGACAAAGCAATGCTTGGGAATTTCCGCCGTGAAACCGTTCCCGTCAGATTTTCCGCAATCTGAGGGATAATCATATTCGCCTTATAGACCTTAATCGTATCCCCGATACTCAGCTTCAATTCCTTCAAAATGCTGACATTATGCAGGCTTGCGCGGCTCACCGTTGAGCCCTCCAGCTCCACGGGGTCAAACACCGCAACAGGATTCATCAGCCCCGTACGAGAGGTGTTCCATTCAATCTGCCGCAGAGTGGTTTCCGCCATTTCGTCCGCCCATTTGAAGGCAATGGAATCCTTTGGGGAATTTCGCCGTTCTGCCAAGGCTTTGGCTATAGGCAATGCTATCAAAGGTCAGCACCAGTCCATCGGAGGCAATGTCGTTCTGCTCGATTTTATCGCGGAATTCCTCCACCGCAGCGGCAACCGTTTCCGCCGTCACCATGCAGTGCTCCACCACATCAAAGCCCATTTCGGCAAGCCAAGCCATATTTTCCGCCTTGCTGTCCGAAAGGGTTCTGCCTGCGGCACGCACCAGGGTAAAGGCAATGAATTTCACATTTCGCTTTGCGGCAATCTCGCTGTTTAACTGCCGCACCGTGCCGCTGCAAAGGTTACGGGGATTTTTATACTGCTCCTCCTCGCCCAGCTCCTCATTGATGCGGTAAAATTCACTGTAAGGAATGACCCCCTCGCCGCGCAGCACCAGCTCCCCCTGAAAGGGAATGGAAAGCGGCACATTGCGGAACACACGGGCGTTATGCGTCACATCCTCGCCAATTTCGCCGTTTCCGCGCGTGACTGCCTGCTCCAGCTTCCCATGATTATATTTCAGCACAATCGTCAGTCCATCCAGCTTCCATGATAAAATCCCTGCTTTATCCCCCAGAAAGCTGACAAGCTTCGCCGTTTCCTTCTGTTTTATCCAAGGAAAGAATCGGGCTTTCGTGCGCCACCTTCACCAGATTGCTCAGCACCGTATAGCCAACCTTCTGCGTGGGGCTGTTCGCAAGAATCGTGCCTGTTTTCTGTTCCAGTGCAGCCAATTCGTCATACAGCGCATCATATTCCTGATTGGAAAGAATTTCCCTGTCCTCCTGATAATATGCCTTCGCCGCCCGGTTCAACTGCTCCACCAGATATTTTATTCTCTCTGTCATATCGCATCCCTCACCGTCTCTGCTTATTCGCTTACCTTAATCAGCTTTCGACAAGCGCGCCATGAATTTCTTCGTCCCCTTTGCGCCAAAGGAAACGGTAACCTCGAAATCTGCGCCGCCGTTATTGATGGAAACCACTGTGCCAATGCCGTATTTCGGCGCACGCACCTTATCCCCCACGCCGTAGCTCAGCTTGAAATCTTTGGGCGCAGGCATTTCCTTTTTCATGCCGACCCCGCCGAATTTTGCTGTCGGGGCAGCACATTCTTTCTGCCGAGAGCAGGCTTTATTCTGCGTCATGGCATCATATTTTTTCGCCATATCGGAAATCTGTCTGGTCGGCATATCTACCAAATCCGCAGGAATTTCCTTCAGGAAGCGAGAAGGCGGATTATACTGCGGCGTAATCCCATGCTGCATGCGGCTTTTGCGTGCGTCAGGTAAAGCTCCTCCTTCGCACGTAATGCCCACATAGCAAAGTCTGCGTTCCTCCTCAATTTCCTTTTCGCTGCCATACATCACCGCACGGAAGCCGGGGAAAATTCCTCCTCCATACCGATGATGAAAACATAGGGGAATTTCCAGACCCTTCGCGCTGTGCAGTGTCATGAGGGCAACGGTTTCCTCTCCCTCCTCATAGCTGTCAATATCCGCAACGAGAGCAACCTCCTCCAGAAAGCCTTCCAGCTTGCCTTCGGGGTTAGCTTTATCATATTCCGCCGCTTTATTCACAAATTCATCAATATTCTGGATACGGTTCAGCGCGTCATCCGTCCCTCTGCCATCAGAAGCTGCAAATAGCCCGTCCGCTTCACAATGGCATCAATCAGCTCGAAACGGAAAGTCCATCCGCATCTTCGCGCAGCTGTTCAAACAGACCATAGAAATCCTTTGAATTTTGCCACTCTTGTTTTCAGCGTAGTGATTTCATCCAGACGGCTCAGTGCGCCGTAAAGAGAAAAGCCCGTTTTCCTCCGCAAAAGCAGCCAGCTTATCCAGAGAGGTTTCGCCAATGCCGCGCTTGGGTACGTTGATGATTCTTCTGAGAGCAATCGTATCCGCAGGGTTCGCAAGCACCTTTAAATAAGAAAAGAATATCTCGGATTTCCTTTCGTTCATAGAAGCGCACGCCGCCGAACAGGCGATAGGGAATCCCGCGCTTCACCATCTGATCCTCCACCGCACGGCTCTGTGCATTGGTGCGATACAAAACAGCCATCTGGTTTCTGGTCTTGCCCTGCTTTTCCAGCTCCAGAATTTTTTCTGCCACAAAGCGGCACTCATCATATTCATTATCCGCCTTATAGATATGCAGGATACTGCCGCTGTCGTTTTCTGTCCAGAGTGTCTTATCCTTTCTGGTCTGGTTATGATGGATGACAGCATTCGCCGCCTCCAGAATTTTCTTTGTGGAACGGTAATTCTGCTCCAGCTTAATTACAGTTGTATCGGGAAAAATCCTTTTCAAAATCCAGAATATTGCGGATATTTTGCCCCACGCCAGCCGTAGATGCTTTGGTCATCATCCCCGACCACACAGAGATTTTTATATTTTGCCGCAAGCATTGCCACCAGCTCATACTGGCTTGTATTCGTATCCTGATATTCATCCACCATGATATAGCGGAATCTTTCCTGATATTTTTCCAGAACATCGGGAAACTGACGGAACAGCAGAACGGTTTTATAAATCAGATCGTCAAAATCCAGCGCGTTGTTTTCCTTGAGCATTTTCTGATAGGTCTGATATACCTTTGCGATACGCACTGCCTTCAGGTCATTTTTATCCACATGCTGTGCGTAGTCCTCCCAGCTAGTCATTTCCTCCTTCAGATGGCTGATGATGCTCATTGCCCCCCTTAACGGAAAAGGACTTATCCGTTGTGCTCATATTCAGCCGCCGCTTGAAGGCTTCGCGCATGATTTTTTTTCTGATCGTCACTGTCATAGATAGAAAACTGATTTTCATAATCCAGATGCTGAATTTCTCTGCGCAGAATCCGCACACAGGTGGAATGGAAGGTGCTGATCCACATATCTCTTGCTGTATCCCCCACAAGCTTTTCCACACGCTCGCGCATTTCCTTCGCCGCCTTATTCGTAAAGGTAATCGCAAGAATATTCCAAGGCTTTACACCGTTTCCAGCAGATGTGCAATCCGCACCGTCAAGGCACCGGTCTTGCCGCTGCCTGCCCCCCGCCAGAATCAGCACAGGCCCTTCTGTCTGCAAAACTGCTTTTTTCTGCATATCGTTCAGTTTATCAAATCCAATCATGTCATTCTCTCCCATTTCTTTTTCTGTTTCCGCTTTTTTCGCAGGATGCCAACATAAGAAAGGCTGATTTGGCAAAATCATCTTGTCAAACCAGCCCCTATAATCTCTCAAATAAATTGATTCAAAAAGATTATTCGTTATCTTCTTTTTCTTTTTTTGCCTTCACACGGTCAATCGCCAGCTTATAGCCATCCGTGCCGTAATGCAGGCAACGATTGACACGGGCTGATGGTTGCTGTGGATGCGCCTGTTTTTTTCCGCAATTTCCACATAGGTCCGCTTGGCATCCAGCATTGCCGCCACTTCCATTCTCTGCGCGATTGCCTGAATTTCGTTGATGGTACAAAGGTCTTCAAAGAGCTGATAGCACTCTTCCACGGTTTTCCATGCTGAGAATGCACTCAAACAATTTATCGGTCAATTCATTTTTGATCTTTTTATTCATTCGAACGCCACCTTCTCCTGTTATTTTTCATATTTCCATTAAAAATATTGTAACACTTTCAAGCATTAAAGTAAAGAGATTTTCCACGTTCTTTTTTCCCGCATACATTTTTTATTTTCTGCCATGTCTGAGTCCTGCAAAGAAATTTTTCCGGCGTATTATTGAGAATCAGCTCCTCCGGAAATTGCAGCTCCTTCAGCAAATCCTCCGCATAGGAAAAATCCCCACATTCCGATAAAAATGCGCATCGCTGCCCAGAACCACAGGCTGACCCTCCTCCATGCTCATCAGAAGGATTTTCTTAATATTCTCCCTGCTGCCATATGGTATAGAGCGTACAATATGGTATATCTAAGGTTATATATCTACAGAGATTAGCCCAGTGCGTGGCTCAAAAAGGCTCCACGCCACGGTTTACTCCGCCAAATTTACAAATTAATACTGAAATTTTTTTGTAATTCCCCAACTTTTTAAGATTGTCTGACCGGTTTGGGAGCAATAAGGAAAAAAGTGCAAACAGGCATCTCTTTTTGAACGCGATTTTAACGCAACGGTTCGTATACCTGTTCACCGATACTTGTGGCAAGCCTTGCACAAAAATCTCTGCCATTTCTTCTGCTGCTCCATAAGTTTAAGCACTTCCTGCAGATCATAACCGCCCGGTGACTTCTGCAAATCATTTATACGGTGCGTACATCCTCGGCATAACAACGTGCCATGTCATATTTCAACTATCAGCGCCCTTTGAACCAGTTCGCCGAGACGGTCCACATCAGTTTCAATTTGGTGGTCTTGTAATATATTCAACGATGTTTTCCTGTCGTCAGACGCGAAAACCGTGTCCGAACCAGAAAATACCATATGAATTCTGCAGATCGGTTGCAAACTGGGCGTCACACTTCTCCTTCAGTTTTATCTCACCGGTGTTTATCTCCTCAGTTGTTTTTGCGGTTTTCTGCAAACAGTGCTCTCCCTCCTCTTGCTCGGTTTGTGTACGGCGCATGAGAGCCTGCTCATAATGCACGGCATACGCGCTGCTCCACTCCTCATCGTACAGTGCCTGTGCCGCAGCATACACGCGGGCAAAACCGGATTCGAGAACGACATGTTGTCCACTTCCAGATCCTCCCGCACATATTCAAGCACATTGATCGGAGCGCCCTCCTCCATCCATCCTGTGCGTCACAGAACGGAGCATGCCGTATTTCACCACCAGACGCAGCAATGCCCGTTCCTGCGGTTCAAGCACGCTGGCATGAGTGGATGCCTTCACGCGCACCACCGGAAACTGAGTCCGGCTGCTGTTCTTTCCCGTTTTCCGCCGACACTGTGATCTCTTCCTCAGCGTGGACGGCTGCATTGCCATCTGCAGCATCGCCTATCGAGGCTATAGCCTCCCGGCGTTGTTCATTTTTGCCGCATTCTCCCGCACTTTGGCAATATCGGCTTTCAGCTGACGCAGAAGCACCGCCTCCTGTATGCCGAATCTAAGCGCACATTCTTTCACATAGAACGAACGTGTAAGCTCCCACAGGGGATATTCGCTATCGACTGCAATATGCTGCCAAGCACCTTGGAACGCTTCACGGGGTCGTTGTCACAGTCCTTCAGCAGAATATCCATCTTGAACTTGATGAAATCCACCTCATTCTGCTGCAGATATTCTTCCACCTGTTCTGGAAGTGTGTCTGGGCGAATGAATCCGGGGCCTGACGCCGTCAGGCAAAGAGCACCTTTTGATATTCAGCCCTCCAGCGCGGCAGCGTCGATACCTCGCAGTGAAGCCTTTTATACCGGCAGGGTCGCTGTCGTAGATTACAGTGACATTTTCAGTGAACCGGTGTATCAACCGTATCTGCCCCTGGGTGTTGACGTACCTGACGAGGGGCTACTCATATTTCCCACCCCTGCTGATGCATGGAGATCACATCCATGTAGCCCTCATCAAGGATACACTTGTCTTTTTTTTCACAATAGCCTGCTTGGCCTGATACAGGCCATAAAGCCTCACGGCTCTTGCTGTAGATAAGTGACTCGGGGAGTTTACATATTTGGCCACCTCCTTGTCCTTGCGCAAAGTACGGCCACCGAAGGCCACCACCTTGCCGGAGATGGTGAATACGGGATACATCACCCTCGACTTGAAACGGTCATACAGGTCACCGCGGTCCGTGCGGATGCAAAGCCCCGTATCAACCAGATATTTTTCATTCAGACCCGCTTCCTTTGCTGCGTTCAGCAGGTCATTGCGTTTGTCAAGTGAATAGCCGAGATGGAATCGTTTTATGGCCCAGTCGTTGATGCCTCGTTCCCTGAAATATGCCAATCCTATTTCCAGCCCGTCGGCAGTGTCCTTCTGCATATTGTGCTCGAAATGAGCCATAGCGAAATCATTGGCCGCCATCATCCCCTGGCGGTCGTTCATCTCACGCCGCTCATCGTCGGTAATGTCGTGCCCTGAATCTCTATGTGATATTTGTTGGCCAGCCACCTCAGAGCCTCCCAGTAGGTGAGCTGCTCATGCTCCATGATGAAAGTTGATCGGACTGCCCCCTTGCCGCAACTGAAACACTTGCAGATGCCGCGGGAGGGTGATACAGAGAATGAGGGGGTGCGTTCACTCGTGGAAACGGACACAACCTGATTATATAGTTCGCACCACGCCTGCGAAGATGCACGAAATCACCACGACCTCCAATAATGTTGGCCGTGTCGAGAATGCGTTGCACTGTTTCTCTGTCGATTGTCTTCATCTCTGCAGCAGATTATGTAAACCGGTGACGATATATGGTTGTTAAAGATATTATAGGGTTATCAGAATGGGGGCGCCCATCATCAGAAGTCAGGTCGGCGGTTCCGCCCGAAAAGGGTGCGGGCGCCCGGCAACGGGTCCGGGGCTCCACCCTGTTCGTCACCGGCGCCATTAAGACGCGAACCCACTATATGACGTGTGGTCAGGGTATTCTCATCCCAATTCTGGAAACGGGCGAATCGGCTTACGAAACGCATCTTCACATCATCCACCTTACCGCTACGGTGCTTGGCTGCAATGAATTCGGCCAGACCACGGATGTCGTTACCTTCGGCATCCTCGCCGCTGTGCAGATAATATTCCGGACGGTGAATGAAGCATACGATATCGGCGTCCTGCTCGATGGCACCTGACTCACGGAGGTCGCCTCAGCTGCGGACGCTTGCTCTGGGTTGTCGGCCCCACGGGTCTCGACAGAACGGTTGAGCTGACTAAGTGCTATAATAGGTATGTTAAGCTCCTTGGCCAACTGTTTCAGCGAACGTGAAATCATGCTGACCTTCTGCTCGCGCGAACCGAACTTCATACCCGAGGCGTTCATGAGCTGAAGGTAGTCAATTATTATAATCTTGACTTGATGCTCCCGGACCAGACGACGGCTTTGGTCCGCAGTTCGAAAATCGACAGCGAAGGGGTATCATCTATATAAAGAGGCGCGGAATACAGTCCCTTGACACCACTCATCAGCTTGTCCCAAAATGGCATCGGTAAGGCGTCCGCTCTTTATTTTCTCACCCTCGATTTCACACACATTGCTTATAAGATTTGTTCACCAGCTGCAGGTTACTCATTTCAAGCGAGAAAATGGCAACCGGAGTGTTCACATTCACACGCCATATTATTTCTTTTGCCATGGACAGCACAAAGGCCGTTTTACCCATGGCCGGACGGGCGGCAATGATGATGAGAAGGTCGGAGTTCTGCCAGCCGGATGTCAGCTTGTCAAGCTCGTGGAACTGGGTCTCAAGACCAGATAATTCACTTCCCTGTTTGCCGCGGTTTCAATCTGCTCGGATAGCCTGGGCCGCTCACAACGATCATCAATCTGCGTTACATCCTTTTGACGTTGCGCTGCGAAATCTCAAACAGTTTCCCTTCAGCCTCCTGCAACAAATCGTCCACGTCATTGCTCATCGAAGGCTTTCCCTTCTATGTCGGATGAAATTTATCAGTTCGCGGGCCAGATATTTCTGAGCCACAATCCGCGCATGAAACCCACGTGGGCACCAGAAGCCACCTTGGCGGTAAGCTGGGATATGACAATGGGGCCGCCGACCTTTTCTCCCCAAGATCACCGCTGGCACGGGCGCTCGGTGACGGTTAGTATGTCGATAGGCTGCTGACTTGCACTGCTGCTGTATGGCTGTATAAATCAACTGATGCCGCGGATCGTAGAAGCTTTCCGGCTTCAGCAGGTCGTAGACAGTTGTATAGGCATCCTTTCAGCATGAGCGCACCCAGGGGACAGCCTTCCACCTCAGTATCACGAGGTAAGGCGTCCGCCGGTGTCGTACATTGAGTCTTTTTTCGGTTGTCTGGGCGTAAAGTTGCGCTGGGGCTACGTCTGATGGAAAGCGTGATCGTTAAAGCGAAGTGGTTATATGATTGTAATTGCAGCCTCCATGCGGGTAGCGCTTACATATTCTCATGCAAATATAGCGAAAATATTTTGTCACTGCATCTGCCCGACCGGCCCAGTTACCGTATGACATTTCGATTATCAAACATTATCAACCGTTATGTGTTATGCCACTTGGACTCTATTTCACTGGGGTGTTCAAACCATTTTTCAGGGCGAACGGAATGAAGCACCCTGACGCCACTTGCGCCGGCACGCTGTCGATAGGATAAACCATGAAATTCCGTTGGCGGCCGGATGGAGGCACAGTGTAGACCAACTCATAGCGCACTGTGGTCACTCACCGCCGTCCTGATACTGTCGCGACGGAGTTTCACGCCGCCAAGGCTCCTCCGCGTGTGTCACGACGTTCATATTACAGGCGAAATCTAACCAGAGCTACAATTGAATCGCCCCTCTTTCCGCTCGTATGTACGGTGAAACATGCGTGCTGCACCACCGGTGCGGTTTCGATACACCGCGATTTCACCACGAATTCAGCCAGCGATTTTTGAAGAATGCCGCAACTCATTCGTTGCATGCGCTGCAGCACACAATCAGTTCGCTCCGGCCTCACGCGCTGCTGACATCAGCTGACAATCTTATCCCGGTTATTCATAATCCACCACAGCCTCCTTCTGGAACAGGATGTTGGTTCCAGTAAGTGTAATTCAGAAACAGATTTGAAGCTCATCATGTTGTGCCATAAATTTTTCGAACGATATCGTGATATCCCGGATATGGCACGCCAAGACATCAAGTCGAGCGATTGTGATGAAGTCCGCGTCGCGGCGGTCAAAGCGATTCCTTAGCCGTAAGAAAAGGTCGAACCCCGCCTGCATAACTACCGTGAGCATTGAAGCAGTGATGCCAAACCGATTCTTCCCCCAACGGTGTCTCGAGATTCACCTCACAGCATAATCAGTATCCTCCACTATAAGGGCGTACACAGGAAGACAAAAACAACACACCCCTGAATAATCATACTTCCTCCTGTCGAGAAATGCTTCCGCAAAGTTTGATGCATCATGGCATCTCGGCAAAATTGTGTAGCCTGCATCTGCGAAGCGCCAAAGTCCAGTTTCAGCACTATAGCCAGAATAGCCCTTTCAACGCCGGAAAAAGATGATTCAAACGCAGAGAAAGGATATCCGCAGGCCTCAGGCATACACCTCATGTTTGGCGGCCAGCAGAGCAGAAGCTGAAGCGGTAAACGATGGTCATAGGTCTACCCCATCGAAACCGGGGTGATGTATTTGTTACTTAGGTGCCACAGTTCGGAAATCGACATCGCCGCAAAGACGGAAAACTCGCGATGTGCCACGAAGTTCAGCTATCCATCGGCACCATCTCGGCAATCCGCGTCTCTACCGCAGCGCGATTGTGATGTCGGCATTGCGGCAGCATCTCTTGAGGTTCTCGGTGTCGCGGCGACATACGGTCACCGTGGCATTGCCGGGATTCGCCTTTCTGCATCAAAAGCGATGCCACAGGCTTGCCAACGATGCCATTGCCGAGAACAACACAGTTGGCACCCGAAGAATTGATGCCGTCTCCAAGCAGCGTCGCTGAAGTGCCGGCAGCAGTGGCACTGAAAACATGGCAATCCGATTGACTGACGACCGAAATATTAATCGGGAGCGGAAACCATCGATCCTGTGGTAATCGATGGTGGCCTGATAAGCCGCTGCCCGGATATGTTTCGGCAGCGGAAGCCGCACCAAGCCAAAAACCGTCGACCTCATGACTTATTCAGCTTCAATCTCGGCAAGGAGGGTCTTTTCACCACATCATCCTCAAACCGAATCATGTCGATGTGAAAACCGCATTCCTCGCAGTCTTTCACCTTTGTTTACACATATGTCTCTCCTTCGCCGTCGTGTCCCACAAGAATGCGCAAGATGCGGCATAAGTGTTTGCCCTTCTAGTTCACTTCAGCAGCAATCTCTGCTTGATTTCAGCTAAGTGACTTTTTTTTCCGTCGATCAGTTCCATATTGTTGCTATATTAGAAACAAATTAAGCTCCGTAGAAATGTAAATTGAAGAAAAGCGTTACGGTTTCAGCACGCGCATATTGCGCATCATCTGCATGGATTTCATCAATGATGCTGCCTTCATCACCTTGTGTCTGTTCGAACTGGCAGACGGTTTACCTCCTGCAGCGAAGAAACCCGCGGTGATGCTATGGCGGGAGCCATTGATTGCTAACATGCACCGAACGAAGTAATACTTGAG
>VOFJ01003102.1_pt1 | contig 25697 bp, 48 predicted proteins | sample 5384081 | NCBI WGS metagenome assembly VOFJ01 (sample SAMN12384729, study PRJNA508395) | human gut metagenome | isolation source: healthy gut I | host: Homo sapiens | reverse complement strand
TTTTTTTTTTTTTTTTTTTTTTTTTTTTTTTTTTTTTTTTTTTTTTTTTTTTTTTTTTTTTTTTTTTTTTTTTTTTTTTTTTTTTTTTTTTTTTTTTTTTTTTTTTTTTTTTTTTTTTTTTATTCATTCCGGTATGAGCTACAGCAAGAATGAGCTGATTTATAATAGAGGACGAAACGGACAGCTGATGGAAGAAAAACTCTCCCCCGGTAGGCGGTGTTGCATACTTCGGCGGCGGTGGCGGAGAAGAAGGCACGATTGATAACAGGCAGTGGTTAGAGGCAGTCAAAAATGGCACACAACCACTTGTAAAACCAGAGGAAGCACTTGCCGTAACTAAGATTTTAGATTCGATCTATCAGTCTGCGAAGGCAAATAAGGAAATCAAATTCTAAAGAAAAGGAGAGGGAGAACATGGGATTTGCAATGCGAATGAATTTTGTGGATGTTGTCGTAAGTGACAGCCTCAAGCATTATTATGTAGATGGTAAGAAAATGGGATATCAGTTTGATATCCGTCTGAGTTACTATCGTGGACATTTTCTTTCTGTCATTGATGAATTTAAGGTAAAGGTGGACGATTTTGAAGTACCGGCGGAGCGGATCAAGTTCTGCATCAACGGAAAAGAATTCAGTCCGGTAGAGTTCGATAAATGTTATACGGAATTCTGGCAGGTGATTGATTGAACCGGCTACGATTAAGGTGATTTATCCGGGAGGACTTCCGGAGGGCGAGCATAAGATTGATGTTACGTTGTTTTTCCGATCCCCATATATGCCGATCAGATGGGATCACAGATACATGCCGGTAGACAGCTGCGGAACCAAAACCATGGCAATTACAGATTAAGGAGGAAAAAAAAAATGTCAAAAGTTAAAACAGGAATTACTTTATTTTCACTGGGCACTCCTTATTTGAAAGGAGAACTGGATTTGGAGGGCGTAATCCGCACAGCAGCGGAGCTTGGCGCAGAAGGCTACGAGATCGTGGCAACACAGATGATTCCATCCTACCCGTTTGTCTCGGATGAATTCGTGGAATTTATCAACAAATGCAAGGAGAAATATGGCATCAGATAGATCTGCTATTCGGCAAATATGGATCGGGGAATGTTAAAGGATCGCGATCTGACGGAAGATGAGATGGTGGCGCGTGCGATTACCGATATCATGTCTGCCAACAAACAAACTTGGCTGTACCGTGATGCGCGAGCAGTATCTACTTTCTCCGGAGGGCTTGAAACGGATCGCACCATACGCAGAGGCTTATAACGTTCATGTGGGAATCGAAATTCATAATCCGGAAAGTCCGATCACACCAGCCATTATGGATTATGTGAAGGTCATCGAGGAAACCGGAAGCAAATACATCGGTTTTGTACCGGATTTTGGATGCTTTGCAATCAAGCCAAACAAGCCGTATTGGGACAGAGCACTCGCAGCAGGCGCAACCGAGGAGCAGCTAAACAAGTGTGCACAGCTTCGCTACGATGAGGTTCCATTGGAGGAGGCCATGAAGATTATGGCAGAGGATATCGAAAAAATGTCCAGCATTGGGAGGGACCTTAAACAGCATGTATGGCTTCGTCCAGTTCAGAAAGAGCTGCACAAAGGAATTGGAGGGCTTGAAAAGGATTCTGCCGTATTGCTTTGAGATGCACGGAAAAATGTCATTATGTCGATGAGAATCTTCACGAAGTGTCAATTCCTTATGAGGAGATCATTCCGGTGGTTGCAGCATCTGACTATGACGGCTTTATCGTCACCGAGTATGAGGATGAGGGGGTGGTTATGATGCGATTGAGCAGACAACACGTCATGTAGCAATGGTGAAAAAAGTTATTGAACCAGTAATGAGATAAGATAGAATAGGAATCAAGATCAGTTTGATGAAAAAAACGCATACGGTGTGGCATCACCGTATGCGTATGGAATGAATACTACCGTGAAGCAGTTTATTCATAACCTTGTTTCATTCTAATTCCCTGAACGGGGGATATGTCAAGCGGGTGTTGGGAATGGGGGAATCTATGAATACATCAGAAAAAAAGATTGTCAAAATTGACATTGTTTGCCTATGGAATGGGCGATTTCGCCAGCAATCTCTGCTGGATGACTTTATAGGAAGTTATCTTTCTGTATTTTATACCGATGTGGTTGGAATGGCTCCAGCTATTGCGTCAGCAATCATGCTGATTGCAAAAATCTGGGATGGTGTAAACGATCCGATGTTTGGTGCAATTGCAGAACGCACCAATACCAAGAGGGGACGCTTCCGCCCGTATATTCTGTTCGGAGCACCGATTCTGGCTGTGTTGTCCGTTCTGGCATTTACCACGATAGGGAGGGAAATGCGGCAGTTATTTACGCGGCAATTACATATATTGGATGTGGCATGGCTTATACGGTTGTAAACCTTTCTTACGGTTCCTTGTCTACCGTTATGACAACGAATCCGGAGGATATTGCGCAGCTGAACAGTTGGAGAATGATGGGAACGAATTTAAGCTCTGTTCTACTCAATGCGATTACCGCGCCGCTTTTGATGAAATTTTCCGGCGGCTCAGAAAGCTACACCGCAGGCGCCTACACAAAGGTGGCAATTTTATTTGCGATCTGTGCTTTGCCATTGTTCTATTTTGTATATGTAAACTGCAAGGAAACCATCAAGCCGGCAGCAGGTGCTACCAAAAGGTATCCGTTGGAACAAGTATCAAAACAGTATTATCAAATAAGCCTTTAATTTTAGTGTTTTTTATTCAACTTCTGGCAATGACCGCATTTTTTCGGTCGTATGGGAGTGGTGATTTATTACCTGATGTACAATGTGCAGCGGTATGACCTGATCGCAGCGTTTATGTCTTTGCCATCGTTATTTACCGTTATAGGAATCTTTCTGACCAAGAATTATATCGTAAAGATCGGAAAGAAAAAAGATGGCAGCGATCGGCTATATCGGAGCAGCAATTTCCCTGATCCTGATTTTTTATCATTGGAAAAACTGCCGGATATACAAATATTCCACTGTTGCTGGGACTGCATTGTGCCTATGGTTTCTTCTGCTTTTTTCCTTCCCGATTCCGATGGCGATGGTTCCGGATGCCATCAATTATCAGGAAGACCGGACAGGCGTGCGTTCCGATGGAATTTCCTATGCAACGGTTTCACTTTCCACGAAGTTTGGCTCTGCCTTTGGCGTATCGGGTGCGCTTCTGATCATGGGAGCAACTGGCTATATTGCCAATGCACAGCAGACCGCAGCAGCACTCAATGGAATCAATGTGACAGTCAACCTAATCTTTTGGTATCATGTATCTGTGCTGTCTGATTCCGTTGGCAATGTATCCGCTGAATGAAAAGAAAAGTGGAGAAATTATCGAAAATCTCCAGAAAAAGCGTGCACAGAGAGATGAAAAATAATATAATCTAGGAAAGGAACAATTCAAAAAAAAAACAGACTCTGACAGAATTTGCCCCAAGGCGTTCAGTCAGAGTTTTGTGCATGCATACAGGACGGGGGAAAAACAATGGAGAGGCATTTCAAACAGGAAAAATTAAAAATTGAGGTGTTAAATATCAGAGAGGAGCAGGAGCATTTTCATCAGGATATCGAGTTGTTGTTTGTGCTTGAGGGAACGTTAGATGTGGCGATGGGAGAGCAGACAACGCATATGCAGCCGGAGGATATTCTGGTCATCAATGCAAACAAGAGGCATTGTCTAAAGGGCAGCCCGGACATTCTTTTGCCCGGCTTTACATTACTTATCAGTTGGTGAGTGATATTTTCGAAAGTACCGATATCATTTTCTGGTGTGACTCCACCAAGGGCGATACGGATCGCTACCGGGAGATGAGGGAAACACTGAAAAAATTATTGAATCATTATCTTAGCACTCGAGGAGGGGTGGCGAATTTCGGGCATATTGCATTGTGCTACCAGGTCATGGATCTCTTGTCCTCCTATTTCCTTGTCCGTACCGGTGACCGGCATTTAGAGGATGGAGCAGACCGCTTCGAAAACCGCTTATCCCAGATCAATAATTATATCCGGGCAAATTACAACCAGTCGATCAGTTTAAACGATCTTGCCAGCCAGCTCTATCTTTCGGTCGGCTATCTCTCGCGCTTTTTAAGAAAAAAACTACGGGATGAATTTTGCTGCATACTTAGCAAATGTCCGGTTGTATCATGCAGTCGATGACCTGTTGTATACCGAGCAGCCGGTCACAAGGATTGCATATGACAATGGATTTTCCAATGTCACCGTGTTTAATAAGGCGTTTAAGGCGGCATATGGAGAGACGCCATCTGCGTTCCGTAAGCAGGCAAAGGTGAAGGAGCAGAATGCCCAAAAGAGGAGAACGATCAGCTCGTAGAGGAGCGTCTGGAAGAATTTCTCAGAAACGATGGTCTTCAGAGAGAGGAACAAAAAGACCAAGGAAGAAGTCAGGATAGAATTTTCGGTGCAGACGCAGGAGCAAACCAAGTATATATGGAAGGATATGATCAATATCGGTGCGGCGGAGGATCTGCTGCGATCGGAAATCCGGGAGCATGTGATTTACCTGAAGGAGGCGTTGCAGTTTCACTATGTCAGATTTTGGAATATTTTCTCTAAGGATATGCTGATTGATATTTCCAGCGGAGAAGAAGGGTATAATTTTTTCGAGACTGGATTCAATTCTCTCGATTTTCTGCTGCAGAATGGATTAAAACCGCATATTGAACTGGGGATGAAGCCGCGCAGATTGTATGGAAGTGTGCAGACAGCATTGATTTTCGAAAGGAATGAGGATGCGTTTCCGGGAGATGAGAAGTGGAAGTGTGTGCTTGATGCTATGATGCGGCATCTGCTTCACCGGTATGGAAGGACAGAGATCGGAACGTGGAGAATGGAGCTGTGGTTTCGGGAGGATACAGAAAAAAACTGGGAGGGGATGAAGGGCTATTTCCGGCTGTTTAATATCACCTATGAGGTCATTCACCGTTACAGTGAGGAGATTCAGGTGGGCGGAGGCGGCTTTCGATTTCTGTATGATATCCAAAACGTATATGCAAAGTTTTTGGAGGAATGGAAAAAGGAACCGTATTTCCCGGATTATCTCTCATTTTTGTATTATGCATATCAGCAGGGGGAGGTCGCGCAGGATAACTACAGCAAGCGTCTGACAGACAGTGAAGGCTTCCTTCATTATATGCAAAAAGGTAAAACGGTATATGGCAGAATCCGGAATTGAGGAGACGTATCCGGTGTATGTTACGGAATGGAACCTGACGATTTCGGATCGAAATTATATCAATGACACCTGCTTTAAGGGCGCTTATGTGGTAAAAAAATATTCTGGACTGCTATCCATTGTGCGAGGGTATGGCACTGTTTCAGGGAAGTGACCGGACCTCGGAATACTACGATTCTCACGATATGCTTTATGGAGGCACGGGAATTATTACAAAGGATGGGATATTAAAAACCGGCAGGCTTTGCCTTTGACTTTTTTGAACCGGCTGCTACCGTATTATATCGGAAAAGAGGAGAATTGTATTCTGACAACAGATGGTCATGGGAGCTACGGCATCCTCTGTCACAATGCGAAAAAGCTCAATTACAACTATTATCTTTCCGCGGAAAATGAGCTGGATAAGGAGAATATCTGGAAATATTTTGAGGATCGGGAGGCAAAGGAGCTTTTTGCGATCCGGCTGCGCGATGTCCGGGATGGTGTGTATCAGATGAAAACCTACAGTATCAATGAAAAAAAACGGAAGTGTTCTGGATATCTGGGCGGAGATGGAATACGAAAGTGAATTGACTAGAAATGATATCAAATATTTCCGCCGAACCTGTGAGCCGAGACTCAAAATCCAGAAGGTTGAAGCGAAGGAGCAGACGCTGGATCTGGATGTAACGCTAGCGGCGAATGAGATTGCGTTTATCCGGCTGAAATGGTTTGCATGAAATCACTTGCTGATTTTGTATGCGTAAAAAGATATAAATGATACCCACATATATGCCTATCGCCTAAGGCGATAGGCATATGCGGTTGCAGTTTGTGTATGAGAACGGTAGTAAAAACGCTGTACTAGGATTCAAACAGAATCGCTTCTCCGGTTTCTGAAGATTTCCACGCGGCCTCCATCACAGAGAGTACACGCCGGACTTCGGAAATCTTGATTTTAGATTCAGCTTTTTTCCATTCAGCACATCCGAAACATTCCGGTAGAAATCTACCCAGTCGGTCTGAATCTCTGGAAGCGGCTCGGTTACGATGCCTCCTGGTGGAACAGGTGCAAACTGTCGGGTTGGACCGGCCTCGGTTTCAGTAATCTGTGGAGGAAGTTTTTCCAACAACTTTCCGGTACGGTAAATGCTGCCATTGCAGCCGAAATCCTCTACAATCATGGTGCCCTTGTCACCGGCAGCAAGCCAGCGCGGCTGATATTTTAGAATATAGGTGGACAGCTCAATATGGGCGGTTACACCGTTATCCATTTTCAGAATGATCTTAAAGTAGTCATCAACTTCCTCATGCAGTACATTTTTTTGATGTCTGCATAAACGGATTTGATTTTGGCATCCGGCATCATAAACAGGATCTGGTCGATCAGATGCACACCCCAGTCGTAGATCATGCCGCCGCCGTATTTTTTATACAGATGCCATTCGTGCATGTATCCGTTGCCGGAATGCAGCTTGGATTCAATCGTAAAAATATTGCCAAGGAGTCCTTCATCATATGCTTTTTTCACGGTCAGCATATCCTTGTCCCAGCGCCGGTTCTGGTGCGAGGTGAAAAAAGACTCCTGCCTCCTTGCAGGCTGCCTCCATCTCATCGAGCTCCTGCACACTCATGGCAGCGGGCTTTTCGGTAATAACGTTCTTCCCGGCTTTGGCGGCCTTGATGCACATTTCCTTGTGCAGATAGTTGGGAACGGTCAGGATAACGGTATTGACCTCAGGATCTGCCAGAAGCTCATCCGCATTCGTATACAGCCGATACCCCATTTCAATTGCTTCTTTTTTTTTTTTCTTCGGCAATGTCGCATACAGCAGCAATCTCAACACCTGCTCTTGGAGCGTTCTGCGCATGCCATTTTCCCATTCCGCCGAAACCGATGATTCCAAGTTTAATAATCATAAAATGAAAACCTCCTTGCTTTGGTCTGGTGTTTACTTTTCTGGCTTTCATTAACATAAATGAAAACGAGTGGTCTGCCTTTCGAAAAATGCACCTTATTTCTGTGCGGAAAGTACATTTTTGACCAAAATAAAGTTCAAAAGAAACAGGAGGTTATAATCTGCTATCATTTTTTTTGACTTACTCTTAGACCAGCTCCTCCGGAATCAGATGAGGGATGCTGTTCGGCTTTACATATTTGCGGGACTGTCGGGGTGTCATACCGTAAAGTTCCTTGTACATACGGTTAAATACAGTCTGGTTCGTAAAACCGATCTGGTGCATGACCTCGGCAACGGAAAGCTCCGTGGAGCTGAGCAGACGCCCGGCATGGGAGATCCGTACCTCATTGAGATATTGCAGGAACGTAATTCCCATATGCTGTTTGAAAAAAAGCGGCAGAAATATTCCTTGCTGAAGCCGATTCTGGCAGAAATATCGTTCAAGGTGATTTTTCCGGATAATGCTCAGTAACATAGGAAATAATCACGCGGAGTGCGTCATTTGGCTTTTTCTCACCAGTTGCGGTTCCCAAAGGGGCATACACCGAAAACGACTGGATCAGGTCGGACAGCATCAAAAGAGCGATACCATCCGAGCGCATGGTGCTGGTGCTTTTTTTTTAATACTGGAACGGGTGAGGTCACGGGCAAGCTGACAGAGCGTAAGGTATTCTGTTGACTTGGGGTGATCCAGCGGCAGTGGCTGACATTGGATGTGGTACAATTCCAGATCCGGGCAGTACAATGCCATCTGCTTTTTGTCCACATGAATGCATAAAAACATATAAAGAGGAGAGGCAGACTGGATGGAATGCATCTCCTTAGAGTCAAAAACGACCAGCTGGTTGCGGGAAAGCAAAAAAAGGCTTCGTGATCAATCTGAATGGTGACTTCTCCATTGAGACAGAACAGGATTTCCATTGCGTCATGCCAGTGCATAGGGATGTGCGGGCTTTCGAGAGCCGCCATGGAAATTTTCAGACCAAGATTTCCCAACGGATGCATGGCCTCGTCGTGATATACAGTTTTCATTGTAAAAATCTCCTTTATTCGCGGTTATTTTATATAAAAATGTCAATATCGTTGTAAAACAGGATAATTATAGCACTGGTTTTAGAAAAAAACAAGCGTAAAATACAACATGTAACGAGGATATGGAGAGAAAAAAAGGAGAGATTGAGATGAACAATACGATGACAATTATGGGAAACAATACGACAATGACAAAATGCTACGCTAACGTAGGAAAGAATAGAACCTGGTTTCAGCGCCTGAAAGGTTATTTTCTGGACAATGCAGATTATTTTGCAACTGCTTCTGTTATGTTGAATGGAAATGCAGCCTCAGCCGCTCAAATCATGAAAAATACAAATAGATAAGATGCATTTTCAAAGGTCAAAAACAGACAGCTTGTTTTTGACTTTTTTTATAAAATAAAACCGAAAAATAAAAATGTCAGTTTTCTTACTTGTAATGCGACAAAATGTGGGAAGTGAAGCCACGTGGATTTTTGTACCAATCAAAATAAATCAAACGAAAGCAATGAAGCGAAATGACGCTGCAAAGTAATGGAAAGGAGAAAACGAACATGATGAAATTCGGTTTATTAACATCTATCTGCGAGGGCATGACATTTGAGGAAGTTGTGAATTTTGCCGCAGAAAATCAGCTGGAATGTCTGGAGGTAGCCTGCTGGCCACAGGGCGGCGCACAGAGAAGATATGCGGGTGTAAGCCATATTGATGTTGCCAATCTGGACGAGAAGAAGGCGGCAGAAATCAAGCAGCTTTGTCAGGAAAAAAGGGCGTAGAGATTTCTTCCCTCGCATATTATCCCAACACACTGGAGCCGGACGAGAAAAAAAAAACAGCTATATCAGCCATTTATACAAACTGATGGACGCATCTGTATTGCTCGGTGTCAATATGATTACAACATTTATCGGACGTGATTCCAAGAAAAATGTGGATGAAAATATGGAGCTGGTAAAAGAGGTCTGGACACCGATTGTACGGTATGCAGAGGAAAAAGGCGTGCGGATTGCCATTGAAAACTGTCCAATGCTCTTTACCAATGATGAGTGGCCGGGCGGACAGAATATTATGTCAACGCCGGCAAACTGGCGGAGAGTATTTGAGATTTTGGACAGCCCCAATCTGGGAATTAATTATGATCCTTCCCACTTTGTATGGCAGCAGATTGATTATATCAAGCCAATTTATGAATTTAAGGATAAGATTTTCCATGTACATTACAAGGATATCAAGGTATTCTGGGATAAGCTGGCAGATGTGGGTGTGATGGCAACTCCGCTTGAGTATATGTCTCCAAAGATTCCGGGACTCGGTGATGTGGACTGGGGCAAATATGTATCAGCACTGACAGATATCGGATTCGAGGGCTGCTCAGTAATCGAGATTGAGGATAAGTCATTTGAAAAGGATATCGAGGATGTCAAGCGTGCGATCCGTCTGAGTGCAAGATATCTGCGGAATTTTATTGAATAAAGGAACAATACGGGAAAATTAGAGGATATAGAAAAAGAGCTTTGCGAAAATGCAAAGCTCTTTTATCTTGTAAAATTCTAAGCTGAAAAATTACATGGTTTCTCCATCTGTTTTACAAGAATGAAGATGTGAGGCCAGACATTCAACAGCTATTTCCATAGCATCCTTTAAAGAGTCTGCCTGTGTTACAAGATACTTGACTGTTTAGGCGCGCAGACCCCGCAAAGAAGCCGTCGTTTCCGACAGCACATTTTGGTTGCGGATTATCCCCAGCATGATGCCGACCAGCAGCGAATTGAATACACTGTTGGCAAAACCGTAGGACAAAAACAGGACACTTGCGGTATAGACCGGACTGCAGCCCAAATTGGTCAGTACAAAATGTAAAAGCTCAAAAAGAAGAATCCCACTTGCAGCAGTGCCGGCCAGCAGAGCCAGACGGTTGCTCTGGTGCAGGGCATAGTGAAGACTGCGCAGTACAAGGACTGCAAGCGCAACGATCACAAGGAATACCGGATACGATACCAAACCACAGGAAGATGCTGTGCAGGACATAGGTGGAGGCAAGGCTTTCCGTATCCACATAGGAACTGATTGTGCCGCCACCAAAGGCAAGCATCTGCTGCTGCTCCAGCGCAAGCATTTGCTGGACGTAGTTTGAACCCTTCAGAAATTCCGTCAGGCGGTCACGCATATAGGAGTTCTGAAAGAACAGAATCACAAAGCAGGCGGCTGCCGCCACGTAGGGGGGAGCACCGTCAGCAGCCAGAGTGTCCTTTTTAGAGCTGCCAGTCAGTATGCCACGATGAATGGCAAGGCAGAGCAGCAAAAGCGTCAGGCATCCGGCAGCAAGCACCGTTGACCAAGTGATAATTGTGCCAAAAAGCATCCGGACGAGAAACAAAAGCGTTAGTCCGTGCAGGAACCAAATGGCTTTTGCCCCCTTATCCCGTAGCCGGTATAACAGCAGGGCATATACCAGCGGATAGACCAGTGCCAGATAGTAGCAGAGGGTGTACTGCCGACCGTAAAAGCCGAAGAACCATGGCGGTAGCAGACCAAGTAAAAAGATTGCCAGAAGAATCCATGCGCCTTTTGCAAGATACATGTAGTTGCCAAAGATGCACAGCAGAAGGAGGCCAAGCCCGATTGCATTGTAAAGGATGGTGCGCTGCAGATAGGTATCGGACAGGATGGCAGTATCGGGTGTAAGGTGTGTATATACCAGATACTGCATCGCAATTCCGAGTACAGTCAGTACGACAGCCAGACCAAACAGCGCGATTGGAAACTTCGGGCGGTGTACCTGATTGAGAGCTTCCCCGGTGGAAACCGGATCACCCATCTGCCGCACAGCCTCCTGCATTGCAACAGCTTCACTCATACCGGAGGCACGGTAATCCTGTGCCTGTTCTTCAATATGATCCTGAATTTCTGCAAGGATACTTGCCCGCGCATGCGGATTTACGATCTGCTCTCCGAGCGTCTGCAGGTACTCTTGTTCATCCATCCTAACATCCTCCTTCCATACTCAGTACATTGGTGACTGCCGACTGATAGGTCATCCATTCCTGCTTTTTTTTCGGAAGAATGATGCCGGCCGGCCTCTGTCAGCTGGTAATATCTGCGTTTTTTCCCGGAAGAAGCATCCTCGTAGGACATTACATAGCCCTTGCTCTCCAGAGAGTGGAGCAGTGGGTACAGGGTGCCGGCTTTCAGTTCAAAGACGTTGTTGGATTTGCTGCGAAGAGCTTCAATCATTTCGTAGCCATACATATCTTTCGTTTCAAAAGGCGCAGAAGCAGCAATGCCATGCTTCCCTGTACGAGATTTTTGTCAATACCCATGGTATATGACCTCCTTTCAGTGATAAGTACTATAGACAGTCTATACATGAAAGCATATATCGACAGCCTATACATGTCAAGCAAAGGGAAAAGCGTTGTGCAATATGCACGAAAAATAGAGAGGAAAACTTACTTATTTCACAAAAATGAGAATAACACTTGCGAAACTGTGCAAAATAGGTGTATACTCTGCTTACTGAAAACGTTACCGGAAACATTGCCGTGAACGTTTTCAATCAGGGGCTGCCGTATGAACGGTAACGCTACGAACGTATTTATTTTAGGAGGGTGAAAATATGAAAAAAAAAAAATTGTATCAGCATTAATGGTTGCCGCAATGGTTGTCACAGCATTCGCAGGATGCGGAAGCGATAAGGGTGGCACATCCACACAGGGTGGAGACAAGACCAGCAAGAGTTCTGGAAAGGTTTACATGTTAAACTTTAAACCAGAGACAGACGAAGCCTGGCAGGATCTGGCAAAGACCTATACCGATCAGACCGGTGTAGAGGTAAATGTGCTTACTGCAGCAGACGGACAGTACAACACAACATTACAGTCCGAGATGGCAAAGTCAGATGCACCTACCATCTTCAATGTGGGAAATTCTTCCGCAGCACAGACATGGAACGATTATACATATGATCTGAAGGACTCTGAGCTTTACAAGCATCTGACAGATAAGTCTCTTGTAATCAACTCTGATGATAAGGTAGCTGCCATTGCAAACTGCTATGAGTGCTACGGAATCATCTACAACAAGGCAATTCTGGAAGGATACTGTGGCATGGATGGTGCTGTAGTTTCTTCGGTAGATGAGATTAACAACTTTGATACTTTAAAAGAAAGTTGCAGATGACATCAATTCCCGTATTGATGACATCAATAAAGAACTTGGAACTGACCTGACAGAGGCATTTGCTTCCGCAGGACTGGATGACGGATCTTCCTGGAGATTTGCCGGACATCTTGCCAATATGCCACTGTACTATGAGTTCAAGGATGCAGGATGTGACCTCACAGCCGGGGAAGAGTCCATTAAGGGAACTTATCTTGATAACTTCAAAAACGTATGGGATATGTATGTATCTGATTCCGCAGCAGATCCTAAGACATTAAATTCCGGTGCATTAAATGCAGAGTCTGAGTTTGGTGTATGGAAGAGGCTGTATTCTACCAGAATGGTGACTGGGAGTTCGCTCCGTTAACAGATGAGGAAAACGGATATGTCGTTACAGCAGATGACTTATCCATGATGCCAATTTACTTTGGTGTAGATGATGAGAATGAAGGACTTTGTGTTGGTACAGAGAACCACTGGACAGTAAACGCTAAGGCAGATCAGAAGGATATTGATGCAACACTTGAATTCCTCAACTGGGTAATCACTTCTGACGAGGGACGTGATGCCATTACAAATCAGATGGGACTTACTGCTCCATATGATACATTTACAGGTGATTACGAGACAAAGAATGCATTTGCACAGGCTGCAAACAAGTTAATGACTGACGGAAAAACATCTGTAGCATGGAGCTTCAATGCTACTCCAAACGTAGATGACTGGAGAGCGGATGTTGTTTCTGCCCTGACTGCCTATACCGCAGGTGAAGGTGAGTGGGATGCTGTAAAGACCGCATTTGTTGATGGATGGGGCAAATCAGTGGAAGATCGCCCATGAAGGTGATGCACAGTAATCAAAGATGATGGGAAAAGGGGTAAGTGGCATGCCGCTTACTCCTTTTTTAAAAAGAAGCACCTGCAGTGCAGGCTGGTACTGGCAGGGGCTGCAGTTAGTGAAAGGAATGTATTATGGAAAAAGCAATTAAAAAATATTTCCCGATTTTTCTGCTTCCGACAATGATTGCGTTTGCAATTGGATTTATTGTACCGTTCGTATATGGAATTTTCTTATCTTTTTTGTAAGTTCACAACCGTTACAGACTGGAAATGGAAAGGGTTACAGAATTATTCGAGAATCTTTTTTTTGTAAACGGAAAGTTAGACACAACATTTATTCATTCATTATGGTATACAGCGTTATTTACGGTTGTATCGGTGCTGATCATCAATGTGATTTCATTTTTCATTGCGATGGCACTTACCAAAGGCATCAGGGGTACCAATCTTTTCCGTACAGTATTCTTCCTTCCCAAACCTGATCGGTGGAATCGTACTCAGTTATATCTGGTTAATGATTTTTAACAGCGTATTATCCAATTTCTCCAAGACAATCGTATCCACACAGTGGTATGCGTTCTGGGGTATGATTATTGTAGTATGCTGGCAGCAGATTGGATATATGATGATTATCTACATCGCAGGTATTCAGAATATACCGGGTGAGCTTATTGAGGCAGCAAAGATTGATGGTGCAAATTCCTGGCAGCTGCTTCGGTATGTAACACTTCCGATGCTGATGCCGACGATCACCATTTGTACATTCCTGACGCTGACCAATGGATTTAAGTTATTTGATCAGAACTTCGCTCTGACCGGTGGTAATCCGGCTAAGATGTCACAGCTTCTGGCATTAAATATTTATGACACAATGTACGGCACGACCGGATGGCAGGGCGTTGGTCAGGCCAAAGCGGTTATCTTCTTTATTCTGGTTGCAGTTATTGCGCTGATTCAGAATAAACTGACCACAAACGCAAGGAGGTGCAGGACTAATGGCTAAAAAGAATAACAATCAGGTAAGTGCTGTCCGTCAGGCAAAAACATGGCTGGATCTGGACACTGGCATTTACGGTTATCAGCATTTTATGGATTGCACCCATTCTGGTAGTCCTTTTAAATTCCTTTAAAAGAAAAAGCCTTTATTTTCAGACATCCGTTTACACTTGGAACAGAGCCGCTTTCCGCTGGCTGGGATAAATTTATTCATGGTGTTGAACGTGCATTCTGTGGCTGGTTGAACTATTCCAACGGTATCCGTAAGACAAATTTCTGGAACAGTTTTGGGATTTCCTGTTTATTACAGTAGGGTCGGTTGCATTGATTATTATCTGCTGCTCCATGTGTGCATGGTATATTACCAGAGTCCATACAAAAGTGACGAAAACAATTTATGTACTGTGTCTGTTTTCCATGATTGTACCATTCCAGATGGTAATGTTTACATTATCAAAATTTGCAAACCTTTTACATCTGTCCAATCCTCTTGGAATTATTGTTGTATATCTGGGATTTGGAGCAGGGCTGGCCGTTTTTATGTTTACCGGCTTTGTAAAAGGGAATTTCCCTTAAATTGAAGAAGCTGCAATGATTGATGGATGTACACCATTACAGACCTTTTTTAAGGTGGTTTTTCCAATTTTAAAGCCAACGACGGTAACAGTAGCGATACTTGAGGCAATGTGGGTATGGAATGATTACCTTCTGCCGAGTCTGGTGTTGAATATTAATAAGTATAAAACCATTCCGATCGCAATCCAGTTTCTGAAACAGAGTCATGGACAGATCGACTGGGGTGCCATGATGGCAGTACTTGTTCTTGCAATTCTGCCAATTATTATCTTTTATATTGTGTGCCAGAAATATATAATAGAAGGAGTTCTTGCAGGTGCTGTCAAGGGCTAGAAAATAGACCTTTCGTCTGTATATACGAGGTGAAGGAATGACAATTGTAGATATTGCGAAAGAGGCAGGATAATTCTGTCAGTACGGTTTCCCGTGTCCTGAATGGAAGAAGAGATGTCAGCGAAGAAGCCCGTGACCGCATTATGCGAATTGTGGAAGCTTACCAGTTTGTACCAAATAAAAATGCCAAGCATTTAAAACAGACCGTGAGCCAGAGTATTCTGATTCTCGTAAAAGGTACTTTGAATATGCTGTTTACAAATATCATAGAGGTAATTCAGGATACCATCGAGGGATCGGATTATTCTCTGCGGGTGCATTATCTGGATGAAGATGCAGATGAAGTGAAAGAGGCTGTGCGGATGTGCAGGGAACATAAACCGATGGGGATTTTTTGTTCCTTGGGTAGGTAATATACAGTACTTTCATGAAGAATTTGAACTGGTCAATGTTCCGTGTGTACTGGTGACAGATCGGGCGGATAAACTGGGATTTCGGAATCTTGCATCGGTTTCAACAGATGATATGGCAGCTGCGGAGATGGCGGTTGATTATCTGTTTGATCACGGACATCGCGATATTGCTGTTATCGGGGGAGATATGGCATTATCTTCCCCAAGTAAATACCGTAAAGCAGGAGCGAAGCGTAGCTTTATAAAACATGGCTGTGAATTTGAGGAAGAAAGTTATGCGGTAGCGCGGTTCTCATATGAGAGTGCATACAATGCCATGAACCGGATGCTGGCTTCCAAAAAAGATCCATTACAGCGGTTTTTGCCATGAGTGATGTGATGGCAGTTGGTGCCATGCGCGCAATTTTTGATGCGGGTCTGCGGGTACCGGAGGATATCTCGGTGATCGGATTTGACGGAACACTTCTTGCAGATTATTATAATCCAAAGATTGTGACGGTTTGTCAGGGGTATGAAAAGATTGCCAGAAAAATTGATTGATCTGTTGTTTGGCATGATTGATCTCAACAAACCGGCCACACATGAACTGGTTCCATTTAGTTTAAAAAACACAGAGAGCGTAAGCTCTATTTGATTTCTGCTTATTTTTTAAGAAGCCGTGCGGCATTGCTGCACGGCTTTAATTGATGGAGGGACGGAGCAGCCGGTAGATGGCTGCTGCAAGTGGCACGGCAAACAGGATTCCCCAGATACCGAATGCCCCACCGCCGACAATGACTGCGGCAAGTACCCAGATGCCGGGCAGCCCGATGGAATGTCCGACCACACGGGGATAGATAAAATTGCCTTCGATCTGCTGGAGAATTGTTAAAAAAGATAAGAAATACCAATGCTTTTACCGGGGAAACCGTAAGAAGCATACACGCACCGGCTGCGGCACCGATATAAGCTCCGATGACCGGTAGCAGTGCGGTTACACCTACCAGACAACCGATCATGGCAGCATAGGGGAGACGCAGAATCCACATGCCGATGGTACAAAAGCATACCGAGGATTACGGCCTCTATGGTCTGCCCTGCCAGAAAATGATGGAAGGACTGATTGAGAACCGTCAGTACGTAACGTATTTTTTTCCCTTTGGAAAACACCGAAACACCGGTCGATCAGGGAACTGCCCATCCGTAAGAGGGATTCTTTGGCAGCAAGCAGATAAAAAGAAAACATCAGTCCCGGCAGAAAAATTAAAAAGCCAGCTGCCAAGTTTCTCCAGGGAAGTTTTCATGCCTTTTGCCAGTCGGGGGATTTTTGCAATCAGTGTATCCCAGCAAAGGGTTCATTCATCCATGCCCGGATTTCGTTTCCCATGCCAAGATCCATTTGCAGATGTTCGTTTGCCCACTCACACAGTAATTCTAAAACCTGGGGGAAATCGGTTGCGATGATCCGGATGCAGGATAACAGCTGAGGGACGATCATCCACCATAAGATCAGGATCACAAGCACAAGCGAAAGGTAGGAGAGTGTCATACATAGGGGACGCTGTAAGGGTGCAATGGCTGCCATACGGCATATTCTTGCATATCCTTTTTCGTAAAAACACATAAGGATATTAACTACATAGGCAATCATACAGCCGATCAGTAAGGGAAGGACTGCGCGGAAAAACAGTTTTTTGCAATTACTGCCAGAATGGGCAATACATAAAATAGTGAACCATACATAGGGCATACTCCTTTTCCTCTACAAATATTTATTAGTTTGGGCAGAAGAAAGCGGGATTATGTAAAAATAAGGAAATGTTAAGGTAGAATCATGGTTTCGCTACTTGAAATCATGGAAAAAGAAAAAGCTAGAATACAAAACAGATGATAGATTCTGAAAAGTACTGTTTATTTTAAAGAAGGGATCCGATGATGAAAAAAAGGACTGGTCATGGAAGGCGGAGCTATGCGCGGAATGTTCACCGCCGGAGTCATCGACGTGATGATGGAGCATCAGATAACATTTGACGGAGCGATGGGCGTGTCAGCAGGGGCAGTGTTTGGCTGTAATTATAAGTCCGGTCAGCCGGGACGTGTCATTCGTTACAATGCAGCGTACTGTAATAAACCGCAGTATGCGGGACTGAGTACATTTTTTGAAAACAGGGGATATGTTCGGGGGGAACAGTTCTGTTATCATGATATCCCAGAGCATCTTGACCCATTTGATTATGAGGCTTACCGCAAGAATCCGATGGATTTTTACGTGGTGGTGACAGATGCCAAAACCGGGAAAGCTCTTTACAAAAAAGTGGATCGGTGTGATAAGACAGAAATGGAATGGATGAGAGCATCGGCATCCATGCCGATTGTGTCAAAGCCGGTCTGTGTAGACGGATATGAATTGCTTGATGGAGGCGTAGCAGATTCTATTCCGGTGCAGAAAATGCAGGAACTTGGGTTTGATAAAACGGTAGTGGTTCTGACGCAGCCGCGGGATTATGTGAAAAAAAAGAATCAGCTGATGCCGCTGGCGAAAGTATCGCTTCGCAGGTATCCGGCGATGATTGATGCCATGGAACACCGGCATGAGCATTACAACGAAGAACTGGAATATATCAGGGAAAAAGAAGAACGTGGGGAATTGTTTGTCATTCGTCCGCCAAAAAAGATAGAAGTCAGCAAAGTAGAAAGAGACCGGCAGAGACTCCTTGCCGCCTACCGCATGGGACGGGGAGACGATGAAGGAGCATATGCGCAGTCTCGAGCGGTTCCTGAAATAAGCACCTGTTACAGGAATCGATAAATCAGGATCGCCAGCACAATTCCGATGATGCCGGCGATCGTTATTTTTATGGTTAATCCAAATGTGAGCACCAGAATTCCCAGATCAAGTACCAGTGGGTTGGAAAGACCAAAGGTCTGTCCGTAATTCAGCCAGCGGAGAGCCGGAACACCGGCACTAAGCTGACCGATAAAGCCACCCAGTACAACACCTGCGAGAATCATCAAAAAAGAAGTGCCCAATAGTTTTTCCCAGCAGTTCCTTTTGCCATAAAATATCCTCTTTTCTAAAGTCTAGACTCCTATCATATCATAAAAAGTGAAAAATCACAAAGGATACATGTTTTTTGTATAGAACAGCATTGAAGCCTTTGGTTTTTTGTGATAAATTAAACATATCGGCATGAATTGGTATATGGGGGAGGACAATTGAAAAAAATAGCATTGATATCAGACGGCTGGCGCCGGATGATCACGTATGCCTGGGTAGATGGGATCATCCGGCGGATCAGGGAACTGGATGAGGATATTGCTTTGTATCAGTACAATTGTTATGGCAATTGGAGCAAAGATGCATTGCATAATACGGGCGAATATAATATTTATAATCTGCCGGATCTGTCAGCGTTTGATGGAATTATACTGGATGGAAGCAATATTGTGGATGTCCGGCAAAAAAAGAAAAGATTGTAGAACGCCTGCAGAATTGCGGGGTTCCGGTTCTTTCCCTGGACTGGTATATCAGCGGATTTTATTATGTAGGCGCAGATAACCGGCGTCCGATCCGTGAACTTATGACACATTTATACGAAGTGCATGGATGCCGCAGATTTGTTTTTGCCGGAGGCCCGGAAGATGCTTTCGGAAATTTTGAACGTGTTGCTGCGTACTGCGAATGCCTGAAAAAATATGGAATGACATTGGATGACAATCCGATTTTATGTGGGGATTACGACTATGAGACCGGCGTGAACTATATGCGGGAGTATGTCCATAGCGGCTCGAAACTTCCGGATGTGTTTGTCTGTGCAAATGACAATATTGCGGCAGGAATCTGTGCAGAGGCAGAACAGTGGGGGTACCGCGTACCGGACGATTTTCTGGTGACGGGCTTTGATAATCTGGATAAGGCAGCCTATTTCCGTCCGCAGATTACGACTGTATTTCAGGAATCGGGAGGAGATCGGAAAGCTTTGTGTGGATGTACTGCTCCGTATCTGGGAAGGAAAACCGGTGGAAGAACGCAATTATATTCCGGTTACCTGTATTTACGGAGAAAGTTGTGGCTGTCCGAATAACGGCATGGTAAATTACCGTGAATATATAAAGGAAAAGATTGTCGCCGCAGTCAAAAAAGATGAGGATGATTCCCTTCTCGTGGAATTGGAAGCGCAGATGGCAAGGTGCAATGGTTTCCGGGAAATTTTTGAATATATTGTTGACTATTTCCAGAAACTGAGATGTGACGGGGTATATTTTGTGGTGGATCGCAAGCTGTTTGCGGCCGATGAGGATACGGATTTTCCGGTGGAAGGCTATGATGAAAAAAAAGAATCTTGTGGTGGCAGATGGATTTGAGAACCATAAGAGAATGGCATTTGCCAGTGTCGGGGGAACTGAACCGCCATCTGGAAGAAACAGGAAGACAGAATGCCTATCTGTTTACCCCGATTCATTTCCGGGAACAGTCGGTTGGCTATCTGGTAATGAAAAACGGACGCTTTCTGTATGATAATCCATATTATTATGACATTCACAGCACGATTGTAAAGACGCTGGAAACGCAGTTTAAGCAAAAACAGCTGGAGAATGCAGCAAACAAACTCCAGATGCTGTACAACAGGGGACCGCTGACCGGTATCTGTAACCGGATTGCGTATACGGACATTATCCGTCCGGCATTTGCAAAGTATCAGGAAAAGGGGATTGTATGTGCACTTGTCTTTGTGGATGCGGATGATTTTAAATCTGTGAATGACACATATGGACATGAATTTGGTGATCAGGTACTGATAAGAATTGCACAGATTCTTGAGGAGGAATGCCCACAGCAGGGATATGTATGCAGATACGGAGGCGATGAGTTCATCGGATTTTTCCCATATGCGACTTCCGAAAGGCACAACAGTACACGGATCGTGTGCAGAGCCGGCTGACCAAGGAAAAACATTATGATCAGTATCGGTGTAGAGCTGACGTTTGCGGGGGGAGAAGAGACTATAGATGAGTATCTGTCACTTGCCGATCAGAATATGTACCGCCAGAAACAAATGCGCAAAGAAAGCAGGAAAAATATCGATTGATAATAGATTGACAAATTTATCTTACCAATGTATAGTAACTTAGTAGGAATACTAAGTTTTAAATACTGTACATTTTTTTTAGAAAGAAGAGATAGATTATCATGAAGATTTCAACAAAAGGCAGATATGCCATGAGACTGATGCTGGATCTGGCATTGAACAACACAGGAGCGCCGATCAGTTTAAAAAGATGTTGCAAGACGTCAGGAGATTTCCGACAAATATCTGGAGCAGATCATTTCTGTTTTAAACCGTGCCGGTTATGTGCGCAGTGTGCGCGGAGCGCAGGGGGATATCTGCTGCGTAAAGCACCGGAGGAGTATACCGTTGGAATGATTCTGCGTCTGACCGAGGGATCGCTTGCACCGGTTGCATGCCTCGATGAGGGAGACGATGTCGACTGTGAGAAACAGGAAGAATGTGTTACCCTGATTCTCTGGAAAAAGATCAATGATGCCATCTGCAGTGTGGTAGATCATATCACATTGCAGGATCTGGTTGACTGGCAGAGAGAAAAAATGGGGATTACGTGATATGAGGTATCTCGAAGAGATATCTCATGCGATGTGCTCCTTATTAAAAAAAGAAAAGAGAAGTAGGAAGAAGAGTATGAGTAAATTAATCTATCTGGACAATGCGGCAACCACACAGGTATATCCGGAGGTTGTGGATGCAATGCTTCCTTACTTTACAGAGCATTACGGCAATCCATCAGCTATATACAGCTTTGCAGGAGAGTCGGAGCGTGCGGTTGCAAAAGCAAGAAAGCAGATCGCAGATGTGATCGGGGCAAAGACCGAGGAAATTTATTTCACCGGAGGCGGAAGCGAGTCCGATAACTGGGCGCTGAAAGCTACCGCAGAGGCATACAGCAGCAAGGGAAAGCACATTATCACATCCGCGATCGAGCACCATGCGATCCTGCACACAGCACAGTGGCTGGAACTGCACGGATTTGAAGTGACTTATGTCGGTGTGGATGAAAATGGTAAGATTAAGCTGGACGAGCTTGAGGCAGCCATCCGTCCGGATACAATTCTCATCTCTGTGATGGCAGCAAACAACGAGATTGGAACCATCGAGCCATTAAAAGAGATCGGTGAGATCGCGAAGGAGCACGGTGTACTGTTTCATACCGATGCGGTACAGGCATTTGCACATGTGCCGATCAACGTGGACGAGATGAATATTGACATGCTCAGCGCCAGCGGCCACAAGATAAACGGACCGAAGGGAATCGGCGTGATGTATATCCGCAAAGGGGTCAAGATCCGTTCCTTCATTCACGGCGGAGCACAGGAACGTCAGCGCCGTGCCGGCACACACAATGTTCCGGGTATCGTCGGAATTGGGAAAGCAGCGGAACTTGCAGTGGCAAATATGCAAAAAAGAACACGGAGTATGAAATAAAGCTTCGCGATCATCTGATTGAGCGTGTGCTCCATGAGATTCCGTACACCCGCTTAAACGGAGACCGTACCGACCGTCTTCCGAACAATGCCAACTTCTGTTTCCGTTTTATCGAGGGAGAATCCATGCTGATTCTTCTCGATCAGGCAGGGATCTGCGGCAGCAGCGGAAGTGCCTGCACATCCGGATCGTTAGACCCGTCCCATGTGCTCCTTGCAATAGGACTGCCACATGAGATAGCACACGGAAGTCTTCGTCTGACACTTTCCGAGAAGACAACCATGGAAGAGATTGATTATACAGTAGACAAATTGAAGGCAATTATCGAACGTCTGCGCAGCATGTCTCCTCTTTACGAGGATTTCGTGCGCAAAAACAAGGAGGAGTAGTATGTACAGTGAAAAGGTAATGGACCATTTTAACCATCCAAGAAACGTAGGAGAGATGGAGAATCCAAGTGGTGTCGGCACAGTAGGAAATGCAAAGTGCGGCGACATCATGAGAATGTATCTGGATATAGATGACAACGGCATTATTCAGGAGGCCAAATTCAAGACCTTCGGATGCGGCGCTGCTGTGGCAACCAGCAGCATGGCAACGGAGCTTGTAAAAGGAAAAACCATCTACGAGGCTCTGGAAATCACGAACAAAGCCGTTATGGAGGCGCTTGACGGACTTCCGCCGGTCAAAGTTCACTGTTCTCTGCTTGCAGAAGAAGCAATTCATGCTGCTTTATGGGATTACGCAGAGAAGCACAATATCAGGATCGAGGGATTAGAGCGCCCGGTCAACGATATTAGTGAGAAGGAAGAGGCTCCGGAAGAGGAGTATTAAATGAAGGAAAAAGTAGTAGTAGGCATGTCCGGGGGAGTAGATTCCTCCGTGGCAGCCTATGTTATTGAAGGAACAGGGCTATGACGTGATCGGAGTCACTATGCAGATATGGCAGGATCAGGATGTCTTTGTGCAGTCACAGGAGGGCGGCTGTTGCGGACTTTCCGCGGTAGATGATGCCCGCCGTGTGGCAGAACGTCTGGAGATTCCGTATTATGTGATGAATTTCAGGGAGGATTTCAAGAAATATGTCATAGACTATTTCGTGTCAGAATACGAAAAGGCACGCACGCCCAATCCATGCATTGCCTGCAACCGCTATGTAAAGTGGGAGTCCCTGCTGCACCGTTTCTCGTTAGAGATCGGTGCAGATTACATTGCCACCGGGCACTATGCGCGTATCATGCAGCTTCCAAACGGGCGTTACACGATCCGTAATTCTGTCACAGCGGCAAAGGATCAGAGCTATGTGCTGTACAGTCTGACGCAGGAGCAGCTTTCCCATACGCTTATGCCGGTGGGCGATTACGATAAGCCACATATCCGCCAGATTGCAGAGGAGATCGGACTTCCGGTTGCCACAAAGCATGACAGTCAGGATATCTGTTTTGTGCCGGATCACGATTACGCCTCCTTTATTGCACAGGAGACCGGAAAAGAGAGTATGCCGGGAAACTTTGTGGACGAAGAAGGAAACGTTATGGGGCAGCACCGCGGACTGATTCACTACACGATCGGCCAGCGCAAAGGACTGGGCATTTCTTCAACAACCCCGATCTTTGTCAGGGGAGCTTCGCCCGGAGACGAATGAAGTTGTGCTCTGCAAATCCGAGAGTCTGTTTTCTCGCGATTTGCCATGTGAACAACATCAATTATATGGCGGAGGAAAAATTGACAGAGCCGGTCAGGGCAATCGGTAAAATCCGTTATTCCCATGCGGGAGCACCGTGTACGCTGTATCCGCAGCCGGACGGTACCTTGCTGGCGCAGTTTGACGAACCGCAGCGTGCCATGACACCGGGACAGGCGGCAGTGTTCTATCAGGATGATCATGTGCTGTGCGGTGGGACGATTGAGGTTGAATAATCCATACAATCATAAGAAGCCAGTATTTATGCGGGCTGCAAGCAAATTTGCTTAGTGATTGGCAACATTTTGCGATTATTCAAAAGATAAAAATTTATTTCATAACGTATATAAAGAAACCTTACTGATTTTCAGAAGTAAAAACTGAATATCGGTAAGGTTTTTCTTATCAAATAAAGCCGGTATAAGGTGATCGCTCAATTTCTGAGAAGACACTTTGGCATGTCTCTGGTAGGTATCCAGTTCTGGATACTTATATCTCCGTTTCATCATATTCTTCCTTGCTGATTTCACCGTTTTCCAGTTTGTCAGCCTGTTCCATCCATGCATGAAGCATCTGATCTACAGATGAGCCGGGAGCAGATATGGAGCGGTTAAGACAGAGATAAGGTTGTCCGCTTATATTTTTGACTTTCAGACCGTACATATCTTCCAATGCAAACAATGTGTGCATTAAACCGGCATAAGTATCAATATCTGGCACGGTTAAAGCATGTGTATTGACACCAAAGATCTGAGACATTTGTTTTACAAGATCAATCTTAGGAACTCTGGCTTCAGATTCATACTGAGCCATGCGGACATCTGAGGTTTTTCCCATGAATCCCAGTTGTTCTCCGAGTTGCGTTTGTGTCATGCCGATTGCGGTTACGAAAATATTTGATACGTTGTCCGATGGCATTAAGGCAAAGCTAGTAGAAAAAAGAAATATAAAATACAGAATGAGCAGAAAAATAAACAATATACCTGTTGTCAGAATAAAGCTCGGGGGTGCAAGATAGGAGGACAATCATCGAGGAACTAAAGATGCAGGAGCAGATGGCATGGGGGAGAATGAATAATATCCGGGCTTGTGCGGAGGAGAGAGTGGTAAAAGAGATTGTTTATGCGTAGATTGTAGGGGGCTTTTAGCTGCTCTTTATGGTTTTAATTTACAGAAAAAACAGAACGTACGTTTGCACAAGGGCGTTGAAAAAAGATAGTAAGTTATTGTATAATAACAAGAAATAGAAGGCTTGTAGGTAGGTGGAATATGCTAGAAAAAATTATAGAACTTACAAACGAATATATAGAGAGAGTATGCCGAAAAAGGAACGTAAAAAAATATGGGCAGTTTTTTACCAGTATGGAAACTGCCCGTTTTATGTCGGGATTATATAACTTCGATAAGAAAACAGGCAAAGTAAGTGTGCTTGATGCAGGGGCTGGTTCAGGTATATTATCATGTGCCTTTATTGAGCGATTGGAAACAATAGATTCTATTCAGGAGATTGAACTTACCTGTTATGAGAATGATGAAAATGTATTGCCATTGTTGAAACGTAATCTGGAATATTGTAAAGAAGAAACAACGAAAAAAACTTACAGTTAATATCATTGAAGATAATTATATTCTGAGCCAGTATCTGGATTTTAATCATATGTTGGGAGGAAATGCGGAGCCGAAGAAATATGATTTTGTAATTGGAAATCCGCCGTATATGAAAATACCGAAAGATGCGCCAGAAGCAACAGCGATGCCAGAGGTATGCTATGGTGCACCGAATTTATACTTTATTTTTTTGCATCTATGGGATTGTTTAATTTATGCGAAAATGGGGAGATGGTTTACATTATTCCGAGATCATGGACATCAGGAGCGTATTTTAAACGTTTTCGAGAATATTTTCTGACAGAAGGGAAATTAGAACATATTCATCTTTTTGTCAGTAGAAATAAGGTTTTTGATAAAGAAAGTGTGTTGCAGGAAACAATTGATGATGAAGCTG
>VOFJ01001297.1_pt1 | contig 25714 bp, 42 predicted proteins | sample 5384081 | NCBI WGS metagenome assembly VOFJ01 (sample SAMN12384729, study PRJNA508395) | human gut metagenome | isolation source: healthy gut I | host: Homo sapiens | reverse complement strand
AAGTTAGATACTTTTTCAACTCGGGGGGATGTGAGATATATGCCAGTTGTGAAACGCTTTGTCCTATGTGCCTTGGTGCTTATTTATTGGGCAAGACCTTCCCGGGTATATTATGCCTCTACAAAAAGAAGATGCAGCACTTGCCGGATTCGATGATTCCCCTGATCTATAAAGAGATTGCCCTCCCCGAGGCCGATCGGAGTATTCCCCTTTTGAATGAGAAAGAGGATACGGCTGGAGAAGAATTCAGCTTGTGGAAAGAAAACAAAGACAAGACTGTTTATTAAGTTCGTTTCTTCAAAATAGAATGCAAAATGTCGGAAAAATCAACCTTTTAGGGGGATTTTTCCGACATTTTGATTTTTCCAATAATTCCTGTCCTCTTTTCTAAGACTTTTTCTATTTTTATTCTTTTATTTAATCTATTTGAAAATCTTCGATAGCCCATTCGCTCCCCGGACTTTCCATTAATAATCCTGTCAATTTCCGTTTTTTTACAGACGAGGTAAATTTTTTCAAAAAAAAATGAAATTTCTGTCATACCAAATCCTGCTTCATGCATTTTATCATTGAATGAACCGAAAAACGTTCGATTCTTTTTGTTGGAAAGTTCAAAAGAATAAAAAGCCATTGGACCAATGACAATTGACAATTAATTGAAATTGTCGCTTCCATTAGAAAATATTAAGAAAAGAAAAATGAGAAATATTTGTTGAAGAAAAAAAAATCATTTTTTTTATCAAACCTATAAAGAAGAAACCACAGATTGAAAATATGTGGTCAATTGTCACGGACAATTGTCAATTGTCATTGGTCCGCAGGATCCAATAGCTTTTTAAACTTTTGAACTTTCCGCAACTAATTTAATCGAACGTTTTTTAAGATGCAAAAAGATAAATTTGACCGACAGGTTACTCTTTTGAGAAAATATTATTCCGGGACATTGGAGAAAAGGGAAAAAGCAGGAATTTCGGGAAATGTTGAACGATCGGAATTTGGAAAATGTGTTTCGGCAGTTGAGTCAGGGAGATATTTTGGCTGAAAAGCTGGAGGAATATAAAACAATACGATGCCCGGAAAGCTTTCGGCAAATTCAGCAGGCAACAAAAATCGCTTCGTCATAAAAAAGAGGATTATCCGGATTCTTACTGCAGCAGTGGTGGTTTTACTTTTTAGGAATGAGTTGGTTACTGAATCTTGATTACCGGAGGTAGAAGTTGTTCCACCGGCACAGCAGGAGACGATTCGCCCCGGAGTTAAGCAAAAAGCTATATTACGACTGACAAATGGCGAGACGGTGAATCTCGAGCGGGATTCCATGCAGGTACTGGAAAAAAAAATGGGACTCAGATTAGTTATGCAGAGGGAAAGATTACTTACCGATCTACGCCTCAAATACAGGAATTGGCTTTATAATGAATTGATTGTGCCCACAGCCGGAGAGTGTTACATCACGTTGGAAGATCATACGAAAGTATGGATAAATGCAGAATCGAAAATAAAGTATCCGGTGCAGTTCACTGCTGGGGAACGTAAAGTGTATTTGGAAGGAGAAGCCTATTTCGACGTGGCCGAAGACGGACGTCCTTTTCAGGTAATTACTTCTCAGGGAGAGGTGACCGTATTGGGGACGGCTTTCGGAATAAGTTCATACATGGATAAAGCAGAATATACCACCTTAGTGAGAGGCTGTGTACGTTATACTTCCCATACAAAGAAAAAGCGTAATCTTATCGCCAGGTGAACAGGCTATCCTGGAAAGGTCCGGTGAATTAATCAGTCGTAAAGTCGAAGTTGAAGAATATGTAGGCTGGAAAGACGGGGTTTTTGTTTTCAGGGATAAGCCCCTGAGGAAATTATGGAAACACTGTCCCGTTGGTACGGATCTGAAGTGGTTTTCCGGAATGAGGAAATGAAACAGCTGAAATATACCGGTAGTCTCGAACGGTATGATTCGATCAATACTTTCCTGCAAGTGTTGGAAAGACTCCAGGATATTCATTATGAAATAGATAATAATAAAATCCTGTTATCTCGAAAGTCTTCTTAATTACTTAACTAAATTACAATGGTATGAAAAAAAAATCGTCTGATCCGATTTCCGGGCCTTTTAAAGAGGTTTAGGAAAAATTTGATGTTTATCAAATGTTGTATTGTTTTCATTTTTGTTTTTAGCCTGAATTTATCGGCTCATGTTTTTTCTCAAAGCAAGCTGGTGACTTTAGACTTGAAAGAGGTTTCTGTGGAGAAATTTGTCGATGCCGTGAAACAACAAACCGGTATGAAAATGATGTATAATTCCGGTGTGGTGCGGGAAGCTGGTCAGGTTTCCGTTCAGGTTAAAGACAAAGAATTGAGCGAAGTGTTGGATATGGTATTGAAAAAGTGAATTTGGAGTATGAGCTGTACAACGATATCATTCTGATTCGTGCAAAAGGAGAAGTACCGGCCGGGCCGAAAGTACTGAAAGGGGTGGTGAAAGATAAAAGCGGGGCGGTCTTACCGGGAGTGACCGTCGTAATTAAAGGGACGACCTTTAGGCGTATCGACCGACATCGATGGAAAATATTCGATCACCATTCCGGAGGATGGGAAAGAAACGGTATTGATGTTTACATTTGTCGGCATGAAGCCACAGGAGGTCAGATATGCCGGGCAAGAAACGTTGAATGTGATATTGACCGAGGAAGTGGCGGAAATGGAAGAGGTGGTGGTCAATGGTTACTTTTACCCGGAAGAAGGAGAGCTTTTACCGGTGTATCCAAGACCTTCTCCGGAGATGAACTGAAGACTATTTCTACGGAAATATCCTGAATACCTTGTCTGTGCTCGATCCTTCTTTTACTAAAGTGGTGAATAATGAAATTGGTAGTGACCCGAATACGATTCCTGATTTTGAAACGGGGGTCCAGTAGTTTGAAGGCCGAGTATGAAAACAATCCGAATATGCCGACTTTTATTATGGATGGTTTCGAAGTAACCGCTCAGAAGGTGTTCGACCTCGACCCCAACCGGGTACGTTATATCACTATTCTGAAAGATGCATCGGCTACAGCGATTTACGGCTCACGTGCTGCCAATGGTGTTGTGGTGATCGAGACAGTACTTCCCAAAGCCGGAAAATTGCAGTTGTCTTATAACGGTAGTGCCAACTTCGAAATAGCCGATCTTTCGGATTATAATCTGATGAATGCAGAAGAAAAACTGAATACGAAGTGCGTTCCGGATTGTATGAAAAATCTTCCAAACCCGGATGGACGGATGATAAGTTGGATGCATATAACCGGATTCTGAAATTGGTGAAGGAAGGAAATGATGTGGATTGGTTGTCCATTCCGGTACGGGAATTGGGGGTCGGCCATAAACATACCGTAATGGCAGAAGGTGGAAACGAATCGTTCCGTTATGCTTTCGATCTTTTCTATTCGAATAAAGTCGGAGTGATGAAAGGCTCGAAACGGGATAATTACGGTGGAGGGATCCGGCTTCAATATAACCTGAAAAACCTGAAATTCTCCAATTATGCTTCCTTCGATCATTTGAAGTCGGTCAATTCCCCTTACGGAAGTTTTAGTTCTTACCTCTATTATAATCCCTATTATAATCCTTATGATGAAAACGGAATGTGAAAAGGTCCTCTATTCTTATGAATATTATGACCGGGGAATTACCTCGAAGACCATGTATAATGAATTGTACAATGCGGTATTGCCTTCTAAAAAATCAGCAGACTTCTAATAATTTTCTGAATAATTTCTCGATAGAATACGATATTATTCAGGGATTGAAATTGAAGGCCAATCTTTCGTTAAGCGTGGATAATGGAAAGACCGATGTTTATAAATCCTATGAAAATACCGAATTTTTTGGACAAAGAGAAAAAAGGGAGTTATGCCCAGTCGACTTCCAATGATTTCAGTTATGATATTAACGTCATCTTATCATATTTTTTAAGAGCCTGAAAAAACACATTTTTATCAACCTGGGGTTTGTGTATAACCTTCAGGAAAAACAGTATGACAATACCAGTATCTACGTTGTCGGTTTTCCCAATGCGAACATGGATCATGTGTCGATCGGTTCGGGGTATCAGGAAGGGGCGAAACCCGGAGGTAGTTTCGATGTGACCCGCCTGGTCGGTTTTGTGGGTAACCTGGGATATACGTATGACAATCGTTTCTTGTTGGATGCTTCTGTTCGAAGCGACGGTTCGTCTATTTACGGTTCGAACAACCGCTGGGGTACTTTCTGGTCGGTCGGTGTCGGATATAATATCCATAACGAAAAATTCATGAAAGACTGGGGCGTGATCAACCTGTTGAAGATCAGGGGATCTATCGGGACAACCGGTGGGCAAAACTTTAGTCCTTACCAGGCCATGGCCATGTATTCCTATAACGATAGCCGGATCAATACCATTTCTTACAGCGGCTATCTGGGAGCCATTATGAAGGCTTTCGGAAATAAAAACCTGAAATGGCAGAAGGTAGAAAAACAAAACGTAGGGTTGGATTTCGAAATCTTCCATAGTCGTCTGACCGGATCTTTCAATGTATACCGGGATTTATCGAAAGATGTGCTGATCGACGTATCTATTGCTCCGTCTTTGGGTTTTTCTTCTTATAAAGAAAATTTGGGAGAAGTAGAAAACAGTGGGGTCGAACTATCCTTAAAAGGTACGGTACTCCGGGATGTCAAACGGGAATTGAACTGGGATATTTTCTTCAATCTGGCACACAATAAAAATAAAGTGAAGAAAATCAACAAAGCTTTGACAGCCTTTAATGCCGACCAGGATTCCAAAGTGGAAAACAAACCGATGATCCGTTACAAAGAAGGGTTGTCGCAGAATACCATCTGGGTGAATGAATCTTTGGGAATCGATCCGGCTACCGGTGATGAAATATTCCTGGATATGAACGGGAATAAAGTGAATAAATGGGATAGTAAAAATACAAACCCTGGGGATCTTCCGATCCTAAAATTTATGGAACGGTCGGAACGATGTTTATGTATAAAGGCTGGGAGTTGAATGCGCATTTATATTATAAATACGGTGGTTATATTTACAATCAGACCTTAGTCGACAAAGTGGAGAATGTAAATCCCAACGAGAACGGAGACCGGCGCATTCTGTACGACCGTTGGAATGAACCGGGAGACGTGGCAAAATTCAAAAAGGTAAGCGATGTTTCGGTCACTAATCCGACTTCCCGCTTTGTGGAAAAAAAGAAAATTATATTCAGCTTCAGGCTTTATCTGTGAGTTATGATTTCCGGAGTGCGAAATTGAAAGAGTGGGGGATTCAGCGCTTGAAAATCTCCGCTATCGGAAACGATGTTTTCACTTCTTCCACGGTGCGGATGGAAAGAGGTACTTCCTATCCTTTTTTTGCAAGGACTTTTTCACTGGCTGCTCAAATCACTTTTTAATCGGACAATACTATGAAAAAATTAATAAATAAAACGATCATTCTTTCGCTCTTTGTGGCATTGACCGGCTGTAACGACTGGCTGGACGTTTCTCCGAAAGCGGATATGAAAGCAGAGGATCTGTTCGGTACTGAAGCCGGATTCAGAGATGCTTTGGTAGGTGTTTATGCATTGATGTGCGGTACGAATAGTTACGGCAGAGATCTGACATACGGCTACCTGGATGTATTGGCTCAATATTACAACAGTCCGTTGAAAACAACTTCTTCCGGTTATGAGCATAATTTCAAAAATGCAGCAGAATATAAGTATACCGAGAAAACAGAGGAAAGTCGCATTAGCTCTATTTGGAGTAATCATTTTTCTGCTGTAGCCAATATCAATCAGGCCATGTTGTTCATCGACGAAAATAAAGGGGGTTTTTACTTCACCCGAGGTACATGATGTGTATAAAGGAGAATTTCTGGCTTTGCGGGCTTTTCTGCATTTCGATATACTCCGTTTATTCGCTCCTTCGGCTGCGATGAATAATAATAAAGGATTGGACGCATTGGCTATTCCTTATATAGATGTTTTTACGAATATCGCCCAGTCCCAGTTGACGGTGAAAGAGGTTTTGAAAAAAAATAGAAACGGATTTGTTGGCTGCAAAACAGTTGATGAAAGGGAAAGAAGAATTTAAATTTTCCGATACTTCCGATCCGTTGTATAACCGGAAACAAAGAATGAATTATTATGCGGTGACAGCACTTTTAGCCCGGGTATATCTTTGGGGAAACGATAAAGAGGCGGCTTTGAAAGAAGCAAAGGAAATTATCGGTGAAGCCGGCGGAGAAAGTCCTGCTTCTTATGAATTGGCCAATAGTGCTGCTACTACTTCCGATCCGATGTTCAATAAAGAGTTGATTTTCACATTGGATGTGCAGAAATTGAAAGACAATAGCGATATTTATTTTACCGAGAGTTTTTTCTTCTACTTCTAATATATTGACGATGTCTTCAAAAGGAAAAGCGACTATTTTTTAATAGTTCCGGACTGGATAATGAGTTCAGAAATTATTGGATTACCCCGTTTCCGACGGTAGTTCGTTCGTATTGAAGAAATATACCGGAGTAAACTATATTCCGATGTTTAAAATTTCCGAATTGTATCTGATAGCTGCCGAATGTGCTCAAGGGAAGGCTGCCTATGATTATCTCAATAAATTGAGAAATCACCGGGGATTAAGCAGTATTGCGCCGACCGATGATTTAGCCGGTTATATCTTTCAGGAATATCGCCGGGAATTTATAGGTGAGGGACAAATGTTCTTCTATTATAAACGGAAAGCAATGGAAACTATCGGGGCTGAAAATAATATCGCTCATCAAGATGTGAATGCGGTGTATAATTTGCCTATTCCGACAGTAGAAATCGATTTTGGGAATATTAAAAATTAAGCGTTATGAAAAAGATATTTTTTCTTCTTGCTTCAGTGATCCTGTTAGCATGTAGTGAGAATGAACGGATGGTATACGATGAGCATATGCACGATATCTATTATTCCATTGTGACAGATACCCGGGATAGTCTGTATGTTTCCTTGCTGATGGCCGATCAGATTCTGGAGACGACCGTAGATGTGAAGATGTTGGGAAATGTATTGACCAAGCCGCAGAAATTTAAAGTCGAGGTGGTCGGGGAGAGAACGGATGCCAAAGAAGGTATACATTATGAAAAAACTTCCTGAATTCTATGAGTTCCCGGCCGGAGAATTTATTTATAAAATGCCTGTGCGGTTGATTAAGGGGGGATGCGGCTATTAAACAGAAACCGGTGACTCTTACGTTGAGGCTGGTTGCTACCGGTGATCTGGGTGTGGCCTATGCCGATAAGTCCGAGATTCGTCTGCTCATTGCCGATATGTTGAAAAAAAGCCTGAGGGAGAAGGCTATTATGGAGATATGACTGCGTTTAAGAAATTATTCGGCGAATATTCCCAAAAAAGCATATGATGATCATCGAAATGACCGGACATGATTTTTTGGGAAGATACCTATGGTAGTGGAAACGGTAATTATGGCATTTATTACGAGGAAGATTATTACACTCCCTATGCCAGAAAACTGTATAAGATCATTACCGGGAGTGAAATCAGGGATGAAACCGGTAAAGTGATGCAAGGATGGAATGTACCTTAGTCTATGGGTTGTTAATTAAAAAAAAAAGATAGCTATGAAAAAAATTGAAATATATAGGAATATTATTTTTGTTGATCCTGTTCTCTTGTGTGGATGATGAATCCAGATACGGAGATATCGATATCGATGAGATTAAAATTGAGGGGATCAAAGATTATCAGGAGATCGAAGTGGGAGGGAAATTGACCATCGCTCCGGTAGTGACGACAAAGTTCGGCGAAAAATCGGATCTTTCCTATGTGTGGTATAAATACAATGAAGAACAGTCGGTCGCCGATACCTTGTCTTTTGAAAAAAAAATCTGGATGTGGTGATCTCGGATGTTTTACCGGGGGTGAAAACTACTTTAAAATTTAAAGTGACCGACAATAAAACCGGTCTTTATGTGATCGAAGAATCCAGTTTTACCACTATCGGTAAATATTCAGGAGGCACCCTGATGTTATGTAAAACCGGTGGAGAGTACGACCTGACGATGTTAAAGAAAGACGGTACCACCCTATATACGAAAAGATCTATACTCAAATCAATGAGGGAGAGAAACTCAGTGAGCAGTCCCGAAAAATCATCCTGATCAAACCTTATGCCCGTAACCCGAGACCTTATAAGGCAGTCGTCGTTACTGCAAAAAATAATACGGGAGGCGTATATCTCGATCCCGATTTATTTGTGCGGAAGGCTTATATGAAAGAGAAATTCTTTTCGGGTGAAGACCTGACCGGAGACATCGGGATCGACGGTTATTGTACGGACCAGGGGAGTGATTATCTGGTGGTGAATGGGAAAGTACACGGGCGGGCCTATGGTTTTGAGGAAACAGCCGTATGGAATCCGGAAATTGTATTTTTTTGTCGGCTCCTCAGGATTATTCGGCAGCACTTTATGTTGCACAGCCGACAGGCTATCCGTTTTATGCCGCTCCCTTATTTTATGATAACCTGCACGGACGTTTTATGATCAACCAAAGCGGTGGGTATTTTAGTTTTATCGGTGGGGCGAATTCCGATTTTTCGAAATTTGATCCCAAAGCAATGGGAGAAGGGGTAGAATTGGTACTTTCAGGAAGTATGAATTCGACTCTGAATGAAGTATGGGCGTTTGATGAGAGATAAAAATAAGAATGAATATTTTTTGATTACCTATAAATTTATTTTTAATGACGACTGGACGTATGATTTTATCTCTCTGTCAAAGCAGGTATTAACCGGAGCAGCCTATCCCGGATTATACAACGCTACGGCGATGATACCCGGAAACAAGGCCGAGGTAGACAATTACATGCCTTGGCATATGGATTCGAAAGGAATTTCGGATATCTTTTTCTATGTCAGCGATGATAAAGTTTATGCTTTTAATGTGAAAACGGCTTCTGAGGGAGTGATTATCGACGGTACGAAAGAGCATTATGCGATCGATGGGGTAGATTGTACGGAAGTAGCTGCTCCGACGACAGAGAATCCGAATGCTACCATGATACAGTTGACTATAGCCATTAAAGACGGAATATTCCGGCTCCGAATGGGGAATTGCTGTTTATAAATTGAATAATATCGGTGGACTTGCAGCACAAAAACTTTATACCAAAGCAGGATTTTGTGATGAGGTGGTAGCGACGGTGGAAAAACAAGATTAATATATGAAAGTGATGAAAATAATAAACTTAATCATTGGAATAGCATGCCTGTTAGGGCATGCCATTCCAATCGCATGCGGATTGAAGGAGAAATCGGAGATATAAAGGAAAATAAGATCTATCTCGGGGAAATAACGAATACCTATTATGGGTTGTTCGATCCGATCGATTCGGCTGAAATTGAAGAGGGTAAATTTACTTTTACGGTAGATTGTGCGAAAAAAACAAATGCTCTTTCTGGGATTCAGGCCCGGACAAGGAGGAATGGTATTTGCCGAGGCCGGTAATCTGAAGGTAAAACCTGCAACTGTTAAGAAGGGAGGAGTGGTATGGGAAGTTTCCGGGTCTGTCTTAAATAATAAGTATCGGGATTTTCTGAAAGCCTGTGCCGTTGTCAGAAACGATCGGTTGCTGGATTCGTTGGATGCCTTGTTTTTACTGCCCGCGACCGGGAGGACCGGGAGGAAATGGCCCGGATCAAAGAGGAGTCTATGCCTTATTATGAGCAGGCACAGATGGCCGAAGATCAGTTGGTAAGACAAACGGTTGACGGAAATATGGAGAATCCGTTCGGAATTTATTTGTACTACAGTAAATTATTCGGACGGAAAGATTTCTCTACTAAAGAAAATATCGGTGCGGAAAGGGAATACCAGAAAAATTTTTGGACCGGACGCTCAGCAGACTCCTTATATCACTTTGATGAACGCTCAGCTCGACCGTTATGCAGGATGTGCTATCGGTGCTGTCGCCCCGGAGATTACCGGCCGGGATACGCTGGGTAATCCGATCAAATTAAGTGATTTCAGAGGTAAATATGTTATTGTGGATTTTTGGGATTCTTATTGTCATTGGTGTCGCGAAGAAACACCGTGGCTGAGAAAAGCATTGGAAGCTTTTAAGGGAAAAAAATTTTACCATTTTAGGCGTATCGGATGACCGGAAGAAAGAGTTGTGGCTGGCAGCTATCAAAGAAGATCATAGTAACTGGGATCATTTGTTATTGCCTCCAAAAACGGATATTTTTACGACTTATTGCATCAAGGGAATCCCTCACCTTATTTTAGTGGGGCCGGACGGGAAAATACTGGCAAAGGAAATGCGGCATGAAGAATTGACCGACGTGCCGACTAAGTTTATAAAGTGAACAGATAGGAGTTTATAGACCGATTTAATTCCCCCTTTTTCCAATGCTCCGTTTTTTTCATATTTATAGTAGGTTTATTTTTTTCTTTCTATTCCGATTCCAGGTTTTGTGCCATCGGACCGGTTCGCCTCGACCGGTCCGTTAAGGCTTTCCTTCACTGACCGGCGGAACTCCTCACTTCGTTCGTCAAACACCACCGCTCGGCCGTTCGGAAAAACCTAACCGGACCCTCGTTCCCGCTCAATGGTCCCCGAACACGAACACCGAAGACGAATAAGTAACGACAGAATAATTCTAGGTTTTTCTGTTAAAGCCGGAAAAATTTCGATAACCCTTTTCTTTTATAGGATATCTCCCGTAGAAAATACCTATTTTTGTTTAGAGAATAAATAAAAAAAAGCGGAGACATGTTTTATAAGCAAAACGGAATTGTTGCCGGAATATTGTTGTTGATCTTATTTGCCGGAGCTATCGGCTTAGTCAGTGTACAGATGGACAAGACGGTGAATCGGATGCATTATTCAGTGGTGGAAGAGATGGGGGAGTACCGGACGGAACTGATCCGGCAGGATTTCCAAAAGACGGCAGAGCTGGTTGAAAGTATGCAGGATTATTTGGCGACACGGGGCTATCAGAAGGAACAATTCGAAGAGTTGATTGCCTTATTGATCCGACAGGATAATAAGGTGAGCCGAATTTGGTTCGAAACGGAAGGGAAAAGAACGATTTGTACCGATTCCGGTATACGGGAGAGTGAAGCCGGACCTTCAAAGGAAAGAAATGGAGGGTTGTATGCCGAAGATTCCACTTATTACTGGACGCGTTATACGGGCGGCAGGGGAGGTGGCATTGGGGATCGATATCGCTTTGGATCATTTACATGCTTATTTTTTCAAACTTATTACCTGCGGGGGAAGAACTATGCTTATATCCTGAACGACTCCGGGGTAATTGTCGCCCATCCCGAAGAAAAATGGCTGGGGATGCGGCTCCTCGATTCGCTTGAAAGAAGAAGGGTAAAACAGGTCGTCGGGGAGAATAAACGGATCCATGTTACCGGTTTTTCGCAGTTTTTACTCTTGCCTGTCGATAAGATTTATTATCCGCTCACGGTGGGGACAGAGAAATGTACGGTCGTCATTAACGTGGTGCAATTGGATAATCAGGAAGCTATGGCCGATTTCCATCGGTATGCTTTGTGGATAGTCGTGTTTACAGTCGTGATTTTTATTGTTTTGCTTGCTTATTCCCAACGGCGGTGGCGGAAAGAATACGATTTACGGCAAAAGGCCGAACAGGAAGCCATCCGGCTGAATTTGGCAACAATTGAAAAATCAACTCAATCCTCATTTTTTATTCAATGCTTTGAATTCTTTGAGTGCCTTGATCACTACCGACCCCGGAGTAGCCCGGAAATTTATATTGGAAATGTCGAAAGTGTATCGTTATGTGCTGGAAAAACGGAAAGAAAACCTGAGTAAATTAGAAGAAGAGGTTGAATTTATCCGCCACTATTATTTTCTCCAAAAAAATACGTTTCGGGGAACAATTGAATCTGCACCTGGCCGATAATTTGACAACGGTAAACGGGAGGATTCCGGCGATGAGTCTGCAATTGATTTTCGAAAATGCACTTAAGTACAATGAAATTACTCATAGATATCCTTTGGATATCGATATTTATGCGGAAGTTGGAGCGGTGATTGTAGAAAATTCCTATCATCCCCGGACCGATATGCCGGAGGCATCTTTCGGAGTCGGCATGGAGAGTATTCAGGAAATTTATCGTTATTATGCTGACGTTCAGCCGGAATATGAGATAAAGGAAGGGAAATTTATCTGCCGCTTACCTTTGGTTGAATAATTCACTCCTTTTTTATCGTGTTTCATACTTTTTATTCGGGGGATTCATTCTGGTTTTTTTCATTTTATAAAAAATCCCGATAATATTGTAAACTGCATAAATATCGATGAATATTGAATAAACTATATGATGAAAACCAGAACAAATTTAATTGTAGCGTTATTCGCACTCTGTTTTACCGGAACTGTCTCCGATGCTTATGCCTGGGGATGGCATAAAAGAAAATCCGTAAAAATGATTCGGTCGTAACTTCTGAAAGTAAATACGATGAGTTGGTGAAGAAGGCAAAGACGCGGGAAGGTATGTTTCGTATTCATCAGGTAGAGAAGGATTGGTATTTCGAGATCGACGATTCGTTGATGAACCGTGATCTCCTGATTGTCAATAAAGTTTCCGGTGTACCTTATCAATTGAACGATGCCGGTTTAAATAAAGGGATGGCTTACGAAGATAAGCTGATCCGTTTTCATAAAGATACAGTGCTTAATAAAGTGTGGGTGACAACGTGGAATCCCCGTGTCAGTGTGCCCGAGGGGGATGCTATAGCCCTTTCGGTGAAGGACAACTATCGTGAAGCTGTGATCGAACAGTTTCCGATAGAAGCTTTCAAGTCCGATTCTTCTGCCGTCTTGATCAAGGTGAATAAAGTTTTCGACGGAAGTGAGAAGAGCTTTAACGATTTATACAATAGTATTTCTTTGGGAGCTTCTGTGAAAAAAGAATTGTCCCGGATCGGAGGAATGAAAGCTTTTCCTCAGAATAGTGTAGTAAAAAGCTTTTCTGACAACCCAGATTACGGAAGGTACCGAGTCGGTACCCTTGACTGTCGAAACGACAACGAATATCGTATTGTTGCCGAAGGTGCCGATGACTCCGCGTTTTGCAGACCGGAGAGTCGGATTTTTACGACTCCTCACATTTATTTCAATGACAAACAACAGGCGGTGGAAACCCCGTGATTTTGTACATCGCTGGCGGCTGGAACCGAAACCGGAAGATATAGAGAAATACAAACGGGGCGAGTTGGTAGAACCGGCCAAACCGATTGTATTTTATATCGACCCGGCAACTCCTGCTCAATGGAGGGAGGAGATTAAAGCCGGTGTTTTTGATTGGCAGGAAGCTTTTGAAGCTGCCGGTTTTAAAAAATGCGGTTGTAGCGAAGGATGCTCCGACCGATGATCCTGATTTCGATATCGACGATGCGCGTTATTCGGTGATTACTTATGCGGCCTCGCAGCAAGCGAATGCCATGGGACCTTCTGTGGTCGACCCCGTTCGGGAGAGATTATCGAAGCCGATGTCGTTTGGTGGCATAATGTGATGACGATGTTACATACCTGGATGCGGGTACAGACCGGGCCTATCGATCCCCGGGCCAGAGCGAATACTTTCGATGATGCTTATATGGCGAGTGCTATCCGTTTTGTATCTTCCCATGAAGTGGGACATACACGTTCGGATTGAAACACAATATGGGAGCTTCTTCGTCTTTTCCGGTAGATTCGTTGCGCTCGAAGACCTTCACAGCAAGGATGGGCGGGACGGCTAGTTCGATCATGGATTATGCCCGTTTTAATTACGTGGCCCAACCCGAAGATGAGGTAGAACGAATTACGCCGGTGATCGGGGTATATGATAAATTTGCGATAAATTGGGCTTATCGTTGGCTGGATGTAAAGGATCCGCACGAAGAATTACCTGTACTCAATCAATGGATTACGAAACATTCCGGAGACAAGATGTATTGGTACGGCGAACAACAGGACCCTAAAGATCCCGATCGATCCCCGTTCTCAGGATGAGGACCTCGGTGACGATGTGATCAAGGCTAATCGCTACGGTATACAAAATCTGAAACGGATTGTGCCGAATATTGTAGCATGGACCGAAGCAGAAGGACGAGGTTATCTGGAAGCGGGAAAAAATTATTGATGGCAGTGATCAATCAATGGAAAAATGTATGCCGGACATGTAACTGCGAATGTCGGAGGTTTCTATATCAACAATCCGGTGATGGGAGATGATCTGGAACGCTATGTACCGGTAGAGAAAAGAACGGCAGAAAGAAGCGGTGAAATATTTATCCGAAGAAGTATTTACCGTTCCTGAATGGTTGTTTGCTGCCGATGTCTGGAAGAAGAGTTTTCCGTTCGTATTTCCCCCAGGAAGTAGAATATTCACCTTATAATACTGCCCGGGAATTACAGTATGCCTGTTTTTTATGATTTATTGAAAGACGATCGGCTGATGCGGATGTACGAGGCCGAAGCGATGAAGGGAAAGAAAAATGTATACACCCGAAGAAATGTTTGCCGATTTATACCAGGTGGTTTTCAAGGGATCCTTACAGGGACGTAATTTGTCTTTGTATGAAAGGATGACCCAAAAGAATTTTATCGATGCTATCATTGTCGGTTCCAATAAAGCGGTGGAAAAAACGACCAAAAAAAGCTTTGCATACCGGTTATTGTTGTGGTTTTGCAGCCCGGGAAGCTGCTTTCACGCTCCCCGAACAGCCTGAAACCCGGCTTAGCAATATGCAATATTCTTCTATGGGACGGGTTTCCGAGGCTGTATCGGTGAAGAGAGGAGTTATGTTACAGGTATTAAAATTGGCAGAAAGAAACCGGAATGCAGGAAATGCGGAAACCCGGCAACATTATGAAGATTTGGTTGTGCGGATTAAAGAGGCTTTGAATATAAGATAACATACAAACCTAAATAATAAATATAAATGCGTAAACTATTGATCTTAATAACATTGTGCCTGCCTGTGGTGGTGTGGGCACAGGATATGCGGAAGATTACCGGGCGAGTGCTCGAGGCTGCGAGCGGTGAACCTCTCCCCCGGTGCTACGGTTTTATCGATCCGGATGCTCCTGAAGCTAAAGAATATAATCCTGCGGGGACAGTGACGGATGTAAGCGGAAAATTCAGAATTGACCTTGCCTGCTTCGATTCGTTATGTGGTGGTGAGTTTTATCGGATACGAGGCTTTAAAAGCGGATATATCGGGAAAGACCGAATTTACTTTCCGCCTGAAGGAAGAAGTGAGTCAGTTGGATGAAGTGGTCGTTACGGGATATCAGCAGATAGAAAAGCGGAAAGTTACTTCGGCTATTACTACTGTACAGGCAGACGATATTAAAAAAAGTATCGGAGTGGCCAGTATCGATCAGATGCTGGAAGGACAGGTGGCCGGTTTGATGTCGACACCGACGAACGGTGCGCCCGGAGCTCCCGCTAAAATGCGGATCCGGAGTACGGTTTCTCTGTCGGGGAGTACCGATCCGTTGTGGGTACTCGACGGTATGATCCTGGAAGGAAACGATATACCCAAGGATTTTGGAGATAAGGATAATATCGATGAACTGCAGAATACTTCGATCGGCGGGGTCAATCCCGCAGATATCGAGAGCATCACTATATTGAAAGATGCGGCAGCTACAGCTATTTATGGAGCTAAGGCCGCTAACGGGGTGATTGTGATTACGACGAAAAAGGGCCGGCAGGGAAAACTACGGGTGAATTTTTCCGGTGGGGTATTCTATACATTGAAACCTGATTTGGGCAAACTGAATCTGATGAATTCGTCTGAGAAAGTGGACTTCGAGTTGGGATTGGCTTCCCGTTCCGATCTGGATTACCGGAGCGACTATGGTGAAGTGTCCCGTCTGCTGTCAAAATACGGGCAATTGGATGCTTTGAGGGAAAATGGGTTCAACGGTATTTCTTCCGAGGCACAGGGGGCTATCGATGCTTTGCGCGGACAAACTACCGATTGGGGGATGTGATCTACCGGAATGCAGTCAACCAACAGTATAACCTGAGCATTTCAGGAGGATCGGATAAGGCGACTTATTATTTTTTTCTGGCGGATATTACAATGAGCAGGGGACGACCCGTAAAACCGGTTTCGAACGCTACAACCTGACTTTGAAAACCGATTTCGACATCTGGCTAAAAACCTGAAGGCCGGCGTTTCTCTTTTTTTTGAACGACAGTAAGAAAAACGGTTACCTGACGGATGGGGATGCTTTTATCAATCCCGCCAATTATTCACGTAATGCCAATCCTTACTTGCAGCTGACCGATGAAAAAAGGAGATTATATTTATGACCCTGATATCGAAGGATATAGTGGCCGTTATGTGAAATTCAATTACCTGGAAGAGGTGGACAATACGGATTATACGCTGAAAAATCGCTCTATAAAGCCTTTTGTTTACTTTAGATTACAGGCTGACCGACTGGCTAAAAACTACAAACTCAGTTTTCTATGCAGCTGGATCATTCTGCGACAGAAAAGGTGGCGGCTAAAGAAACTTATTATGTTCGTAAATATCGCGAAAAAACAAGAGGGAACGATGGTAGTTATTTTTTGCCCGACGGAGGAATTATACAGAATTCTACCAAAGATATGAATCAATATCATTGGAAATTGCAAGGTGAGTTCAATCAGGTGTTCGGAGAAGTACATGCTGTCAATTATATGGCCGGTATAGAATTACGTCGCAGCAAGGTGACAGACCTGATGACCCGTGGATTCGGTTATGATCCGAATTCGTTGACTACGAAGCCTTTGGTATTTCCTGAAGGAAGTACCCAGATAGATAATGCCGAATTTAAACAGTATAGTAAATCGTTCACGGAGGACCGTTTCCTTTCTGTCTACATGACCGGTTCGTATACTTATAATAACCGTTACACTTTCTTCGGAAGTTTACGGTATGACGGTTCCAATATGTTCGAGTAGACCGGAAGTACAAATACTTGCCTTTATGGGCTGTTTCCGGTGCCTGGAATATCAACCGGGAGGCATTTTTGAGCGATGCCGACTGGTTGTCCGATCTGAAACTGAGAGCTTCCTATGGGGTCCAGGGAAATGTCGATAAAGATACCTCTCCATTGGTTGTCGGGGAATGGGACAATACCCAGGTTTTACCGGACAATTCCGAGTCCAATATTATCGTATCGTCTCCCCCAACCAATATTTGCGTTGGGAAAAAACCACCAACTGGAACGGGGGGACTCGATGTGGCGGTGCTCGGTAACCGGATCGCGTTTACAGCCGATGTTTACAGACGGGTGAGTGATGATTTGATCGGTATGAGGAGCTTGCCGGGAGAGAACGGTTTCGATTATTCGACCATGAACTGGGCGAAATTGACCAACCGGGGATACGAATTATCTCTGTCTACAGTAAATGTGAAAACAAAGGATTTCCGGTGGGTGATGGATTTTAATCTGGCGCATAATAAGAGTAAGATCAATCGGCTCAATGTCAGGGATAATTCCTATGAACCTTCACGCGAAGGCTATTCTGTCGGTGCTGTATTTTCGCTGAAGACCGCAGGGCTGGATGAAAATGGATTGCAGATGTTTTATAATAAACAGGGGGAAAAGGTTTCTTTCAATGACTTTTTCGGTCTGGAATACGGTTATATGATGGGGAGGCCTGATTCCTTTCCTGAAAAGTAACCTGAGTGCAGAAGAATATCGTAATTTATTTACCTACGAAGGTACGACCGAACCGAAATTTACCGGTGGCTGGATCAATCGGTTTTATTACAAGAATTTCGATTTGACCGTATCGGCTTCTTTGTGTTGGATCAGACCGTGCAGGAACAACCTTTCTATAATCCGGTACAGACTTCACCGGGACAGAATTATTCCGCCGGATGTCACAGATTTGGTCTCCGGATAATACCTCCGGTAAATATCCCCGTATCATGGGTACTTATACCGAAGGGGAGGAGAATTGGGCTTATCAGTGGCTCGGTATGCTCGATCCCGGTAATTCTTACCGGAAATACGACTACTGGTTCAAGAAGATGAGTTATATGCGCATCAATAGTATACGTTTAGGATATACTTTTCCCGAGCGGCTTTTAGGACATATCGGTTTTTCCTCTGCACGCATCAGCTTTGAAGCCCGTAATCCTTTTGTGTTCGGTAGTAGCTATAAAGGTTATTTCGATCCGGAAACCTATGGGAATATTTATACCCAGCCGTTGGCGAAGACCTTTTCTTGTGGAATCGATTTGACATTTTAACTCTAAATATAAAAATATGAAACGAATATATATCCTATTGATCGCTGTCTTTTCACTGGGAATGGGAGGATGTAATTATGTCGATGTCGATCCTGTCGGAAAGGTGATTCCGGATGAAGTTTCGGAATATCGGGCCCTTCTGACTACGGCTTATAGTACCTATCCCCAATACCGCCGCTATCTGATGGTACGTTCCGATGAAGTATTTCCGGATTTGTATGGGTTGTCTTACGATAATTACATTGACTTGGCCACTTTGAACGATGAGAATCCGGATCCTTTAACCGAGACTTATCCCTGGACGGCTATGTATAATATGATTTTTTATGCCAATACGGTTATCGAAGGAGTGATGGAGGCCAGGGCGGATGTCACGACGGATTCCCGCGAGCAATTGCCTGGCTGAAGCCTATTGTCTCCGGGCTTTTGTTCACTTCGATTTAATCAATCTGTATGCCAAATGGTATGATCCGGCTACTGCGGCAACAGATAAAGCCGTTCCGCTTTCTTTAAAGATCGATATCGGACAGTCGTTTATACCTACTACTGTGGAAAAGGTATATGAACAGGTGCTCGCCGATTTACAGGAAGCGGAGAAATATATGCAGGTGGAGCAACAGACAGGTGCTTATCTGTACCGGTTTTCGAAGAAAGCGCTGAAAGCCTTCCAGGCCAGGGTATATCTTTATCATCAGGATTGGAAACAGGCTCAGGAGACAGCCGAAAGTCTGCTGGCGGCTTGTCCGCTGGAGGATCTGACGACTACCGAAGCCCAACCTTGGACTTATACGTCGAAAGAAGCGATACTTGCTTTGGAAACGGTATCCAGTACCGTAATGAAAGAAGATATGTACGTATTGGATAATATCAGCGGAAAAATTTAACCAGATAAAAGAGGGGAGATAAATATGTAGATGCCCGGCTGGGAAATTATTTGGTCGATAAATACGGAACCTGGTATTGTAATAAAGGAGGGAATAAGAATGAGAAGGTCACTTTCCGGAGTGCAGAGCTTTGGCTGATTGCTGCCGAAGCTGCTGCTCACCGCGAAGGACAACTGCCGGCAGCCAAAGAATATCTGTTGACCTTGCTTCAGAAGCGTCTGGCTGAAAGTTATTATAACGAACGGAAAGCAGAGATCGAAACCATGAATCAGGAACAATTGTTGGCCGATATCATGGAGGAAAGGGTCCGGGAACTGGTATTCGAAGGACATCGCTGGTTCGATCTTCGTAGAACGACCCGCCCGGAGGTTATAAAAACTATATGGATGCCGATTGAATTCGCTTACGGTTACGATCCGGCAGGACGATCCCAAAGTATATTATTCCTTATCCGAAAGAAGCGATTCAGAATAATCCGGAATTGAATAATTAGGGTTGAGTTGAAACGGTAACAACGCGGATAAAACGGTAACAACAGTAAAAATGGTAAAGAAATACGGTTGTTACCGTTTTTTATAAAATAAAAACTTTGACTTGGCAGGCAAGTCCTTTTTTCGTATTTTCGGGCGATCCTATATTTCAATATGACTGCAATTATTATTGAAGATGAAGCTTTGGCTGCCCGTGAATTGGAAAGTATTCTGAAAAAGTTGGCACCGGAAATAGAAATCGTTGCCCGTCAGGATTCTGTACGGGGAAGTGTACAATGGCTGAAAGAAAATCAGGTAGATTTGATTTTCAGCGATGTTCATTTGGGAGATGGACGTAGTTTCGATATTTTCGGACAAGTAGAGATCAAAGCTCCTGTCATTTTTATTACCGCTTATGATGAATATGCTTTGCAGGCTTTCAAGAGCCAGGGAATAGATTACATCCTGAAACCTTTTGACGAAGAGGAAATACTGCGGGCGTTGGAAAAGTGCGGAATTGGTTTGCAAAAAGAAAAGAAAGCACCCCGGACGGTCCGATTTCAGGAGCGCTTTTTTGGTGCAGATCGGAACGAAGATCAAATCCGTACCGGTGGCAGAAGTCGCTTATTTTATGGCCGATGGAAAATACCTGATGTTATATACCCATGAAGGGGGGGGAGGGTATATCCTCGATCAGACGATGGCTGCACCCGAAGAACGCCTGGATCCCCAAATCTTTTTTTCGGATCAACCGGAAGTTTATAGTGAGCTTTTCTGCTATCAAAGAAATGATCCGTTATTCCAACAACCGCATAAAAATCGGTTTATCTCCTTTGCCTCCTGAAAATATAGAAGCTATCGTCAGTGCCGACCGCATTCGCGAGTTCCGGGACTGGTTGAACCGCTAAAAGTTATTCAGCGACACAATAACAAAAAGAGCCCGGATAATGAATTTTCATCCGGGATCTTTTTTGTTATTGCTGGAAGGGAGATTATTTCCCATTGATTTCGTCCAGAATCTCCTGTATCTGTTCCTGGCAACCGCCAACAACCGGTTCCTGCGTTCGTCGCTTCGCCTACTTCTTCGACGGTTTTTAATCCTTTTTCACGAATTGCATTTTCAATTTCTTCTCTGCTTACTTCAAAGCAGTGGCAAATAATTTCACTCATAGTCTTTCCATTTTATTGATTCATATTACTTTTCATTCGTTTGAATGAATGCGGTAAATTTAAAAGTAATTTTCTAAAAATGGCAGAATATATTCAATCATATCTTTTTATGAGGATATAGATTTGAATTATATTGAAGCAGTTCCATCCCGTTTAAATATCAGGAAGAGCATTTAAAATCTTTTCGGCGTCTGGGGAAGAAGGGCGGACTGCTTTGGGGTTGATAATCTTGCCATCCGGATCAATAAGAATGAAATGAGGGATGCCGTTGATATTATAATCCCGTTGGAATTGACTTCCTCGCCCAAGCAAAAGTTGAACGCCGGAGAGTTCTCCCGATTTGACTGTTTCTTCCCATGCTGCCTTATCCTCGTCGGTTGGAAAGACCGAGGAAGGTGATGTTTTTCCCTTCCATTTTCTTTTCCAGTTCTATCAAATAGGGTATTTCTCTTTTGACAGGGACCGCACCACGTTGCCCACATATCGATATATAAATACTTCCCTTTGAAATCCTTCAAGGAGTAAGTTTTGCCGTTAATGTCCTTTGCTTGAAGTCCGGGAAAGTTTTCCGGCAACGGCAATATTCCGTTTGTCATACTCTGTTTTTATAGGCAGTCCGTAGAGTCGGGTCAGTCACGTAAGTATTGTAAATATTTTCCAGTTCGGTGATATGGTTAATACCGTTCTTTATCTGTCTGATGGCAATCTCGTTCAGAAGAGATTGTTTTAGCTTGTCATTTTTGAAATGTTGAGCGATATATTTCATTCGGGCAACATTTTTTATTGTAGATGCCGGAGATTTCTTTATCCTTGCTTCCAAGCACAAGAGCAGCCTCTATAATAAATTCCCTGTAAATGTCAAGGTCAATCAGACTTTCGTCTTCCTGTACGTATTTTTCCAATGTTGAATAATATTCCTCATCCGGGCGATAAGTTGTGTCGAACATGATATGTCCCATGGGATACATAACCAAACTGATCAGATATGAATATTTAATTCGTCCCTCTTCCAGTTTTGCAAATTCGGGATTTACCGCTTCCAGTTTCCGGGCTTTCAATAAATTGGCTGCCTCGTCTGTCTTCTCGTTGACAAGACTGACAATCTCCTTTAGTGAGCGCTCGTATTCGGGGGGATTATCGGGTTGTAAGTGATAGAATTAAGATATTCTATCACCGGGGCGTTCTTTCCCTCGAATTTCATGCCGTCCTTAAAATTGTTGGCATCAAAAGAAATCGTTACACGATCGCCTTTCCGGAAAAAAACATTTTTGGCTTCCTCGCCATAAAACAGACGGGCGTATATCATATTCCCCTGTAATGTACAGCTGGCTTTTCCGTGTTTGTCCAGTTCCATTTCCTTGATCATTTCCGGGCTGACAACAATAGCGACCTTGGAATAGGTCATGTTTTCGCACTTTGAAGTCCACGACAATATCGTCGTTGTTCTTCTGTGAACAAGAGCAAACGACCGAGAGTAAAATAATAAATATAAAGTTTCTCATTTTAAAGTGTATATGATTAATCATAAATTTCCTGCATGGCAGCATCCAGCCATCCGCCTCTTGCGTTTACATTAATGATTTTTCCCTTGTCGTTTACAAGGATAGAGGAAGGAACTCCGCTCAGGTTATAAGCCCGGAAAGCCGCTTTGGTATTATCGATAAGCTGTTCCCAAGGCATCTTTTTCCTCTTCCAAAGCCTGATGCCAATTCTTCGGATCACTGTCAATGGAGATACTCACGATATTTAACCCTTTGGGATGGTAGGTATTGTACGTGTTACGCATGTGAGGTATCTCCCCGCGGCAGGGACTACACCATGATGCCCAGAATTCAATTAATGTAGTGGTCCCGGGTTTCACAAAATCCGATATTTTCTTTTTACTTCCGTCCGCTGCCGTGAGTTCCATGTCGATGAAAGATCCTCCGATAAATACCTGTTTGCCCTGGATCGTTGCCCGAAGAGCCTGGCCCATTTCCGAATTTTGCATTTCGGGGATAGGCAGGTGAATAATCCTTCGATTTCTTTCAAAGAAAGGTCGGAATTTTGTCGGAGAGTTCTTGTGCGATTTTAACGCTGATGGCAGATTCGGGATGTGCTTTAAGGTAGTTGATTTGAGTCTCTCTGAGGGCTAGTCTTTTTTTGGGTGACGAGTTTGGCCAGATCAATCGCTTTGGCTAAATCTTTCGAATTGTAATAAGCTTCCCCGTAAGCGCGGAACGTTTTGCTCCGGTCGTCCTCCATGGGTTGTATCTCGTTCAGGTAGTTTTGATATTCAGTTTGAGTCCCGCTTCCGGAGATCTGAAACACGGGATATTTGCTGGAATAGTCGCAAGTGGCTTCTATCGCTGCATTGTCGATAAATAACGAGAAGTTTACAATTTTACTGCGGGTCAGCCGGTCATTGGGATCAAGGTAGATGCTGACCGTGCAATAACGCGGCACATCGAATTTACCCAGAAACCTGAATTTTACCCCCCGATATTTTCGTACTGTCGATGAAATGAGGTTGATTGGTATCATCCAGTGCCAGAAAAACGGGTTTCCCTTCCCATGCTTCGGGGACATGTCCGGTGAGGGTATATCCGTCGTGTTCCGTACAACTGACGACGGATAGAATGAGTGCGATAAATAGAATGTATTTCATCTTTAAAATCGATTTGCTGTTTTTAAAGAGGATGTGTCAAAAATGCAAATTTTCGTATTTTTTAGTGGCTTCTCAATATTGATTATCAATAAATTGCAACTATATAATTTATCGAAACACGCATTTTGACACACCCTCTATGTGGTATTATTGTACCTCTTCGTATGTGAAATCGATCCGGAAAGTAACCATACCCATTCCGTAATATGAAGATTCATAAGATACGCTTGCTGTAACGTAATTATCTTCATCATACGTGTAGTTTAACTCGTGGGTCGTTGTTTCTTCCGTCTCCGGATCTACTACCGACATTTTACGGGAATTCCTGCCGATTTTTCTCCGATCAACCCTGTGAATGCAGCGTACATCCATCCCCAATCTTGAGTATAGTCTATGTTTGAAAGTTGTAAGAAAAAGGGCTGCAATGTCCATTCCTGGACGAGTGTATTTTTGTGTTTGGTCGTATTCGAATGATGTTCCGCTGACATCGACTAAATTGCCGGCATCAAAAGTATATTCTAAATTGTTAAGACCTCCTTTGCCTTCATAGGATTTCATATACCGGTCTGCATATGTCCAGTCAGCACTCATGTTTACGTCCTTTGTATTCCAAAGATTATAGAAAATTGTAGCATTTGATTGTGCAAATCATCGGTTACACTCAGAGTAACCTGTCTTACATATCCTTCTAATTCCCAGTCAGGATCCGGATTACTGATAGATAAAATAATTTGGTCATTGTTTGTTTGTACATCATAGTTCATCTCATGTTCGTAAAGGACATTAGCGTACTTGAAACTTTGTGGACCGTTGGCTGCATAGGAAATTTCGAATGTAGATTCTGTGATATAATCTGCCATTATTTGACTGAAATCATTTACCCAGCCGATCTTGACCAATCGTTTGTATTTTTACAATTTCGAACTCTTCGGTTAATGTCCATTCCCTCCATCCTGGGCAAGGATAAGACGGTAAGTTCCGGCACTGAGGTCTGTGGGTAAAGTACAAATCAATCCGCTCTGGTAGTCTGTTACAGTCAATTCAGTTCGGGTGCCATTCCCGGTTTCTGCGTATACTTTTGACGTTTCGTTGTATCCGTTACCGCCAATATTTATTATTTGGCCGGTAAATCCTGCTTCGGGTATTTCTAATCCGATGATTGGGAGTGAAGCCGCTGTTAATTCAATGCTTCCCAATTCCCATTCGCCGTCTTGTTTTAGTACCAACGTATATTGTCCTGGTGTTAAGCTCATCGGCACGGTCATTGTCACACCGGTGGAAACAATGGTTAGTTGACTTTACATCGGCAGATGAGGCTGTGCCTTTGAAGGTGAACTGTGCTGTTGAAGCGAATCCGGTACCGGATACGATAATTTCCGTACCGATTTCAGCTGTAGCGGGTATTCTCACGTTTGATACAGGGTTTTGTGGTGTCGGATCATCATCATCCGAACAAGCCGTGAATGCGCAAATGCTGCATATCATAAGCATCATTATCCGAATTTTTTCATAACATTTAGATTTTAGAAATTAATAATATAGATAAATTGAACACTTAAAACTTACCATTCTCTATAGGTTACGTCGACAATACGGGCAAAACCGTCGTAGACTTCCGGTTCCACTCCTGAAAAATCTCCGCTCATTTCCGTGTCGTTATATATCCGGAGGATACCTTCCTCACCCCGTAGGCTTCCGATGATCAGATTGTACGAACGGGAGTCACTGGTATTTTTGCGGAATAGATTGAATTTCAGGCGGGTGATTTCCTCTCCTCCCGGTAATGTAAACTGCACTTTTGCCTGCAACGGTTTCGTGGAAAGGTCTACCTGGTAGAGGGTACCGCCCACGGCATAGTACATACAGTTTTCAGTGAACTGAAAGCGAAGAGGTCTGTCACCTTTGTTATATCGGTACATTCCGACAAGTCGCCATAATAAGCCTTCCCAAGCGCGTTAGGACAACTACTCCACGATTGAGGGACTATGTCGCCTAGCTGGATGCCGTAAAGGTAGCGTTTGTCGCCGTCTGCCAGTACTGTATAGGTTACTGCCATTTGCCCGCTACCCGGGTCATATCGGGTGTTCTCCATGTACACGTAGTCTAGTCCGGTGGGAAATTCATCAAATGCCGAACCCGTAACTCCTCCCGTCGTCGCTTGCATGTCTTCCATCAGTTCTGCCATTTCATTCATCTCCCGCAAAGGTTCCTGATTGTTCAGGTCTGAG
>VOFJ01002047.1_pt1 | contig 25718 bp, 40 predicted proteins | sample 5384081 | NCBI WGS metagenome assembly VOFJ01 (sample SAMN12384729, study PRJNA508395) | human gut metagenome | isolation source: healthy gut I | host: Homo sapiens | reverse complement strand
TTCGCCGCAGCAGCATTACCATGATGATCGTCGTGGTCATGTTGTCCAGCGCCGCCGACATGAAAAACGTGATGATGGCCAGCAGCCACATCAGCTTGTGCTTGTTGCGGGTGGTAATGTGGTCGGTGATGACGTTGAAGCCGCCGTGCGTGTCGATCAGATCGACGATGGTCATGGCTCCGATCAGGAAAACCAAGATTTCGCACGTGTCGCCCAGATGGTCTACCATCTCGTGGCTGATGTTGCTGTCGTGTCCCCACAGACTGAAAACCGTCCATATCGCGCCGCACATCAGCAGTGCGATGGCCGATTTGTCCACTTTTACCTTATGCTCCAGCGCGATGAACGTGTAACCCACCACGAAGAGCAGAATCATTGTCAGAATCATGCTTTATGTGTTAAAAATCATATTCTCCGGCACGGAAGACCTTGATCTCCCCGGTCGGCTGCCGGTTCATCAGCACCTGCGCCGCAATAAGCGAGCCGCTGTCCGTCCGGTAGCAGATGACCTGAGCCGCGGGCTGGTAGCTGCGGGGCAGATTCTGCAGTACCGCAAAGTTGCCGCATTCGATCGCCGACTGCACTTTGGGCAGATCGTGCGCCTCGAAGGAGTATTCCGAGCGGTAGAGCCGCTCGCGGCTCCGCTTCTCGACCGGAGCCGACGAATCGCCGAACAGCCGGTAGCAGATCATTACGATGCCCGTGCAGAGGATGCAGGAGCTGATCAAAAGGTTCCACTGTGACAGCATGTCGTTCTCGGTAAAGAGACTGACATGGGAGTTGGCCCACAGCAGGGCGATGCTGCCAGCCGTCAGCACGATGCCTAATGAGGGGTTGTAACGGCGGCATGCAATTTCGGGCGATGCGGAATAAATCGCATCATCGATCATATTTTTCATTGATGAGTTTTCATTTGGTGAAAGATTCGTGAAAGTATTGTCCGCATGCCGGAGCAGGCGGTTCGGACGTGAATCTTCCGCTAAATGATGATCCTCCTCAAATAATAAATATACCGATCGGCCCTGCGTATGCTGGGCGGGCGTACGCCGCATTTTCCGACGGCCGGTGCGGCCGGATGCGGATTGCCGGCGCAGGCGTACCCGCGGGTCGCCGCCACGATGAAATTCCCTGCGTGGCGGACGCTTCGGCCGGCGCCCTGTTCCGCTCCCGAAAGCTGGGTGCAGCCCGTGCAGGCGGTAGCCAGCAGGGGCGCGTTGTCTGTCTCGAAACGTTCGCTGTCGGCCTGCGAGAGAACGGCGGCGGTGATTTCGGCCCGGAGCGTATGGGACTGACTCTCCCCGGCGGCGTTTACCGTCGCCGCCGCCCAGCACAAAGCCAATATCATCAACCACTGTTTCATCTTTGCAAAAGTAATAAAATTATACCGACTATGCACCTTGATTTGCAGCATTTTTCGCTTCCGGAATTGTATTTTGGGAAAATTTGCTTATCTTTGTGCCGCTTTCGAGCAACGGATTGAGCTGTGGTGTAATGGTAACACAGCAGATTTTGGTTCTGTCGTTCCAGGTTCGAGTCCTGGCAGCTCAACTCACACAAAGGGAGACTTTCGAGGTCTCCCTTTTGTGTTATCGCGCTGTCCATCAGCTGCCGACGCCAGTCCGGCACGGCTTCTGCCGGAGTGTTCCGGTGTCATTTCCCGGACTTCTCCGGCTCCGGATTTTCGTCGTCTGCACCGCCGCACTGCGTCGCATTGTCGAGCATGCCGGTCAACAGTTCCATCGTTTCGATATTTTCCGCCTCTGCGGTGTCGGTTTTGTCGGTTTTCAGTGTGTCCATGATCGAATGATTTAGGTTTATCGGATTTTCTTGCGCGTTATGGCGGCGGCGATCCACAACAGCGCGACGGCGCCGATGACCGAAGTCGCCAGACTGCCGAGCGAACCTAGCGGCGCAGGTCCTACGGGCGAGAAGAGCCAGCCTCCCAGCACGCCGCCGACGAGTCCTACGATAAGGTTGATGATGAGTCCTGAGCCGTCGCCCTTGACGATGAGGTTGGCGATCCATCCGGACGCCAGACCGAGCAGGAGGTACCAGACAAAATACATAGATTTCCAGTTTTGATCTTATGTACCTGCCGCGTGCAAAATTCGTTCCCGATGTTGCACCGGGGCGCTAAAGCGCCTGTTTCAGCGCTTTTGCCAACTGGTCGGGGCACGACGTGCCCTTGCCGCGGCAGTCGATGCCTTCGAGCCGCGCGACGGCATCTGCGGCCTTCATGCCGCGTACGAGCGCGGCGACGCCCTGCGTGTTTCCGGAACAGCCGCCCGTGAAGGTTACGCTGCGGATAACGCCCTCTTCCAGTTCGATGTCGATTTGCCGGGAGCAGGTCCCGACGGTGGGATAGGATATGTGCTGGGTCATGATGTCTGTTATGAAAATCCGACCGCAAATATAGCAATAAACGGCAAAACGTGAAATCTTTTCTGAATGTAGGGGAGAGGGCTTTCGCGGCCGCGGCTGTTGCGGGAATGCGCCGCCCTGCCGACCTGCCGACCTGCGGATCGTCTGTCTGTCTGTCTGTCTGTCTGTCGCTTGACCGGCGGATCGGCGGCCGAAGGGCCGAAGATCGGCGTGTCTCTTTGCGGGACGGGCATAAAAAAACATTGCCGAAAAGGGGGTAATCCGTAAGAGGCGCTTAAAAGATTCCCCCCCCCCTCGACAATGTTGTTGGGATCGTGCCCGGATTGCTCCGGTTGCTGGTGCAAATATAGGGATAAATTCCTAACCTACAAACAAAAAAGCTGCAAAATTTGCAGCTTTTCCGTTTTTGCGTATCCTGTTTTACTGACGCTGGAGATCGCTGTTGTCGGCTACCACCATGTTCTTGTCGATGCGCAGCGTTACGTTGCCGTCCACTTCGATCAGCAGGGTGGTCTCCTTGATCTCCTTTACCGTGCCGTAGATACCGCCGGCGGTGATGACCTTGTCGCCCTTTTTCAGCCCGTCGCGGAAAGCCTGCATCTGCTTGCGGCGCTTGGCTTCGGGACGCCACATGAAGAGCCATAAAACCAGCACCATGAGGCCGATCATAATGATGAAACTGTACTGCTGCATGAAACCCGGCTGGGGTTCTACGGGCGGCACCTGAAGAAAATTGATCATACGTCGTTATGTTTTAGTGTTTAATTTCTGTAACGGGACAAATATACGAAATATTGTCGAATACGCAACTATTTATTCCACTTCGGCTTCGATAAACAGCCGGAGGGGACTGCGCGCCCCAGCGAACGAGACGTCGAGCGTCTTGAGCTGCCAGCCCCACTCGCCCCTTGCGTCGAAAGTGAGCGTCACCTGCTGTGCATCGCCGGCGTTAATCGGCTGATTGTCATATTCGAGCGTTGTGCATCCGCAGCTGCGGCCGTATTTGGCGATGACGACCGGTCCGCTCGTCTCGTTGGCCAGCCACAGACGCAGCTGGGCGATTTCGCCCGAATGCAGGCGTCCGAAACGCACGGTGTCCGTACCTCCCGTGTCGAGAATCGTGTCCGTGAGGGTGATAATCCGGCCTTTGCGTTCGGTCTTCACCTGCCGGGCGCCGCCGTCAGCGAGGCCGCGGACGAGGATGGCCAACGCACGAACACGCAGCAAAGGGGCCTTCGATCAGGCCGCGGCCCGCTTTCTTGATGCGGCCTTCGGCGGTGAGCGAATCGACGATCTTGTCCAGCACGCCGTTGATGAAGGTGCTGCTGCCGGGCGTGAGTAGTATTTCGAGATTTCGATGTACTCGTCGAGCGTCACCTTGACGGGGATCGACGGGAACGAGGTCAGCTCGGCCATCGCCGTGCCGATGATGAGGTTGTCCATGAAGACGATTCGCTCGACATCCCAGTTGGAGGTGAATTTCTCGATATAATCCTGATAGGAGTCGTAATTGACGAGTGATTTTTCGAACAGCGTCCGGACGAATTGGGTCCTCGTCGCTCTTGAATTTCGCCGGAACCTTCAGCTCCGTGTGCGTCGGGCGCAGGTTCGAGAGCGAACGCAGGATCATCATCACGATATAGGGCAGGTCGTCGCTCCAGAGGATCGACATCTCCTCCAACACGTTGTCCAGCGGTTCGCAGCTCTGAAGCTCCTTGAAGAAGTCTTCGAGCAGTTTGCGGTCGTCGGCGAACGAACGCTCCGGACGCGCCATGTAATCCTTGAAGTAGTCGCTTTCGGTCAGCTGGGTGTAGAGCGTGCGTATCAACTCCGGATACCGCGTCCAGTTCAGCTTGCGGGCCGCCGCATAGTCGTTCACCGCGTCGCTGTTGGCGATTACGCGGATGATCTGGTTGTCGACGAATTTGGTGTTGGGGGTGAGGTCTTCGTGTGTCGGCAGTTTTTTCTGCTTGGCCAGCTCCTGACGCTGTTCGGCGTAACGGGCGATTTCCACGGGCAGGATCAGTATCTGGAAGTAGAGGTCGTAGGCCTTGTCGACGGACGTCATCAGCGTTTTCTCGGACGCAATCATGTTGTCTGCACCCGATTTGAGGTGCGCGAACAGCGCTTTGACGACCTTAATACGAAGTAATCTTCTGCTCAACATATCTTTTAGAACGGTTTTAACGGCCGCAAAGATAGAAAAATTTTTCCGTAAAGAAAGAATTATTGCCTATCTTTGCGGTCGTATGGAGCAATTGGAAGAAAAAGAGATCATACCGTACGACGTCATCGTCGTCGGTGCGGGGGCTGCGGGCATGATGGCCGCAGGAACCGCCGCGCGCAATGGAAAACGTGTGCTGCTCATCGAGAAGATGGAGAAATCGGGCCGCAAGGTCCGCATCACGGGCAAGGGCCGCTGCAACGTCACCAACGCCCGGCCTGCCGAGGAGTTCGCCTCGCAGGTGCGGACCAATGCGGAGTTTTTCGCGCCAGCCTTCGCCGAGTTCAACAACCGCGCCGCCATCCGCTTCTTCGAGAGGGCGGGCGTGAAGCTCGAAATCGAGCGCGGCGAACGGGTCTTTCCCCGGAGCGGCAAGGCGTGGGACATCGCTACGGCCCTGCTGGAATATTGCTTCGAGAACGGCGTCAAAATCATATACAATACGCGCGTCACCGGGATTATGACCTTGGGCAGCAAGGTTTTCGGCGTCCGCTATATCAACAAGCGCGGTTTCGAACGCAAGGAGGAGTGCCCGAACGTCATCGTTGCCACGGGAGGGCTTTCCTATCCCGCGACGGGTTCCACGGGCGACGGATACGCCTTCGCATCCGACTTGGGGCACTCCGTAGAGCCGGTGCGCCCTTCGCTGACGCCGCTCGTCTCGTCGCATCCGCAGATCAAATACCTCGACGGCCTTCTGCTGCGCAACGTCCGGGCGACGCTTTGGATTGACGACCAGCCCGTGCGCGAGGAGTTCGGCGAACTGGGATTCTCGCAGCGCGGCATCGAGGGCGCCGTGGCGCTGCGGATGAGCCGCGATGCGGTGGATGCGCTGATCGACCAGCGGCGCGTGAAACTGGTCGTGGACCTCAAACCCGCGCTTACCGAAGAGGTGTTGCGCGAGCGGATCGCGCGCGAGATCGCCGATATGGAGCCGACCGAGTTTTTCACCGAACTGCTGCGTAAGCTGGTTCCGAAGCCGCTCGTCTTGACTCTTGTGCATGAAATGGACGTCAACGGCAAGAATTACGTCAGCAAAATCACCGAAGAGCAGATCGGCCGCCTGATAAAGACGCTCAAGGGATTCACCTTCCCGCTTACGGATTATGCGCCGTTCGAATATGCCGTCGTTACGGCCGGCGGCGTCTGCTGCGACGAGGTGAACCCCTATACGATGGAGTCGCTGAAGGTCCGGGGACTTTACTTTGCGGGCGAGGTACTGGACCTCGACGCCAATACGGGCGGATACAACCTGCAGATCGCCTTTTCGACGGGCCGTCTGGCGGGCATGCTGAAAAAGGAGGGGAGATGAGGATCGGCGGCCGCACTATCGGACTGGGTTTTTACGGACGGATCGCAGAACTGCACAACCGACTTGTCCGCGCCCGTTATTTCCGCGGGCACGGAGTCCATTCGCCGTTCGTATATAATATTGTACGGGAAGTTTTCATGCGCGGCGAGCTGCTGCCCGGCGATCGGCGGCTGTATCGGGCGCTGCGCGGTGCCGGAGTGCCCGAACGCCGGGCGATACAGTTGCAAAACGTGGCGATTCATTGCGGTTACGGTACGTTTGGCCTGAATCGTGCGGATGCCGAATTCTGTATCCTGACGCGGGACCTGCCACGTGCGGAGACGCTGGCACTGGTCGCGGCCGCGGGTGAAGCGGGGCATACCGTCGCCCTGATGTCGCCCTGCGAGGGACAGGATCGCCAGATGTTGTGCCGTCAGATCGTGGCGGCGCATCGTTCGACGACGGTGGACAATAGGGGATACCTGCTGATTTTCAATAATAATTTGCCGAAACAACATTTCCGGATATGAAAATATACACCAAAACGGGCGACAAGGGGACCACGTCTCTGGTCGGCGGCGAGCGGGTTTTCAAGACCGACGAACGGGTCGAAGCGTACGGCTCGGTAGATGAATTGGCGGCTTTTACGGCGCTGTTGTGCGACAATATGCGCTCCGATGCCGCACTGACGCCGTATGTGGACGACCTGAACCGCATCCTTTCGCGGCTGATGACCGTCGAAGCCCTGCTGGCCCGCGGGAAATCGGGCTGCGAGAAGGTCGCTCCGCTGGCGCCCGAAGCCGTCACGTGGCTCGAAGGGCGGATCGACGCCTTGCAGGCTGCCGTACCGCCGATCGACAAGTTTACGATTCCCGGCGGCAATGCCGTCGTTTCGATGTGCCATGTCTGCCGCACGGTTTGCCGCCGCGCCGAACGCGCCGCACTGCGCGCCGACGAGAAATACGGCACGGATGCCGAGGCGCTGATGTTCCTGAACCGGCTGTCGGATTACTTCTATGCGCTCGGACGTATGCTTACGGCGCATTACGAGGTCGATGAAACCTTGTGGATTCCGTAATTCGTTGAGTGCAAGCGTGTTTGTTCTGCACCGGCGATGTTTTATTGTTTTTTCTTTGTTTTTCTCGTTTTTTTTATACTTTTGCAAATCAGTGATGGCGGAATAGTCCCGTTTTCGGTTTGGCTAATCCGCTGATATTTGGGAACTTAAAAACATTGAAATTATGTACTGGACACTTGAATTGGCATCGAAACTCGAAGATGCCCCTTGGCCTGCCACGAAAGACGAACTGATCGACTATGCAGTACGTTCGGGTGCACCTCTCGAAGTGCTTGAAAATCTGCAAGAAATAGAAGACGAAGGCGAGATATACGAATCTATCGAAGACATCTGGCCCGATTACCCCTCGAAAGACGATTTCTTCTTCAACGAGGAAGAGTATTAACCCTATTTTGGGGTTAAAACACCTCAAAATGTTATAGTTAAATGCTTCACGGCGCGATTGAGAAATCGCGCCGTGGCATTTAAGGGAAACTTCCGGTTAAATATACCTCACAAAAACCTTACAAAATTTGTGATTCATCTTTTTAAGGTAATAGTTTATGGGAAGAATTAAATCGGAATACCTTATGGGGTGTTATTGCATTCGAAATAAGCCGAATGCAAAAAATGAGGTCGTTATTTATTTGATCTATTATCTCAATGGAGTTGCTGTGCCACGCTCTACGGGTGTGCGTATCCATTTTTCAGATTGGGACGACGTAAAGGTCGGGGTCGATTGAAAAATCCGAATGCCGGGCGGTTGAATGATCGGCTAAAAGAGTGCCGGGATAAAATTGATGCCTAGATTCGGGAATACGATGCCCCCCCCCTGCCCCCGAAAATTTTAGCCGACATTATGGATGGCAAATATGAGGTAAATGTAACATTGTCGAAGAACAGCGACTATATTCACAAGCGGCGTTATGAATTGCAAAAGATTTCTTATAGCATGTTCTGTAACTCATGAAGTTGCAAGTCCTTTATACATTCGTATCGTGACTTTGGTGCGATGTGCACAATCGCACCATGTCACATAACCAGGCTGAAGGTCTGAGTGTGCATCAGGACTGTTCGGCCATAATCTGAGATTTATATGGCAAAGAACACGAATGTAGAGATGTTATGCGACCGGGAACTGCTTGAAAAGATCCTCAGCATAGTAGAGTGACAGGAGAAACTTCCACCTCTGGCTCATGAAGGCGGACACCGTCTTTATGACAACAAGTCTTTGATGGAGAAATTAAACATTAAAGAGAAGTATCTGAAGAAGCTGCGTGACAACAGTTATCTCGTCTACTCGCGTGAAGGTGATAAATACTGGTGCACGTAAGAAGACGTAGACCGCTTTCTGCGTTGATTCCATTATGAACCTTTCGCTGTTGGTGATGAACTTCCCAAACAGGAAGGAAATGGCTATGTTTGACACCATTCATTTGACCAACATGCTTCGTTCGGAAGTGGAAGGTAATTACGGAAACAGGTCTTTCGTTGGACGCCTTCCCGGACAAGATACAGGAGATTATCCTTAATCTTGCCAGATACGAAAATTTCAATGTAGAATATACTGCTTCTATTATTCTTTCTGCTGTTGCTACTGCAATAGGCAACTCTTGTCATATCCGTATAAAGGGCGAGTGAAAAACTTGCCCATCCCTTTATATGATGTTGGTCGGTCGCCCCGGTCTTGGAAAAACTCCTCCTCTCGGTTTTATATATAAGCCGATAAATGAGTATGATGACCGGTTGCATGAGAAATATAACGAGGAATATGAAAGAGCCATGTCAGTCGGTAAGCACGGAACTGACGGGGAAGAACAGTTACTTAAGAAATCGAATTTTGTAACGACTGTCGTTTAGGATTCTACTCCAGAGGCGATGATGAATATTCATCAGCATAATCAGCGCGGGATAACATTGGTAGTCGATGAAATTCTGGCTTTGTTTAATTCCGTCAGAAGGTACAACAGCAAGAATAACCTTATTGAAGATTTGCTGACAGCTGTTAAAGGTTATCTGGCAAGTCAGAATCACATCCTGTTCTAATCAAGAATCCAATGTATTAATGTCATAGGTTCAATACAGACAAATATGCTGCAGGAAGTCTTCCGTACAGAATTCCTTGCCAACGGATTGCTTGACCGCTTTCTGTTTGTCTAACCCAAAAACAGAAAGATATCCGGAGGGCGATGGGAAGGAAGAAATACTGTCCATCCCGACATCATGAACCAATGGAGGACAATAATCAACAGAGTTTTCAGCATCCCCTGTGTGTCCTTGATGATAAAGGCACAACGGCAAATCCTCGTATCCTTACAATGTCTGACGATGCGGAAGAATATTTTACGAATGGTATAATGGAATTATCGATGCTGTAAATGACATTGAGGACGATGCCGATGTTGAAAGCTGCAAGATGAAACTCAACGGGCATGTAGCACGTCTTGCCCTATTAAATGGGCTACTGATAGTGGAGATATGCAATATGTCTAACAGGATTCCGTAGAATCAGCAATCCGTATGATTGATTATTATGAGGAAACATACAGGAGGATTCAGGAAACCATTGTCATAAACAGTATCGGTGAAACAAAGGAAGCCTGGCTATCCTTATTGGAAAATAGGTTTCTTTCGGGGATGCTGTTATTGCGGGTAGGAAAGTTGATATGTCCAAGGCGTACTGTCTATTATGCGCTTGACCAATTATGCCGGCTTCAGCACCCTCTTATAGAAAAGCTTCAACATGGAGTCTCTCGAAACCTTATGACAGAAAATACTGATGCACCTTGCACTTTTCCACTTTCATCCTGTCAAGATACCGTGCAATCTTCTCAAAGTGCAAAAGTGCAGAGTGCAACCATACTAAAATCAGAGAACCATAAGTGAATACAGATTCCATTTATAGAAATACAGACTCGAAAATAAGACTACTTGTCCTAGCTGTGGTAAAAGTCGATGTTTTGTCAGGTATATTGATGAGCAGGGTTGCATTATCTTTCCCAGTAATGTCGGATGTGTGATCATGAGAACAGTTGCGGCTACCACTATACACCCAAGGAATACTTCAAGGGTAATCCTGATATATTGAGAATGGATGAGAAAACAGGTAAGTCGCTCCTTTCTGCCCCTTATAAACCGGCAGATAAAACACCAGTTTGTATTGGATCTTCGTATATTCCTTATTTCTATGTAGCAAGGAGTCTGTCACATTATTCAATTAGCCCGTTGTATCAATATTTCTGTCATGTATTTGGTGAAGATGAGACAACCAGGGTTGTTTGATATGTATATATAGGGACACCCATAAAATGGGGAGGTTCAACAGTCTTCTGGCAGATAGATATAAATGGGCAACAGGCAAGAACCGGCAAGGTAATGTGCTATAATGCAGAGACAGGACATTGGGTTAAAGAGCCTCAGGCTTTTTGTCGGCTGGGCACATTCTGAGTTGAAGTTGCAGGATTTCCATTTGAAGCAGTGTCTGTATGGGGAACATCTTCTAACAAACTCATCGTCTCCGGTAATGCTGGTGGAAAGTGAAAAGACTGCTGTTGTAATGAGCCGTTTTATCCCCGATTATATATGGCTGGTAACAGGTGGAAAGAACGGCTGCTTCAATAGTGAGACTATGCAGGTTCTCAAAGGCAGGGAGGTTACTCTTATTCCTGATTTAGGAGCAACTGAACAATGGAAAGAAAAGTCAGCTTTGTTGTCTGGAATATGCAAAAGGGTTATTGTATCCAATGTTTTGGAATGTACATCCGATGAAGCGCAACGCAGTCGAGGATTGGACATTGCAGACTTTTTTTCTGTATTCGTCATCAAAGAGACAGATACTCCACCAGATGATACAACGCAATCCAGCATTGCAGTTGCTTATTGATGAACTGAATCTGGAACTTATTGAATAGTAAAGGAACTTGTTCGGTGGATTTATAGAAAGTCCATAACATATAAGGACTTTTTGCCTGGCGGCAATAAAAATCCGGTCATTGTTCCGCAGAGCGGACTGGCACAAGAGCAAGCTCAAATATTAATCATTTATCAAAAGAACACCCTATATGAACACAGATATTAAACAGGCCATGCATGTCGAAGCCGGAAAGTCGTTCGGCACAGCAGAAGCGAATGAAAATGAAAGGCATTGGAATGACGACAAGATTGACAGAAAGAATCAGGATTCGACCAATCACTGTGACAAGACCCGAATGAAACTGAATTTCGAGGTTGGGCCCGATGGAAAAGTTCATCCGTTAGGCTATCAAGAGAAATCGCTTGAGGTCCGTTTGCAGGAACGATTGACTGAGCTGGGCTGGAAACCTTTCAAGCCAGACAGCAAAATTCAACCGAACTGTTGTGCAAAATTTGTCTTTGTTGGGACAATCATGACCGTACACTTGAGATGGCATTTGGAACCCAAACTGTAAATCTGGACAAGGATGCAGATAACAGTCATCTTCATCGATGTCCGGAAATCGAACAATGGGCAAAAGATGTCTATGACTGGTGCGCCAAACGATACGGTCAGGAAAACATCATCGGCTTCCAGGTTCACCTCGACGAGAGCAGCCCGCATATCCATGCCTTGATCGTTCCGGTTGGACAACGTACCAGAAGCGGACGTGAATGTGTCATGTGGTCGGCTAAGTTTGGCAAGAGCCGTTATGAGTATGGCCATATTCTTCGGGAAATGCATACCTCACTATATGAAGAGGTCGGCAGCAAGTACGGGCTGGAACGTGGTGACAGTATTGAAGGCCGAAATGTTAGCCACCTTAATAAACGCGATTATATCCGGAAGTTGTCAAAAGATGCGAAACGGACAGAGAAAGCAGTCAAGGGATTGCAGACTATGATACGGAGGTTGGAATCGCAGATATTCAGGTCTCAATCCCAACTTGAAGAAATTGAGAAGTCTCTGGCTTCCGGCAAAATGGCTCTTCAGGAATATGAAATTGAAAAGACTAGGATACAAAGACAGATTTCTGAATATCAGTCCAAACTTGAAGACAAGGCAGATAAACTTCATGAAAAGGAGCAGGAACTGGAACAGATGACACAGAATATTGATCGTATCGGTAGAGTCGCACAACCTTTCCCTCTGGTGAACCTCCGATATTCGGAGTGGACAAATGGCTCGATGAGCAGAACCGGTCTATCGCCAACCGATTCGTGAAGATTGTCCGCCAGATTGAAGCGTTGTATCGGAAAGATGCCGAGCAACAGGTACAGGCTGTGCAGAGAAATGCACTGGTGGATTATCGGGGATTTAAATGGCTGCAACGGGAGAATGCGCGGCTGACAGATCTTAACGAGAATTAGACTACACTGATGCAGGAGTTTCTGGACCATTTGGCGGAGCCGGTTGTCTGGGAATGGATATTTGCCATCGCAGATGCGCTGATTGGTGGACACCCCGTCGCAGTATCAGCTGGTGGGGGGGCAGTGGCAATTCCGACTCTGACCTTCGATGGGACGGCCGCAGACCGGATGAGGAGGAAGAAGCGTATCGGAGAAGGTGTTTGATTGTAAAGAGACGAAATGGGAGGAAAAATTATAGAAGATAATAAAATCGTTAAGGAGGAGTGCAAACATTAGGTATAACAATAATGGCAAATAAAATATTATTAATATATTTGTGTCGAAAGCAATAAAAATTAATAGAGATGCCTGATTTAAATAGGATTAAGGTTGTATTGGTTGAGCAAAAAAGGACAAGTAAATGGTTGGCAGAACAATTGAGAAAGAATCCTGCAACTGTGTCTAAATGGTGTACTAATACATCGCAACCCGATCTTTATACATTAAGAAAAAATTGCAGAGGTTTTGAATGTGGATATTAAAGAACTTTTTACATAGTTGTTGACGGTTATGGTAGAAAAAAATAAGTGACAAACTGAAAAGTCCATATACGGCAGCAATGACTGGTTGTGGTTTTATGTGGAAGGAAATGACTAATATATTGCCTCTTTTGATGTCTCCAAATTCCACTGAGTTGCTGAGACAAGAAATCATAGAGAACAAATATCTTATGATGAATACAGAACATACCCGAAAAAGGGCTATGGCTGAATTTATTAAAAGATTCAACTCTGTACCTTTTACTGTTTTGGCAAGAGTATCAGCAATTTTCTCCCAATGCACAAATTGTGGCGATGTATTATGTGAGTCTGAAATGTTATAAACTGTTTTTTGATTTGCATCTGAACCTTGTTTTGAAAAGGTGGAACTCTGTTCGACAAAGTGTAACCCGACAGGATGTTCTGATGGAAATAAATGAAATTGCTTCCACCGACGAATTTGTATGTGGCTGGAGCGACAATACGAAAGAAAAGGTGGCAAGTTCGTTCTTGTCTTTTCTGCGCAAAGCAGGCTTTATTAAAGATACGGCAAGCTCATTGACTCCCATTCATTTGAAAGATGAAGAGTTCGGATTTTATCTGACATTAGGGGAATCTTGGTTTTTGGAGGCCTGTTTACTTCAACCATACGAGATTAACCGGATCAAACAGATTACGATATGAGAAAGATGACAATAAACGAATTGTACGAACTCTTGTGTAGTGAAGAGTTCAAGAATACGGAAAACGACATATTCTATAATTTCTTCATCTTTCAGTATAATCCGGAAGATGAGTACGAGATGCGTAGCCAAATAGAAGAATTCAAGACTCAGTTGTTACGTCCGATCAATTATGTCGATGTTCTAACTATCAATCTGTTTGATGAATTTTGTGCTTTTCTTGACAGAAAGTCATTTGGGAAACATCCGTCGTATTTGCGCTATATGTTGGAGCGGGACGAAGTAGCCCATGATGCCGTCACAACATCATTGATCGGCCAAGCCAATTCATCTGAGTTTTATCAATATCTGCACGAAAGGATTATTCGGCATATATCCATTAAAGATGATAAACTTCGACCATATATCTTCATGTACGGTATAGGTAGTATGTACCCTTTATTTGAGAACGAGCCAGTTGCAGGCTAACTATGAGAAGTATAACGAAAGTAATCGCTATAAAATCATTGTGTTTTATCCGGGTGAGAGCGAAGGCAATACGTTTTGCTTGTTTAACCGGATAGAAGATAAACATACTTGTCGTGCCACGTTATTATTAAATAATTGAAATGAAACTCGAACAGATATACGCAAAAAGACATTAACCGAACTGTCAATCCTGCCGTATCGGCAAGCGATTTCTCGGTTAAAACAGTAAAGACAGAAATTGAGGAGTACGTTTTTACGGATGAGATAATTAATGGACTATATAAAATACTTTCAGCCATCCAATGCCGTAATTTCAGTCATAATGGAATTTGGATAAATGGTTATTTCGGTTCTGGAAAATCACATTTCTTGAAATATCTTGGCTATTGTCTACACCCGGATTGTCATGATGCAGCTTTGGAAAGATTGGAAAAAGCAATAGAAGATTCCGATCCTCTTGAACATCCGGAAAGCAAATCGGAAGTGTCAATAAGTGAAATGCGGAATGTTGCTTTATGGTTGAAATCGGCAGATATTGATACTATTCTTTTCAATATTGGAACGGTACATAATGTACGTGGTAATGAGAAGCAAGTATTTCTTGATGTGTTCTGGAGCGAGTTCAATGCTTTCCGAGGTTATAATAAGTTCAATCTTGCTTTGGCACAGCATTTTGAAAAGGTCCTTGATGACAAGGGACAATTCGATGCTTTTAAGCAACGAATAAAAGACGATGGTTTTGATTGGAATGTCGATGCTGCCGACCTTGCCATCAACAATGAACTGGATTATATTCTTGAAATTGGAAAAGAACTTGTGCCTACTCTCTCCATTGATATTATCAGGGATAGAATAGCAAAAGATGATACCCATGTCAGTGTTGAAACTTTTTGCAACGAATTGAAATCTTATCTTGATAAGAAAAGTGATAAATACCGGTTGATTTTCCTTGTTGATGAAGTCAGTCAGTTTATTGATGACAGGAAAGGTTTATTGCTTCAGTTGCAGGAGATAGTAACCCGTCTGCATGAAACTTGCGAGGATAAGGTTTGGGTAACGGCAACAGCACAGCAGGATCTTCAGGAAATTCTGCAAAGCTGCCGAATTAACTCGACAAGTGAAGATTATGGTAAAATTATGGGACGTTTTGAGGTAAAAAGTTTCTCTGACAGGGACGAAACCAGAATACATTACCCAAAAACGTATCCTTGATAAGAACGGCACTTCCGGTATTGAGTTGGGCAAGCTTTATGAGCAAAAACGCAACGCCATTGCCGCACAATTTCAGTTGCCTAATTCTTACAAGGCATTTGACACAAAGGGAAGAGTTCATCGACTATTATCCGTTTGTACCTTATCAGTTCAGGTTGATTATGCAGGTGTTCAATTCTTTTGTCAATCTCGGTTTCGTGGAGAAAGAAGTGAAAGGTAATGAACGCTCAATTATCAAGGTTACACACAGCACTGCCCGGCAGACAAAAAGATTTGGAAGTAGGTAATTTTATTGCTTTTTGACCAGTTTTTTGGCCCGATGTTCAAGGGGGCTTTAGTGGCCAAAGGACAGAAAGCCATGCAGAATGCCAACAAAATGATTGAGAACTACCAAGAACGGGATTTGGGTCAGAGAGTAGTAAACATTCTGTTTATGATCTGTAATCTTTCTCAGACAGATAAATTACTCTTTCCTGCTACGGTAGATAATATCACTTGTCTGCTGATGAATGATGTCGACACCCAAAAGCTTGCTTTGAAGGAAAAAAAGTGAACAAGGTGCTGGAGAATATCTGTGTGAAAATAATATCATCCGTCCGGAAGAGACAAAGCCAGGTTTGCCTGTGGTTTACTGCTTTTACAGCAGCGAAGATGAAACCGAAGTGGCACAACTTATCAAAAGTCAGGCTATTGACAACAACACAATGGCTGAAGAACTTCAGGGAAATATTTAGTTCATACGTAAGTCCTCAGCCCCGCGAGTCTTATTGCACTGGTAAATTTTTGGTCGGTGCGAGTATCATGGGCAAAAACTTTCTTAGCAATAATGCAGATGTGAACATCGAGTTCGTGATGGATTCGGATTGTGATACTGCGGAAACGTTCGCTTTTGGCAATACTCCCAAAGTAATGGCTTTTTTTCATGGCAGACTTGTACAAAGACATGAGACAGTTGAAAAATGATTTCTACTGGTATTGTCAGGTGCAGATGTATATGAAAAACAATAAGGCTGACACCGAGCTTCGCAACCACACGCATGATGAGTTTAAGCAACGAGCCAAGGAACTGTATGCTGCAAAGATTGAAAAGCCATTTCATGAAATGTTTGATAAGTGTACAGTAGTGTCCGGGGTGACTACGCTGTCATCTGCAGAATTAGGCTCACTAAAGGGACAAGAACGCTACAAGAAAGCTATGGAGAAACACTTGGCAAGTGTTTATCCATATGCTTCGTTAGTCAATGGCAGTGGGGTTTTCACTACTTCCGATGAACTACGCAATCACATACTTTCTGCCGTTTCCCCTGATTATTATAAAATAACCCGATGTCTCCTGCCGAACAGCAGGTGGACAATTATCTGTCTCGGAGTTTTCTGGAGATGAATGTTCGGGATTTGGTACAGCGTTATTCGGCGGCTCCTTATGGGTGGAATGAGGTATGTACGCTTTATGTGCTGACTGAACTTGTGCGCCGTCGTGTCCGTGATTTTGTTTACAATAACAATCCGCATGTAGACAAGCAGGTGGTGGCAAACAATCTGGTACGGGAACAGCAGAAGTTCTCACCATCCGTGCGGCACAGAAAAATACCGCAGGAGATAATCAATGATTTTATAGGCAGTTGGAAAGAAATTTTCGGTATAGGTGGAAATCTTAATCCGGAGATGGAAGCGAATGAGATACAATCCGGTTGCAAGGGAAAGTCTTGAACGGCAACAAAAGAATCTGGCGGAAATCTATTCATCCATCCGTATGTATCCTTTTGCCTCAGTGATTGAAGACTGGCAGAGAATGGTGGATGAGTGGCTCTCAGTGAGAGATGTGGAATCCTTCCTGAAAAAGGTTACTGCTGACAAAAAAAGAAGCCAAGAACCTGATGGACCGTTGTAAACAAGTGAAGGAGTTTTACGACGACCAAATCAGCAGATATAAAGAGTATCTTTCGTTTGTACATGAAAACGAACTGAATTTTGCGGAACTGACCGGTTGTGACGAGAGCGTAAAAAGCCATGCGTTCCATTGTCACGGAAGAATGGCCGGTGGACAAAATGCCCCATTACAAAAAGCTGCGTGATGAATTGCGGTTTAAGTTGGAAGAACTGAAAAAAGTTGCTTCGAGAACGTATCAAAGCAGAGTATACTCAAACAATGGAAACGCTTCATGCGCTGGCTGAAAACAACGATGTTGTGTATTCATTGCAGCCCGATGTGGTGGTGATGCAGAAAACGCAGCCCGACAACATTCTTGCCCTGAAAAATAATCTTAACGCATCGGTGTTTTATGAGCAGGAGGCGGCGAAGATTATGAAAATGGCGACGGCAACGAAACCACAGCCGAAGCCTGCATCGGGCGGTGATATCCCGACTCCGGCTCATAAAGAAGTATGCCAAATCCGTCTAAGCACTCGTACTGTCCACAAGATATGCAGCGAAAAGGATGTAGATACATATTTGCAGATCTTGAAGCAGCAGCTTATGGATCATATCTCCAATGGAGAGGAAATCAGTATGTTATAGTTTGACGGTAATGGAAACCAATCAGATAAAAGAAATTTTGCCCAAGAAGCACGCAAAGTGCTTCAGACGGGCATATGGCATAAACTGGCATTGCTTGATTCAGTTCCGACGGCAGTGTGCCGGGAAAAAATATACCCGTAGAGGGGGAGACCATATCGTGTTTATGGGCAGAGTGATTACGGATATGTCCTTTTACACCAAATGGACGGCTCTCCGTACCCGTATTGAGGAGAAAAAGGCATAAAGGAAGTGGTGGAAGAAGCTGCCTATACATGGTTCAATCGGCTTGTGGCTGTCCGTATTATGGTGAAGAACGGTTTTGCCGAACCTGTGCTGGAGTATCAAAGTGAGCAGATTCGGGTGCCGCGCATCGTGGCGGACACCCGTCGTGGCATCTATCCCAAGCTGACGGAAATCGACCGCACACAGTTGATTGCGTTGCTTGATGACGATTCCAAAACCACCGAGCAGTTCACACTGCTAATAGTCAATTATTGCCGTTTTAATCCTGTGTTGGCTGCTTGTTTCGGTGGAATCAATGATTACACTGAACTCCTGCTGCCTGCTAACATTTTGGCGGAGGGTGGTTTTGTGGATCTGCTCAACCATACGGAATTTATCACCGACGACGATTTCCGACAGAGCGAACTCATAGGCTGGCTTTATCAATTTTATATATCGGAGAAGAAGGATGAAGTATTTGCTTCTTTCAAAAATAAGAAGAAAGCCGAAGCTGATGATATTCCGGCCGTAACCCAGATATTTACACCCAACTGGATTGTGAAGTACATGGTGCAGAATACTGTAGGGCGCATCTATCTGGACAATAATCCGTATGCTTTGGACATTAAGGAGCAAATGAAGTATCTGGTAGAAACAGCAGAGCCTACACCTTCAGAAGCTATATTCCGTTATGATAATATACACAGCTTAACCGTTGCCGATTTAGGTTGTGGTTCCGGCCATATACTGAACGAAGCTTTCGATTTGCTTTACTCTATCTACATAGAAGAAGGATATACCCGCAGAAAAGCGATTGAAGATATTTTCCGCTTCAATCTTCTTGGAGTGGGTTTGGATACGCGTGCCAAGCAGTTGGCTATGTTTGCCTTGCTAATAAAAAAGCCTGTCAGAAGGACAACTCTTTTCTTGATGCTCATTGTCTCCCAAGAGTCTTGATATGAGTGTAGCTCCCAAAGTACGCCGGCTAAATTCAGAAGGTGGTGTTGCCGAACTTCTTACAGAGTTTTTTGCCGGTGCAAATAAGGGATTGATAACAGAAACTCTTGATGCACTAACCTTTATGGAACAGGCAGACAATTTGGGATCCATCATGAAGTTTGAGTTGTCTGAAACGACCCGTACAGCAATTGCTATGCGCAGTCGTGAATGGAAAAGAAATAGGCACAGAAAATACTAAGATAAAGATTTTACTTTCTGCTTTTGAAATAATGCTTGCCTTGACAGACAAATATGCGGCATTGGTGATGAATCCTCCGTATATGGGTAGCGGCAATATGAATGCAGAATTATCAGATTATGTAAAGAAAAATTACATAGATGGGAAGAGCGATTTAGCAACAGTATTTGTTGAACTGATGCCAGAACATCTAGTTGAAAACGGTAAATATGGTTTCATTATCCCTCCATCATGGATGTTTTTAAAGTACTTTTAAAGATTTACGTAAAAACATTATAGAAAATAATGCCATAGATTCCTTTACTTCATCTTAGCAGAGGGGTATTTGGTGCTGACTTTGGAGCTTCTTCTGCTGTTATATCAAACACAAAGAATCCTGAAGCGTATGGCACTTATTTCCGTCTTATTGAACGTACTTTTCAAGAATTCGATCAAAAACATCTTAAATTGCTATTCGAAAAGACTTTAGCCAATCATGAATTCCGTTATTACTTTGCGGATTATAATAAAGACGTTGAGGATATTGTATATTCAGAAAATGGTGCGAAAATATATTATCCCAATATATTACAAGTCAATATAAAAAAAGATTCCTGGATACTCAATAGGATATTGGATTCCAAATTATTCATTATTTGAAGAAAAAAAAAATTAAAGCAATGTGGATATATTTCTGGAGGAAGAAATAAAACTCATGATAATGAAAAAGTATGTTAGATATTTTTGGGAGATAACAAATAAATCCGATCATTGGCATAAATATGCTAATGCAGGTGGGAGCAGGAAATATTTCGGAATAGAATGGTATGTAGTAGATTGGTCTGAAAATGCAAAAAAGTAATTACGATTCACATGGGGGATTATTGAATCCTACATTTTGGTCAAAAAGAGGTATTACATGGAATTTAGTTTCATCTTCTTATGCTACTTTCTTGTATAAAAGAAGAGTCATTAATATATAGTCCTGCTTCTCCTACAATTTTTAATAATCAATTCGAATATAATTATTGTTTATTAGGATTGTTAAATAGTGTAGTTTGCAGATTCATACTAAAACTCTTTAATCCAACAATAAATACTACTGCGGGCGATGTTTTATCATTACCATATATAGATTTAATCCGAAAATAAAAAATGATAGAAGCTAAGGTTTGTCAAAATATATCCATCTCAAAACAAGACTGGGACTCCCACGAAACATCATGGGATTTTGAAGGGAACCCAATCCTCAGCTATATCAATAAAGAAAGAGCAGAAGGAGAAACCGGAAAGAGTTATAAGATAGAATCGCTATATAATCTTTACACTACAGACTGGGAAGAACGCTTTATGCAACTCCATGCCAACGAAGAAGAGCTGAACCGTCAGTTTATTGAAATTTACGGTTTACAGGTTGAACTGACACCTGATGTACCTCTTGATGAAGTCACCATATTGCAGCAGGGAGAAATTAAAGTAGAAGATAATCATATTGAATTCCAGCCGGATGTAGTGATAAAGCAAAACTTGTCAGTTATGCCATAGGTTGCATGATGGGACGTTATCGCCTTGATCGTCAGGGATTGCACATCGCCCACCCTAATCCGACGGATGAAGAAGCGTGCAGTTATGAATATAACGGGCGACTGTTTGCAATAGACGATGATGCCATCATTCCGCTGATGCCTCGGGAAAGCGCATTCAATGACAATGCCGGCGGCCGCTTCAAGGAGGTTTTGAAAGTGACATTGGGCGAAGATACCCTGAAGGAGAATCTTAATTTCATTGAGGCCGCTTTGGGAAAGGATATTGAAACATACTTTGTGAAAGACTTTTGGAAAGATCATTTCGTACGCTATCAGAGACGTCCAATCTATTGGTTGTTTACCTCTAAGAAAGGGGCATTTCAGTGCTTGGTCTATATGCATCGCATGAATCCCTACACTGCGGAGCAAATAAGAAATAAATACCTGCTTCCGCACATTGAGTACCCTAGGCAACCGCATTGTCGAAATGGAACAGCGTGCTGCCTCGCTCACCACGAAGGAACGCAAAACGTTGGACAAGCTGCAAAAAGATCTCGAAGAATGTCGTGAGTACCACGACCGTCTTCACCTCGTGGCCGACAAGCAAATCGCATTTGACCTTGACGATGGTGTAACTGTTAATTATGCCAAGTTCGGTGATGTAGTGGCAAAACTAAAGTAGAAAAAGATTAAATTAGTATTATGAATATACCCCAAATAATAAGTTGTAACAATTGCGATTTATTACTGGTTACATATGGGTTGTGTAATTCTTGTTTCAACAGCCAGATGAGAGAAATATTATGTGCTTTGTGATGACCACGCGACAGACGTTAAAAATTTGCCGGTATATAATAACCGCCAACGAAGAACGGGCTGGTATGCATTTCATTATATTTAGTAATAATGGAGAAGAGGTAGGATATATATATATGCTGAACCTTTGATGAATAGAGATACAAATATGCCTATGTGGAATGTAGGATATGCAATTCTACCAGCATCACGGCGATAAGGATATGCAAGTTCTGCGGTTTCGGGATTGACAAATTATTTATTACAAAACTATTCTATTCCACAAGTGATGTTGGATATCAGTATGGACAATAAGGCATCGGAAGGGAGTAGCATTGAAGTGCGGGTATACTTGTCCAGAAGACAGAATGGGATTTATTGATTGGAACCATCCAGAGATAGGTATAGGTATGCGTAAGCGTTGGTTTAAACAGTTGAGCGGTAACCGCACGGCATTATTTAATCGCGCGGTACAATATTTTCGGTCAAAAAACTATGTTGAGGCTATTGCTGAGTTTGAAAAGGCACTTGCCGAACCATATACTCAGGGAACACCATATGCGGATGCTCAAATATACTCTAACATTGGTATGGCTTTTTATCTTCAATGAAGTTGTATGTAGAAGCATGTGCTTTTTGCAAAAAGCTTGTGAATTCGGGCTGGACAATTCCAATATAACAAAAGAACTATTGTGGTTGAAGAATAACTGTGGCTTAGGATAAAGTAAACGATGATAACACAACAAGATATTTCTTTGTTTTTCGATCAAGAGGCAGATGCATCAAAAGAGTCATGGGAAGCGTTAATGACGCTTCCTGTTAAGGGAAGCGCATTCGCAAACGAAAAGCAATTGAAAATGTTATGTTGGATAAAGAATACTCGGCAATATCTCCGGAAAATCATATTTTACTAAAAGCCAATGTAAAAAGTCAATATTTCAGATTTTAAGGAGGGCGAGTGTCTGGTGTTACATAAAGAAGAAGAGCTCAGTGGCATAAAATGTACGCTTTATCAGTTTGAAGATGATGAAACGCTAATTTTGGACGTATTTCCTTCTAATATGCCGGTTGATAAGGATACATATTATGGTGAAAATCTTATTTTGGATAAAGATTTGGTAGATTTAAGGCCGTATGTGTATTCCAACTTTATTTTAAATTTGAATAACAATCGTGATTTATTAAAGAATGCGTTAATAAACAATCACCATCGACCTGAATCTTCAGATTTAGATAAATGTAAACAAGAATTTGAAAAAATGCTTGGAAGCTTCAAGTTAGATTTAATGCCCAAACAAAAAGAAGCTGTATTAAACAGTATGGCCTGCAAAAAGATTATTACTTGATTCAAGGTCCTCCAGGAACAGGCAAATCTTTTGTTTTAGGCCTGATTATGATGGAAGAAATAGTTTATTTCAATCATATGGTCGTACTTATCGGACCAAACCATTTGGCGATTAATAATGCACTTGGGCAAGTACTAAAGCTATATCCAGGCATGCTTGGTAGCACTATAAAGGTTGGACAGCCATACAATGCGCCTGATATTGTCATCTCAAAAAAATGGAGAAGAATTTAAAATTGATAATATTCAGCGGTTGAATGTTGAATACATCAATAGTTTGGAACAGCCATTACTTATTGGTTTGACTCCTCACAGCTTATACAGTTCAAGAGCGAATGGGCTTAAATGTGACACATTAGTAATTGACGAAGCAGGACAAATGTCGATACCGTTGGCACTGATGGGTATGGTGCGAGCAGAGAAAGTGATATTGGCAGGAGACCATAAGCAACTTTCCCCATCATAGTTTCTGATAAGGTAAACGAACAGATGAAAAAAGTCTGTATTTCAGGCATTACTGACTGAAGATAATTGTACGATGCTTGATGTCAGTTTTCGAATGTGCGAAACCAATTTGTGATTTTGTGTCGGAACTATTCTATGATGGAAAAGTGAAGGCAATGAAGGAAGGATGCGGTAATAGAATATTATGTGATAACCCACTATTTGATTTTCACCATCCTGTTGTTCTGCATCACATCGATGATGAAGGAGAGCAGGTGTCGCCAAAAAGAAGCCGATTTTATCGTAGATGTGATTATTTCGTATCTGAATATGGGGGTTAAATGCTGATGAGATAGGTGTTTTATCTCCATTTTCGAGCACAGGCTGCATTGATAAGGAGGTTGTTGAGAAAGTCGGACGGCATAACAGAGAATGATAGACAAAAAAATAGCTGTAGATACTATCGATAAGATGCAAGGTCAGGAGCGAGAAGTGATTATTGTAACTCTTGTTGCTGGCAAAAAGAGGTTATATTCCAGGAGATGGCTGATTTCTTGTATAATCCCAACAAACTAAATGTAGCTTTTTCTCAGGCTAAATCGAAACTGATAATTGTGTGCAATGTTACTGAACTAAGATTATTGAATTCGGTGGAATATCCACATATTCAAAGAATGCTTAATTCAAAACGTTTAATGATAATTGATAAGAAATGAGTGTACAAGACAATATATACAGGTATTCGCCCGTCTTGGTACATAGAGCACGCCCACGCCGTTCGTCTCTTCACGGAAAATAGATGTCTGAAAGATACGCTTGCGCTTGCCTCGGTACCGAACGCAGACCGACAGGGCCATTACCCGGCTTTACAAAGGCAGATAAAAGGAAGTAGAATGATATGCAAGTCATCTTAAAATACATTTGATAAAAATGACCGGGCCGCCCAGTTTCAGGCAGCCGGCCCGCCATTCAACATTCAACAAGACCACACGTTGCCCGTGATGGTTTTTCTTTTCTTCTCACAGCTTCTTCAGTGGGCGTAGATATATACACCGCGCCCGTCTTTTCTTGGTATGCAGCCCTTTCCGCTGTTTGAGCATGATAAAGGCGATACCGTCGAGACGACCACCGCAACCAGCACGACCAGTCCGACCACGAACCCTGCGAGACAGTAGGCGATGATAAAGCCGACGATGGCTCACGCCGGCAAATGCCTGCCCCCAGTAGATAGCGTCTGGATGCCCATGAACTCCAAAGGCCGTTGACCTTTGAACAGCCAGCGGGTAGTCAGGGTAGCGTTCATTACCTTTCATCGTGCGGAAGGAACATGCGCACATTACCGAAGAACATCGGAGGTGCTTGTGCGGCGGCGATTAAGAAAATACATGCGCCACGACCATCATGATTTTCTTCTTTGCGTCCTTTCCTCATTGTGTGGGCTAAGCACCCAGCGCCATACCCACCTTGCGGTGGGCAGTTTCAATACTCGCCCCCAAACCATGCCCATGTCTCCATGTATACAAGCTTCCATTAGTAACATTACTCTTTACCATAGTTCTGAATCATTGAGTTGCAGTCCTCGCAGACAACAAGGGGGGGGGGGGGGGGGGGGGGGGGGGGGGGGGGGGGGGGGGGGGGGGGGGGGGGGGGGGGGGGGGGGGGGGGGGGGGGGGGGGGGGGGGGGGGGGGGGGGGGGGGGGGGGGGGGGGGGGGGGGGGGGGGGGGGGGGGGGGGGGGGGGGGGGGGGGGGGGGGGGGGGGGGGGGGGGGGGGGGGGGGGGGGGGGGGGGGGGGGGGGGGGGGGGGGGGGGGGGGGGGGGGGGGGGGGGGGGGGGGGGGGGGGGGGGGGGGGGGGGGGGGGGGGGGGGGGGGGGGGGGGGGGGGGGGGGGGGGGGGGGGGGGGGGGGGGGGGGGGGGGGGGGGGGGGGGGGGGGGGGGGGGGGGGGGGGGGGGGGGGGGGGGGGGGGGGGGGGGGGGGGGGGGGGGGGGGGGGGGGGGGGGGGGGGGGGGGGGGGGGGGGGGGGGGGGGGGGGGGGGGGGGGGGGGGGGGGGGGGGGGGGGGGGGGGGGGGGGGGGGGGGGGGGGGGGGGGGGGGGGGGGGGGGGGGGGGGGGGGGGGGGGGGGGGGGGGGGGGGGGGGGGGGGGGGGGGGGGGGGGGGGGGGGGGGGGGGGGGGGGGGGGGGGGGGGGGGGGGGGGGGGGGGGGGGGGGGGGGGGGGGGGGGGGGGGGGGGGGGGGGGGGGGGGGGGGGGGGGGGGGGGGGGGGGGGGGGGGGGGGGGGGGGGGGGGGGGGGGGGGGGGGGGGGGGGGGGGGGGGGGGGGGGGGGGGGGGGGGGGGGGGGGGGGGGGGGGGGGGGGGGGGGGGGGGGGGGGGGGGGGGGGGGGGGGGGGGGGGGGGGGGGGGGGGGGGGGGGGGGGGGGGGGGGGGGGGGGGGGGGGGGGGGGGGGGGGGGGGGGGGGGGGGGGGGGGGGGGGGGGGGGGGGGGGGGGGGGGGGGGGGGGGGGGGGGGGGGGGGGGGGGGGGGGGGGGGGGGGG
>VOFJ01002184.1_pt1 | contig 25726 bp, 27 predicted proteins | sample 5384081 | NCBI WGS metagenome assembly VOFJ01 (sample SAMN12384729, study PRJNA508395) | human gut metagenome | isolation source: healthy gut I | host: Homo sapiens | reverse complement strand
TCAGTATTGCTTCGTTTCAGTTACGTATTGCTACATATTTCTGATCTGCTTTTTCTATCCCTTAACATTTTTTTCCAAATTTGAATACCTTTTTCCTCTAAATTTGCAAGATATTTACAAAACTTGTCTGTGCAATTAACACGGCGCCTCTGTTTTTTTTATACGTTTTCCTCTGTCTGACATTCTTCATACAAATAGGTTTCAAATAAACCGGAGAATAAAGTGTCATTAAAATACTGGCCTCCGCTCCGTCAATCAAAACTGCTCATAGTCCTGCCGGAAAATGGATTTTTCAGGTGATAATCAAAGACGATCCCATAATCTTTTTTTTGCCCTGCCTGTTTTATTTTATCCTGATACGAAATGTTGTTCGTCCTCATAATAAAAATTTACTTGCAATAATAGATGAGGTTCTGCTCGGCATCGATGCGGACAACGGAAGGTTCTTGACGGTAACGCGCTCGTTACCCATGTGACCGGCCATCTTGACGCCCTTGAGGACGCGCGCAGGATAGGCGCACTGACCGATAGAACCGGGGTGACGCTGGAAGTGAGAACCATGCGTCATAGGACCGCGGCGCTGACCCCAGCGCTTGATGCGACCCTGGAAGCCCTTACCCTTGGAGGTACCGATGACGTCGACCTTCTCGACATCAGCGAAATCAGCGACGGTGACGACCTCGCCGACCTTGTGCTCCTCGCCGTTCTCGACGCGGACCTCACGAAGGAAGCGGACAGGCTCGACGCCAGCCTTGGCGAAGTGACCAGCCATGGGCTTGTTCACGTTCTTGGCCTTGATGTCGCCGAAACCGATCTGGACGGCGTCATAGCCGTCGGTTGCCTGAGTTTTAACCTGCGAGACAGCGCAGGGGCCAGCCTGGATGACCGTGACGGGAACGACGTTGTCGTCCTCGTCCCAAACCTGGGTCATGCCAATCTTGCGGCCGAGAATCATGCTGATCAAGATATGATCCCAACTCGCGTGGTCTTGGGGACAATGCGTACACCACCGAGCGTACGCCCCTAGAGGACCACTACTTACACGACGTGCTCCCCAGCCTTGTATTTCGCCCGGACTACCTGACAACCCTATTAAGCAGGCATTTTGTCCAGCCAGAATACTCCCCTGGTTTCACACAGCTGTTTAGTATACACGGCTGCGGGCGTATCCATCGAGATTCATATTTCACTCACATTGTTTACGCAGGTAAAGCGCGTGGCACGTTCCCAGGCGCGGAGGGGCTGGACATATTAAGGTTGCTGCTCTTACAGTCCTGCTCACGACGGAGAGCACACATTAAGTGCTCTCTGTTCGTGCGGAACTCATCAACCTTAATATGTCTCAGGCCGCCCTCCGCCGCACACACTGGGAACGCCACGTTGATGTCTGCTAAACCTTGCTCGCTCAGGCTAATGACTTTTGTTGGGGGTCCACTATTTGCTGGAGGGTGAACTTGCATTGCATTGGCTCGCCTTCTGCTTGTGGCTTTGCCTCTTCGAAATCGAAGATCATGATGGCGCAGTTGGGGAGTTTTGCTGGGAGCTCGAAGCCCTCTGGGACTGCAGCCTTGATGAATTGGCGGCTGGCGCTGCCGTGGCTTACTGCTAGGAGGGTTTCTATGCCCTCGGCGCCCATGAGATTGGTGAGGGTGTCTACCATGCGCTCTTGCAGCGCGCGGCTTCCTTCTCCTCCGAAGGGGACCAGATCCTCGCCCGGATCCCAGACGTCGGTGGGAAGGGCGTCGTGCGGGCCTTCTTCGAAGGAGCCGTAGCAGCGCTCGATGATGCCTTCGCAGGACTCGACTGCTGCGTCCGGGCCAAGGAGTTCGGTTGCGACGAGCTGAGCTGTGTCCATGGCTCGCTTTGGGGGGCGAAGAGACCACTTTGTCGGGGACAACGTCGTGGCCCCTTGAGCCATGCGGCTGCCATTCCCGCTTGTTTGCGGCCCAGGTCGGTCAGCGGTGAATCGCAGCGGCCCTGGACCAGCTTTTTGACGTTGAACCCGTCTGACCGTGGCGGAGTAGATACAGCTTCATGCTCTCCCCTTCTGCATAACCTGCTTTGCCGGCACAGCCTTACTCGTGGGCATGGCCTACGTAGTCTTCGTCGATAGTGATTTTGGCGACCGACTTGGGATATTCCGATTCGACCCGTTTCGCCAACGCGCGCTTTAGGTCCTCGGCGCTCATCGCCAAATCCGAGGGTCGCACGCAGTCAAAAATCACATTGGTGTGCGTAGGGCCCGGCACACAGCGTAGGTCATGAATCGAGAGGCGGCTATCGATCTCCTGAGCCATTGCGTTGATGCGCAGGCGCATGCTCGCCACCTTTGGATCGTCGGTCACGATGGGATCGTAGTGAAGTGTGACAATCATGCCGTCTTCGTTCCTAAACGACTGCTCGATGTTATCGAGCGTGTCGTGCCCGTCCAGCGACTTTCCAGCGGGCTGGCCTCGGCCGCCATCTCGTGATGCGCATCAGATCGAACGCCCAAAAACGCCGGATAGCTCATACATCTTGTTCTGAATGTGCTTGACCAGTTTAGATCAAGACCGGACCCAAAAGCGGGCTCACCGTATCTTGAATAAGTTCAAAGCCGCTCCAGCCAATATAGGCGCCAACGGCAAGGCCAACCCATGCGTCAAGATTGATGTGCGTCACCTGCGAAACAATTGCACATGCCAGCACGGCGCCTGTGGCAGGACATCGTTCTTTGGAATCCCTGCGCGGTCGCATGCAGCGTCTCGGACTCAATACGGTCACCGAGCTTTTGGTTGAGGGCCGCCATCCAGAGCTTTACGACCATCGAAAGCGCCAGGACTGCCACCAGGGCAAGCGAGAACTCGACAGGTTCGGGGTGGATGACGCGCTCAACCGAGGACTTCACCAGCTCAACGCCAATCAGCAGCACGAGTGCCGCCACGACCAGACCCGAGAGATACTCATAGCGACCGTGGCCGTAAGGATGCTCGGGGTCGGCCGGCTTGCTCGCCAGCTTAAAGCCCAGCACGCTCACGATATTCGAGCTGGCATCGGACAGGTTGTTCATGGCATCCGCCACAATCGAAACCGATCCCGAAACCACACCAATTGCGCCCTTCGCAGCACAAAGCGCAACATTGGCGAGAATACACACCACGCCCGTCAACGTGCCCACGCGCGCACGGTCGCCCTGCGCGCGCTTAACAATCCACTCGACCATCTGCATCCGCCCCCACGGTACTACCTATATATCTATTGCTCAAACGGATTGTAGTGTAGCCACTTTGTCCCCCAGATACAAAAAAAAAAGGGCCGCAACCCACACGGGCCACGACCTTGGAGCATAACAAAGGAATCGTTCTTTTGTCGCACAGGTTTATGCGCTTGCTTCAGCAGCGCTCGCCACTGTTTCGGACAAATCGGCTTCGTCTTCTGCCGCCTGCCCCTTCGTCGGCACCACACCAAAGCAGTAGCTCAGCGCCGCAGACACCGCAAATGCCACACCGCCGGCAGCGCAGCACCACAGCAGGCAGGTTCGATGCCGCCCGTGGCAAAGCCAATGACCATGAGGACATTCGTCATGCCGATGGTATAGGCCGTAACGTGGCCCACGGCCGCAACAAGGCCTCCGACGGCGCCGCCAATGGCCATGCACGTCAGGCACCTGCCATATTTAAAGCCGCAACCGTACAGCGCCGGCTCGCTTACGCCGCCAAGAATACCCGAGATTGAATAGCCCAGCATGAGCGCCTTCTCGTCCTTATCCGCAACGCGAAGCGCGCCAAAGGGCATGCCCCAAACGGCGAACGTTGCCATCGTCGCGGCGATCAGGATGCACGAATCCGTTCCCACCACTCATAAACTGCGCGTACGCAAGCGATAGAACGACGTTGCTGACGCCCGCTATCTTTAGGAACTCCCAGCCCGCGGCAAGCCCCATGAGCGTGAGCAGCGACACGATGCCACCGGAATTGCCAAGCATAAACATAAGCTGGCCCAACAGCATGCCCAGATAGCTGCCCGCCGGTGCCGTAATACACAGCGAAACCGGAACCATGACAAGCATGGTCGCAAACGGAACAAACGAAAACGCCACGGCCCTAGGGATAACGCGCTTAAAGAAACACTCCACTCGCCATAGCACAGGCACCGAAAGGAGAACTGGAATAACAGTCGTCGTGTAATCGTTGACCGGCGCGGGAAGCAGACCATACACGGAAGTCATCGATGCCCCCGTCGTCGATGCGGCATCGACGAGCTTAAGCAGATCGGGCGCAATCAATACGCCGCCCAGCATCATGCCCAGCTGCTCCGAGCAACCGAGCTGGCGGGCGGCCGCCCAACCAAGATAAATGGGCAAAAAGTAGTAGCCGGCGTTATAGAGCCAACTGTAGAACAGGCGATAGATTTCGGAATCGGCAGACCACAGGCCCAGCATGCCTTCGCCCATAATGACGGCGACGGTGCGGAACAACGCCGCGCAGACAATAAACGGCAGCGCCGACATCATGCTTTTGGACAGATAGTCCACCACAGCCATGGCGTTTGATGAAACCGACGTTGTAAACGAGGTGTTAGAAACTTGTAGCATGGAACGCCTTTCCCAATATGACATGCGGGCTGTCCCTTTGTCACATCGTGCGGTACTGACCGATTGCGCGGTACTTTTGGTAGCGGAGGTTTGTGAGAGTCGCGTCGTCGAGACGCCCAAGCGTATCGAAGGCATCAAATGCCGAGGACATGACGGCACCGGCGATCTCCTCATGCGACAGGCCCCTATCGTCAACAATGCCGTCGATGATGCCGAGCGCCAACAGGTCGGGAGCCGTGAGCTTCAGCGCCTCGGCGGCCTCATTCGCGCGCTCGGTATCCTTCCACAGGATCGATGCACAGGCCTCGGGGCTCACGACCGAATAGGCCGAGCTCGAGAGCATCAGGATGCGGTCGGCCACGGACAGCGCCAGCGCGCCACCAGAGCCGCCCTCGCCTGTCACCACCGAGACAATCGGCGTCTTAAGGCCGCTCATCTCCATGAGATTCTGGGCGATGGCCTCGCCCTGACCGCGTTCCTCGGCACCGATGCCGCAAAACGCGCCCGAAGTATCGACCAGGCACAGAACCGGTCGACCAAACTTTTCGGCCTGGCGCATCAGGCGACGCGCTTTGCGGTAGCCCTCGGGATGTGCCATACCAAAGTTGCGACGCATGCGCTCTTTGGTCGTGGTGCCGCGCTCGATGGCGATGACCGTTACGGGGCGTCCGTCTTTCCAGCCAATGCCAGCCACCACAGCAGCGTCGTCGCCAAAGTAGCGGTCGCCGTGCAGCTCCACAAATCCATCCAGGCCCAGCGAGATCATCTCGCCTGCCGTGGCGCGATCTGCCGAGCGGGTCTGCTTGACAATCTCGAGCGCGGTTTTTGGTGCGGCCGAGCGCTTGAACAAGTGTCCCAGCTTTTTGCCGCGGCGACCCGTATGCACGATCTCATGCGGTGCCCCCAGGCCGGGCGCGTGCCCTTCGTGCAGCGCCAGCAGCTCGCCTACCGTGAGCGCAATCTCGCCACGCGGAACAACGGCATCGCAAAAGCCGTGCTCCAGCAAAAACTCGGAGCGCTGGAATCCCTTGGGCAGGCGCTTGTGCATGTTCTGCTCGATCACGCGCGGGCCGGCAAATGCCGTCAGGGCATCGGGCTCGGCCAGGATAATATCGCCCTCCATGGCAAAGCTCGCGGTTACGCCTCCGGTCGTGGGGTCGGTGAGCACCGTGATATACAGGCCGCCCGCCTCGCTGTGGCGCCTAACCGCCGCAGAAATCTTGGCCATCTGCATAAGCGATGTCACGCCCTCTTGCATGCGCGCACCGCCCGAAACGGTAAAGCCGACAACTGGCAATCCAAGCTCGGTCGCTCGCTCAAATGTGCGACAGATCTTCTCGCCCACCACGGAACCCATCGAGCCCATCATAAAGTTGGCGTCCATAAAGAAGAGCGCGGTATCGCAACCGCAGATTTTGCCCCTGCCGCACACAACGGCATCGTGCTCGCCCGAACGCTCGCTCACGCTCTTGAGCTTGTCGGCATAGCCGGGAAACGAGAGGAAGTCCTCCGGCGCCAGACTGGCATCCCATTCCTCAAACGTGCCCTCGTCAATCGTCATGCGCATGCGGTCGCGCCCGCTCACGCGAAAGTGTTTGCCGCAACGAGGGCAGACCTCGAGGTTGTCGTGCAGGCGCGCCTCATCGATCACGCGGCGGCACTCCGGGCACTTGATAAACACGTGGCGCGCGGGAAACTCGGCGCACGACTCGGTCATCGGTCCCTCGAGGACGTTGACCGTCTTCGCTTTTCTATTCATCAGCATAGAGATGCCCCATCAGATCGGTGTGATACATGCCCGACAAGAACTCGTCGTTTGCCAGCACGTCGAGCTGAAGCTCGCTGTTTTCGCTCACGCCCTCAATCACGAGCTCGCCCAGGGCCGAGCGCATCTTGCGAATGGCGCCGTCACGCGTGGGCGCACACACGATGAGCTTGCCAAGCATGGAGTCGTAGTACGGCGGAACTTTAGCACCGGTAAACATGGCGGAATCCCAGCGCACGCGCGGACCACCCGGCACACGCAACGCGGTGACCGTTCCGCATGACGGCAGAAAGTCCGGCGTCTCGGCATTGATGCGGCACTCCATGGCGTGGTTGCGGACCGGCATGTCCTCCTGCTCAAAGGGCAGAGGCTGGCCTGCTGCCACGCGCAGCTGCCACTTGACCAGGTCGGTATCGGTCACAAACTCCGTAACCGGATGCTCCACCTGCAAGCGCGTGTTCATTTCCATAAAGTAGAAATTGCCGTCGTCCGAATACAGGAACTCGATGGTACCGGCTCCTTCGTAGCCGACGGCACGAGCCAGGTCACGCGCTGCCTTGTGCATGCGAGCACGAATGTCGTCGTGTCCGTCGAGGCACGGCGCGGGGCTCTCCTCGATTAGCTTTTGGTTGCGGCGCTGCACCGAGCACTCACGCTCGCCAAGCGAAAACACATGGCCCTGCTTATCGGCCATAATCTGCACCTCAACGTGATGCGCCGGCGCGACAAACTTCTCCATGTAGCACTCGCCGTCGCCAAAAACGGCCTCGCCCTCGGCACGCGCCTCGATAAACGCCTTTGCCGCATCTTCCACGCGCTCGACCTTGCGAATGCCGCGACCGCCACCACCGGCACGCGCCTTGATGAGCACGGGGCAGCCAATGCGTTCGGCCTCGGCCGTTGCCTCCTCGGGGCTTTTGAGCAAATCGCAGCCCGGCACGATGGGCACGCCCGCCGCGGCAGCCGTTCGACGTGCGGCGTCCTTGTCACCCATGCTGTCGATGACCTCGGCCGAGGGACCAACAAACGCCAGGCCGTACTTGTCGCAGTCGCGCACGAAACTCGCCTTCTCCGAAAAGAAACCGTAACCAGGATGGATCGCCTTTGCCCCCGACTTCACGGCGCAGGTGAGCACGGCATCGTCGTTGAGGTAGCTCTCGGCAAGACGCGGGCCGCCGATGCAATATGCCTCGTCGGCAAGCTGCACGTGCAGCGCGTCCGCATCGGCCGTGGAATAAACGGCGACGGTCTTGATGCCCATATCGCGGCACGCGCGGATAACACGGACCGCGACTTCGCCGCGGTTGGCGATGAGCACTTTGTCGAACATGAAGCCTTCCTTAACTTTCGTGCATGAGTGCAAAAGACATATCGGCGCGGCAGCAAACCTCACCGTTGACGCTCGCAGTACCCGTCGCAAAGCGGAACGGTCCGCGCGCACGCGTGATGGAGCACACCAGATCCACCGTGTCGCCCGGGCGCACCGGACGCTTAAAGCGCACCTTGTCCAGACTGGTGTAGAACGGCGTCGCGCCGCGCGCCTCCTCATCGCCCATCAGCAGCACGCAGCAGTTCTGGGCGAGCATCTCGCACTGAATCACGCCGGGGACAACCGGGTTTCCCGGAAAATGCCCCTGCAAAAAGTACTCGTCGCCCGTAATCGTGATCTTGCCGTGGGCCTCGTCGCCCACGCTCGGCAACGAGTTCCATCGGCTCGCGATGCGGCAACAGTTCCTTAAGCTCTTCTTTGTTCATGGATATCACCTATCTGATCCCCATGAGGCAGCTGCCAAACTCCACGAGGTCGCCGTCGGCCACGCAGATCTCGAGCACCTCGCCGTCTGCCTCGGCCGTCACCTCGTTGAGAACCTTCATGGCCTCGATGATGCAGAGGGTCTCGCCGGCCTTGACCTTGGAGCCCACGCGCACAAACGGCTCGTCGCCCGGCGCCGGGGCAGCATAGAAAACGCCGACCATGGGAGCGGTCACCTCGGTGCCCTTGGGCTCTGGTGCGGCGGCAGGTGTCTGCGCGGCGGGCTCCGGTGCGGCAGGCGCGACTGTGGGAGCTGCAACTGGAGCGGCCATAGCGCTCGGCATGGGCATGGGCACGGCAACCGGCTGTGCGGCGCTCGCGCGCTCGAGTTCGACCGCGGTGCCATCGGGCTCCTCAACGCGCACGCGCGTGAGGCCGCGGTCCTCCATCACATCGGCTATCTCGGCAAGTCTTTTGGAATCCATGCTCTAGCTCCTCGTATATCTACGCAGCGCTATGGCGGCGTTGTGTCCGCCAAAGCCCAGGTTGGTCGAAAGCGCCCAGGTAAGGTCGGCGCGAACTGCGCGATTGGGCGTGTAGTCAAGATCGCAGGCGGGATCGGGCGTGCGGTAGTTAATGGTCGGCGGCACCACGCCCTGCTCGAGCGCCATGGCGCAGGCCATGACCTCGATGGCGCCCGTGGCACCGATCATGTGGCCGGTCATCGACTTGGTCGACGAGACGTGCGCGGCGCGCGCGCGCCGCCGAGCGCCGCTTAATGCCCGCCGTCTCGGACGAATCGTTGAGCTTGGTCGATGCCGTGGGCATTGATGTAGAGCCCTCGGATCAGGCACGTCAGCCCTCGGTCACCGCCAGCGATATCGCGCGGGCAATGCCGGCAGCCTCGGGATCAGGACTCGTGATGTGATAGGCATCATCGGTGTTGCCGTAGCCCACGACCTCGGCATAAATGTGCGCACCGCGCGCTTTGGCGGCCTCGAGTTCTTCCAGCAGCAGTACGCCGCTGCCCTCGCCCATCACAAAGCCGTCGCGGTCTGCATCGAACGGACGGCAGGCCGTCGCGGGATCGGGGTTGGTGGTCAATGCGCGGCAGGACGTAAAGCCCGCAACGGCATCGGGGATAATTGCAGCCTCGGCGCCGCCCGCGAGGATCGCGTCGGCATAGCCGTGCTTGATGGCGCGGAACGCCTCGCCCACCGCATGGGCCGAGGTTGCGCACGCGGTCACCACGGGCAGGGTCGGGCCCTTTGCCTTGTGGCGGATTGCGATATTGCCCGATGCCATGTTGGGGATCATCATCGCGATCATATAGGGCGATGCGCGGCGGGGCCCACGTTCGGCAATCGTATGGACGTTGTCGACGAGCGTCGTCATGCCGCCCACGCCCGAGCCCACGTAGACGCCCAGGCGCTCGCGATCGATGGCGCCTTCGACATCAAAGCCCGCATCGTGCATGGCTTCGTCCGAAGCCGCCATCGCAAACTGAACGCAGGGGTCGAGATGCTTGGCGTCACGCTTGCCAAAGTACTCGTTGCCGTCAAAGCCCTTGACCTCGGCTGCCACCTTGACGGCAAACGCATCGGTATCGAAGTGCGTGATCGGGCCGATGCCGCACGTGCCGGCGCACATGGCCGCCCAGGTGGCAAGCGCGGTGTTGCCGAGCGGCGACACGGCACCGATACCGGTGATTGCAACTCTCTGTTCCATCATGGTCTCCTCATCCAAGCCGTTCTTCGGCCCTGGTTTCTACATCGCCATTCCGCCGTCGACGCGTACGACTTCGCCCGTAATGTAGGCAGCCGCGTCGCTCGCCAAAAAGCGCACCACGCCGGCCACTTCCTCGGGGACGCGCCATGCGCCTCAGGGGAATCTGCTCCTCGCACGCCGCACGCACCTTATCCGATAGCTTTGCCGTCATATCGGTCTCGACAAACCCGGGTGCGACCGCGTTCACTCGTACGCCGCGGGGCGCAAGCTCGCGCGCCACCGCCTTGGTCAGGCCGATCACGCCCGCCTTGGAGGCAGCGTAGTTGGCCTGCCCGGCATTGCCCATCAGGCCCACGACCGAGCTCATGTTGACGACGCAGCCGCCGCGCTGACGCATAAAGGTCTTGGTGAGTGCGCGCGTCGTGTTAAACGTTCCTTTAAGATTGACATCGAGCACGCGATCGAAGGCGTCATCGCCCATGCGCATGAGCAGGCCATCGCGGGTGATGCCAGCGTTGTTGACGAGCGCCCAAATGGAGCCAAAGTCGTTGAGGACCGCTTCCACGCACGCGTTGACGGCAGCGGGGTCGGCCACGTCGCATTGATATGCGCGTGCCGCGGCGCCAGCCGCCTCGCAGGCTTCGCACGTCTCGCGCGCCGCATCGACGCTTCCGGCATAGACGACGGCGATATCAAAGCCGTCCTCCGCCAGACCGACAGCGCAGGCGCGGCCGATACCCCGCGAGCCGCCCGTGACCAGTGCCACGCGACGTGAGTCGTTGCGCTCGAGCGTGCCGTTGTTCAAGTTGCCCATGTCATTCCTTTCGGGTTACAGCCCTGTGGACTATGCGAGCTCGTCGGCAATAGCTGCGACCTGCTCGGCCGTTTCGCACGAATACACGCGAACGTCGCTCAACGTACGCTTGACCAGGCCAGACAGCGTTTTGCCAGGGCCAACCTCAATAAACGTGTCGATACCCTGATCCTGCAGAGTGTGCAGCGTGTCGACCCAACGCACGGCATGGCTCACCTGGTTGGCCAAGACATCCGATGCCGCTCGCGGGTCCGCCGGATAGGGCGCCGCCGTCATGTTTGCCAAAACAGGAATGAGCAACGGGGACGGCGCGTGACCGGCCTCAATATATGCGGCAAGGCCACAGGTCGCCTCGGCCATATAGGGGCTATGAAATGCACCCGACACCGCGACCTTCATGGCGCGGCCGCCAGCCTCTTTTACTAGGACGTCGAGCGCCTGCAGCGCCTCGGGCGCTCCGGCAACAACCGTCTGCTGCGGGCTGTTGTAGTTGACCGGCCAGCAGTCCTCGCCGGCCTGTTTTGCCAGGCCCTCGACTTGCACCGCATCGAGCTTGATGACGGCGCGCATGCCGCCGGGGTGACGCTCGGCCGCCGTGGCCATCAATGCCGCGCGCTCGCACACGAGCTCAAAACCCGCTCGCGTATCGAATGCCCCCGCAAAGGTGAGCGCGGCGACCTCGCCCAGCGAGAATCCCGCACAGGCGGCAGGTACTACGCCGCGCTCGCGCAGGGCGGCAGCCGCTGCCAGGTCGTGAACGAACACGCACGGCTGCGTGTTCTCGGTCTGCGAGAGCTCCTCCTTGGAGGCGCTCCGGCACTGCTCGCTCGTCCCCGGGCGCACCTTATCGGCAATGACAAACACCTCGGCGGCCGCCGGCGATGTCTCGATCAAGTCGACACCCATCGCGGGGTGCTGGGCGCCCTGGCCGGCAAACAAAAACGCTACGCCACCCATGCGCACGCACCCTTCAGGACGTGCTCGGCGCCATCGACCAGGTCGTCAACGATTTCGCGTGCGCTCTGGCGCTCGTTGACCATGCCGGCAATCTGTCCACACAGAAACGAACCCTCTTCGTAGTTGCCGTCCTTGGCGGCCTTACGCAGCGCACCGGTTCCCATAGCACCGAGCTCCTCGGCACTCGCGCCGGAACCCTCGCTCTTGGCATAGGCGTTGGTGAAGGGGCTCTTGAGGGCGCGCACCGGATGTCCCGTCGAGCGACCGGTCGCACGCGTCGAAGTGTCGTTGGCCTTCAGGACCATCTCTTTGTACTGCTCCGAGACGGTGCACTCGTCTGCGACCAGAAAGCGCGTACCCACCTGCACGCCGGCGGCGCCCAGCATAAAGGCGGCCGCCACGCCGCGGCCGTCGGCAATACCGCCGGCGGCCACGACGGGAATGTCAACCGCATCGACGACCTGCGGCACCAGTGCCATCGTCGAGGTCTCGCCAATATGGCCGCCCGATTCGGTACCCTCGGCAACAACCGCCGTGGCTCCACGACGTGCCACGAGGCGCGCCAGCGCCACCGAGGCAACGACCGGGATGACCTTGATGCCCGCCTCGTTCCACGCCTTCATGTACTTGGCGGGATTGCCGGCGCCCGTCACGACGACCGGCACTCGCTCGTCAATCACGACCTGCGCGACCTCGTCGGCAAACGGGCTCATGAGCATGACGTTCACGCCAAAGGGCTTATCCGTCTTGGCGCGCAGCTCATGAATCTGGTCGCGAAGCCAGTTGGCGTCGGCGTTCATGGCCGCGATGATGCCTAAGCCACCCGCCTCGGACACTGCGGACGCCAGCGAGGCATCGGCAATCCAGGCCATACCGCCCTGGAACACGGGCTTTTCGATGCCGAGCAGATCGCAGAGAGGAGTCTTGAGCATCTCTACTTCTCCAATGCCGCCTCGACCGTATCGGCGAACTCGCCGACCGTCTTGGGGTTCTCCTCGGTATCGAGCTGGATGCCAAACTCGTCCTCGACGGCAACGAGGATCTCGACGGTGCCCAGGCTGTCGAGACCAATCTCCTCGAGCGTGGACTCGGGCTTCATCTCGACATCGTCAAGACCGGCGGTCTCGCGGATAACGTCGCAAACGCGCTCGAAGGTCTTCTGATCTGCCATGGTAGTTCTCCTTTGGTTGTGCCCTAGGGGCGTTTTTATTTCCTATGTGCGACTACTTCCAACGAAGCAGATAGCCACCTATATCCAGACCGGCGCCAAATCCAACGAGGGCGATGGTGTCGTCCTCATTCAGTGCGTCGGTACGTGCCAGCCGGTCAAGCGCAAAGGGAATGCAGGCGCTCGAAATGTTGCCGGTCTCGCGTAGCGTTCGAACCACGCGCTCGTCTGGCACGCCGAGACGCTTGACCGCCTGACTCAGGATTCGTTCGTTAGCCTGATGGAATACAAAATGATCGATGTCTTCGACCGAAATGCCCGCATCGCTCGCAAGCTTATGGACCGTGTCGCAGATGGCGTTGACGCCGAACTTGAACACGCGGCGACCATTCATGGACAGCACGCTCGCGCTATCTGCGGAGTCCTTAAACGGCGAGGTGCCGACCAGACCGGGAACGCGCAACGTCTCGACGTCGGGCGCCGTCGAAAGCTCAACGGCAAGGGGGTTGTCTCCCCCAGCCCCTATCACTGCAGCGCCCGCGCCGTCGCCAAAGAGCACGCACGTGGCGCGGTCTGACCAGTCAAGGGCGCGCGTCATCTGCTCGGAGGCAACGACAAGCACATGCTTGGCTCGTCCTCGAGCGATATAGCCCTCGGCGACATCGAGCGCAAATACGAAGCCGGCACAAGCCGCCGAAACGTCGAAGGCTGGACATGTGGCACCCAGGCGCTCAGCAACGGCACACGCCTCGGCGGGAACAAGGTGGTCACCCGTCGTCGTCGAGCAGACGATCAGATCCAGCTGGCTCGCGTCGATTCCGGACACCTGGAGTGCCCGCTCGCTCGCCGCTACGGCAAGGTCGTCAAGTGACTCGGTGGTGCAGACGTGGCGGCTCTTGATACCTGTGCGAGTAAAAATCCACTCATCCGAGGTATCGAGGAACTCAGACAGCTCGTCATTGGAAACGCTGCGCTCAGGAAGCGCCGAGCCTGTTCCAAGAATCGTGAAACCCATCACTAACCTCCTTTGAGTTGTTGACGTGTTTACATCGACCAAGAGAGGATAACGCATTTCAGTCTTTGTTGACGTGTTAACATTAAATTGTCCAAATGCGACAAAGGCTTCACATTGTGTCTATCTCTCGACACCATTGCGCGATTGCCTTATTTACTTAGGAGGTAGCAGCTGTTATGGATTCTCGTTTAACGATAGTCGACGTAACCGGATCGACCAACGATGACCTGCTCGAGGCAGGAAAACAGGGTGCGCCGCACGGCAGGGACTTCCCAGCCGCTCGCGCGCAAACGGCAGGACGTGGCCGACGCGGCCACAAGTGGGATTCAACCGCCGGCAACCTATTGCTTTCGATTGTCCTGCGTCCATGCGTTAATCCCGCCAAGTACTCTGGTCTTGCCGCCGTCAGCGGCCTAGCGGTGCTCGGGGCACTCGAAAAGCAAGGTCTCGCAAACGAGATCGGCCTCAAATGGCCCAACGACCTCGTCGCGCGAGGACATAAGCTCGGCGGCATTCTTGTCGAGGCGGCGCGCGACAACAAAGGCATGCCCTTCGCCGTCTGTGGCATTGGCGTCAATGTAAACTACACACCCGAAGAAGTGCCCGATGGCGGTCTGGCGGCAATCGGCCTCTCCGACCTCAACGAGAATGTTCCCACTGTCGATGTGCTAGTCGAAGAGGTCTATCACGCCGTTGTAAACGCTGTAGACGCTTGGGCGGAGTTCCTCAACACAATGAAAGAATACGCCGGACCGCTCGCGCCCGTCCACGACGAATATGTCGCACACCTCAATTGGATTGGGGAACACGTTATCGCCCGCTCCCCCGCTGGAGACGAGCTGGCACGAGGTGTCTTTAAAACCGTCGATGCCTTTGGTCGCGCGTGTATCGAAACGGAAGACGGCTTTAGATCCTTCCATTTTGAGGAGGCATCGCTGCGCCCCTTAAGCGATTAGGGCGCCGCAGCCGTCGGCTCGGCAGCATTACCCGGCAGTCCAAACCATCATTCAAACAAAAGGGCCCCGCTACCGTAACGGCAGCGGGGCCCTTTAAGCTATGAGCGATATCGCTTAGAGCTTGATGTCGATGTCGACGCCAGCGGGGAGGTCGAGACGCATGAGCGAATCAACGGTGCCCGAGGTGGGGTCGAGGATGTCGATGAGGCGCTTGTGCGTGCGCATCTCGAACTGCTCACGGGAGTCCTTGTTCACGTGCGGCGAGCGGATAACCGTGTACAGGTTGCGCTCGGTGGGCAGGGGGACAGGACCGGAAACGCGAGCGCCGGTCTTCTGAGCGGTCTCGACGATGAGCTTCGCGGACTGATCGACGACCTCGTGATCATAGCCCTTGAGGCGAATGCGGATCTTCTGGGTAGCCAACTTAAACCTCCAAAGAGTGCGAGAGATGTTCTCGCAGGATTACGTAACAGGGAGCTCGAACTTAGGCGTTCTTGCTCATGACCTCGTCCACGATGGACTTGGGCGCGGGCTCATAAGAGTCGAACTGCCATCGTGTAGGATGCACGGCCCTGGGTCTGGGAGCGAAGGTCGGTAGCGTAACCGAACATCTCGCCCAGCGGCACCTTGGCACGGATGAGCTTGCTGTTCTTGCGATCCTCCATGCCCTCGATCTTGCCGCGGCGACCGGAGAGGTTGCCCATAACGTCGCCCATGTACTGCTCGGGGGTCTCGACCTCGACAGCCATGATCGGCTCGAGCAGCTGCGGGTCGGACTTCTTGAGGGCGTCCTTGATAGCCATGGAACCGGCGATCTTGAAGGCGGCCTCGGAGGAGTCGACCTCGTGGTAAGAACCGTCGAACAGGGTGACCTTGACGTCGAGGACCGGGAAGCCGGCGATAACACCGGTGTTCAGGGCCTCCTGGATGCCCTTGTCGACAGAGGGGATGTATTCCTTGGGAACGACACCGCCGACGATAGCGTTGACGAACTCGTAGCCGAAGCCCTCCTCCATCTTCTCAAGCTTGATGACGGCATGGCCGTACTGACCGCGACCACCGGACTGACGGACGAACTTGCCCTCAGCGCTCATGACTTCGTGGCCCGGACGCTCACGATAAGCAACCTGCGGCTTACCAACGTTAGCGTCGACCTTGAACTCGCGGAGCAGACGGTCGACGATGATCTCGAGGTGCAGCTCGCCCATGCCAGCGATGATGGTCTGGCCGGTCTCGTGGTTGGTGGACACGCGGAAGGTCGGGTCCTCCTCGGCGAGCTTGGTCAGAGCCAGGGACATCTTGTCCTGCTCGGCCTTGGTCTTGGGCTCGACGGCAACGTCGATAACCGGTCGGCGAATTCCATGGACTCGAGGATGATGGGTGCCCTCGGCGCACAGGGTGTCGCCGGTGGTGGAGTTCTTGAAGCCGACGCAAGCGACGATGTCGCCGGCGGCAGCGTCGTCACGGTCGATACGCTCGGCGGCGTTCATCTCGAGGATGCGGCCGAGGCGCTCACGCTGACCGTTGGAAGCGTTGACAACGTAGGAGCCGGACTCGGCGCGGCCGGAGTAAACGCGGACGTAGGTGAGCTTACCGACGAACGGGTCGGTCATGATCTTGAAGACCAGGCCGGAGAAGGGCTCGTCGAAGGAAGGATGACGCTGGATCTCCTCGCCGGTGTCCGGATCGGTACCGGTGACGGCCTCAACGTCGAGCGGGCTGGGCAGGTAGTCGACGACAGCGTCGAGCAGCTCCTGAACGCCCTTGTTCTTGTAGGCGGAGCCCACGAAGACGAGGTTGAGCTCATTGGCCAGAACACCCTTGCGCAGAGCAGCCTTGAGCTCCTCGACGGTGAAGTCCTCCTCCATGAGGATCTTCTCCATGAGCTCGTCGTCAAAGCTGGCAGCAGCGTCGAGCAGCTCCTCGCGCTTGGTGGCAGCGATGTCGGCAAACTCAACCGGAATCTCGTCCATCGGCTCGGGGTAGGTCATACCCTTCTCGTCGGCCTTGAAGTCCCATGCGGTCATGGTGACCAGGTCGATGACGCCCCAGAAGTTGTCCTCGGCGCCCATCGGGACCTGAGCGGCCACGGCGTTAGCGTCGAGACGATCCTTCATGGTCTCGATAGCGTTGAAGAAGTCAGCGCCCACGCGGTCATACTTGTTGATGAAGGCGATGCGGGGGACGTTGAAGGTGGAAGCCTGACGCCAAACGGTCTCAGACTGGGGCTGAACGCCGGCAACGGCGTCGAAGACGGCGACAGCGCCATCGAGGACGCGCAGGCAGCGCTCGACCTCGGCGGTGAAGTCAACGTGGCCCGGGGTGTCGATGATCTGGAGGCGGTACTCCTCACCGTCCTTCTTCCAGAAGCACGTGGTAGCAGCGGAGGTAATGGTTACGCCGCGCTCCTGCTCCTGAACCATCCAGTCCATGGTGGCAGCGCCCTCATGGACCTCACCGATCTTGTGGGTCTTGCCGGTGTAGTAGAGGATGCGCTCGGTCGTCGTGGTCTTACCGGCATCGATGTGAGCCATGATGCCGATGTTACGGGTATCGGAAAGCTTGTACTTAGGCTTAGCCATGTTAGTTCCTTACCTTAACTTACCAACGATAGTGAGAGAACGCGCGGTTGGCCTCGGCCATCTTGAAGACGTCCTCACGCTTCTTGACGGAAGCGCCCAGGCCGTTGGAAGCGTCGAGGATCTCGTTGGCGAGACGCTCGGCCATGGTCTTCTCCTTGCGAGCACGGGAGAAGTTGACGATCCAGCGGATACCCAGAGCGGTGGAACGACGGGAGTTGACCTCCATCGGGACCTGATAGGTAGCGCCACCGACACGCTTGGGCTTAACCTCGAGCGTGGGCTTGACGTTGTCCATAGCCTTCTTGAAGGTAGCGAGGCGTCGCCACCCTCGGACTTCTCGGCAACGATCTCGAAAGCGGTGTAAACGATGCGCTCAGCGGTGGCCTTCTTGCCGTCAAGAAGGACCTTGTTGATGAGCTGAGTCACCAGGCGGTTGTTGTAAACGGCGTCAGGCTGAACCTCACGACGATTAGCTGCTGCACGACGCGGCATGTGAAATCTCCTTAAGTGTCTACCGTGCGGCGCTTAGGGCGGCACACGGCGAAAGTATCAAAACGTTATCTGGCTTATTTGGCCTTGGGGCGCTTAGCACCGTACTTGGAACGGGCCTGCATACGGTTCTGGACCGGAGCAGCGTCGTAGGCGCCACGGATGACGTGATAACGGACGCCAGGCAGGTCACGGACACGGCCGCCGCGGATGAGCACCACGGAGTGCTCCTGCAGGTTGTGGCCTTCACCCGGGATGTAGGCGGTGACTTCGATGCCGTTGACGAGGCGCACACGGGCGACCTTACGCAGAGCCGAGTTCGGCTTCTTGGGGGTCGTGGTGTACACGCGGGTGCACACGCCGCGCTTCTGGGAGTTGTGCTGCAGAGCAGCGTTCTTGGACTTCTTGGGCACGGAACGACGGCCCTGGCGAACCAGCTGGTTAATAGTAGGCAAAGCGTACTCCTTCTCGAATGATTCCAGCTTTCTGTAAAGTGCAACGGCTTGAATCGAGGGGTCAGCATCCCCCTACGAAACACGCAGTTCGATAGGATACGTGCCGTTAGCTGTGCCGTCAACAGACCACGCCGCCGGGCGTATCCCAAAATGAGCACATTTCCGCAAAGCCTACACAAAAGGAATCCCCTTCTGTGCGCACGTCCCTGGGGGCAACGTTGCCTGCCAAAAAGACCTGGACAGGTTAATTTTGGTCGGTTTTATCTGGGAAACGTGGCCGATTACTGTAGTCAGTATCTTTTTGCAGCATCTAGATCGACGACGTTTTCGGAAGTGCGGAGAAAATTCGCAAACCTCCAAGCAGACCGGCATATTTAACGACAAAACCGCAGCTCAGCAGTGGGTCAAATTTTAGGTGTGCTTAACGGTTCTGAGTTTTTTCACCGCACTTCCGATGATCAGATGAATAGCGCCCGATCCAACCATCCATGTTTCGCAAAATAGGCCGCTTCCCCTAGTAGGAAGCGGCCCCAAATCTTACGAATAGACGATGGTAAAGGGCTCTTTCGTTTCGGTCTCCCCTGTTGATGTATACCTCACAATTTCAAGGGGTTACCGAGACAACTTGATCGACATCAATCAACTTCGTTGGCACCCAGATGTTCTCTCCCGCTATTGCGCCCATAAGAAAAATATAAGTTGAACACCCCTGCGTGAATCATCTTCGATAATCTGCTCCGATCCATCCTTGTAGCTGACGGTCAGCTTATTATCAACTGCTTCATAGCCCAAATCATCGATGTGCGTCTGGATGGAAAACGGGCTAATCTCAAGAGGCGAGTCACCGGAGCGGAGTTCCTTTGTATCGACGTACGCTCCAATATTGAACTCGGGTGTCGACGCCTCAAACCGCCTCGCACTCTCACCTTCACCCTCGGTCCAATGGATATTCCAGGTGACAGCATGTTGCAAATCTCGCTCGCGATCCATAGCGGCAAAGTACATCGTGCCATTAATGACAGTATCGCTTGATGTGTCCTTATCAATTGTGCTGCGTGTGTCAGGCCATTCCTCGCCGAACTTCATATCGGGCGTGCCGATGCCCTGCTCTTCTTCACCATAGAGAACAAGTTCGCCAATCTCTGCTGCTGGCTTGTAGTAGTTAACTCCATTTGGATTGGACAACGTAAACGTCACGGCTCCGCAGCCGTTTTGGTCGATTGCCATCTCATGGATATCAAGCGTATAGCCGTTGCCCTCGACGGACAGATTAACCTCCTGGACTGCGCCTTCCAGGCTTTGGGGCGCGATGCCATCGCCAAACTCTCTGGTGTAGGTATATTTAGTTCCCGATGAGCCGCCGTTGGTCCAGGTAATGGAATCCCCGTTGCCGTGGTTTCCCCAGGCAGAGGCAAAATAGCTGGAATTGACGACGGCGTAGGCGACCCCTCCGGTCGCCAGCACTCCGGCAAGGCATCCGATCACGGCAACATACAGAGGCTTCGCGTGACCCTTTCGGCGAAGCGGCTCACCAGCAGCGGCATAAAGAACACGGTCAGCAAGATCGCTATCGGCTTGGACGGACTCGAAGGCCTGCTTGATTTGATTGGATTTCACGGTCGCCCTCCTCTAGGATGAATTTGAGCTTCGATCGACCGCGAGCTAAACGCGTTCGAACGGTCGCGGCTGGCACATGCAGTAACTCGGCAATCTCTGAGGTCGAAAAGCCCAGATAGTAATAGAGCACGATGGGAACACGGAATCGCTCCGGAAGTCGCATAACGTCTGACAAGACCGCCTTGGTCTCATCCTGCGCCGTCGAAAGCGAATCGGCCAGGTTCTCAATATCCTCCACACGCCTCCATGGCTTTCGAAAGAGAGATTTGCATTCATTGATCGTGACCCGGATAAGCCATCGACGAAGATGTTCCCAGCTTTCAAATTGGGCATCGCTTTTGAGTAACTTCAGAAAGACGTCTTGAGCGACATCGTCGGCATCGGCACGATCGCGCAGATACGTCAATGCGATTCGAAACACGACATCACGGTGATCCTCGACCGCCTGTCTAAATGCTTGTTCTTCCATAATCACCTCCCGGTGATGCTGATGTTTCTTGCTGAGGCCCTCACCATAGATACGCTTTGACCGACGAAATGTTTCAAATTCAAGCATGAAAAACCGACCAAAATAAACCTGTCCCTTTTTGGCATAAAGGAATCCCCTCCCGTCCCGGGAATCCGACGTACTCGTCGGGGCAACGTTCCTCATCAAAAAAGGCCCGCCCCCCTGTTGGGAAGCGGGCCTTTATAAGGACGGTTAACGTACTAGGAAATTACTCCTCGTCGTTGTCCTTGGCCTCTTCGGCGTCGTCGGTGTCCACGAGCTGGTTGAGCAGCTCGTCGAGGGAAGCCATGTCCTCGTTGATCGCGCCGTTGGCGGGAGCCTTCTTGTCGTCGATCGGGGCGCCCAGGAGCTCCTCGTCGGCGTCGGCGTGATGCGTCGGAGCGGAGGTACCCAGCAGGATATCGTCCGGACCGTCGGGGCTAAAGACCATCTGCAACAGCTGCGAGAGGTCTTCCTCGTCGGCAACGTCGTCGTTGTTCTCGAGGATGTAGAGCAGGTCGTGGGCCTCCAGGCCGTCACGGAGCTCCTCGATCGCCTTGGCACCGATGCCATCGATGCGCAGCAGATCCTCCTCGGACTTGCCGACCAGGTCGCCGACCGTCTCGATGCCGACCTCGCTGAACTTGTTGGTCCAGCGCTGCGACACGCCCAGGTCGTCGAACAGGTACAGGCGAGCCTTCTCGGCGGAGATGGTGTGGCCGTTGCGGGTGAACGAACCGTCAGCACCACCGAACTCGTCGTAGCCGGCCCAGTCGAGCTGCTGCGGGAGCTGCTCGTCCAGGTCCTTGAGCTCCACAGGAGCCCACTCAGGCAGCGACTTGGCATTGGGCGAAGCCGGACCGTCGATGTCGACATAGCCGTCGGCCGTGCGATACGTCAGCTTGGCGTTGGCGTACGGCTTGAGGCCGGTACCAGCCGGGATCTTCTTACCGACGATGACGTTGGACTTAAGGTCGAGCAGGTGATCGACCTTGCCCTCGATGGCAGCCTCGGTAAGGACGCCAGCGGTACGGATGAACGAAGCGCTCGACAGCCAGGAGTCGATGTTGGACGCGACCTTGAGCGTACCCAGGATGACGGGCTCGGCCACGGGAGCCTGACCGCCCAGACGGGCAACGCGCTCGACCTCGTCGGCGAACTCGTAGCGGTCGACGTACTGACCAAGCAGGTACTTGGAGTCACCGGGGTTGGTGATCTGAACGCGACGCAGCATCTGACGTGCGAGCACCTCGATGTGCTTGTCGTTCAGGTCGACGCCCTGGCTGGTGTAGACGTCCTTGACGCTCTCGACGAAGGTGTGCATCGTCGACTCGATGTCGGTCAGCTTGCGCAGGTTGCGGAAGTTGACGAAGCCCTTTGGTGATCTGGTCGCCGGCGCGAACCTCGCAGCCGTCCTCGATCTCGGGCATAAAGCGCACCGAAGCGGGGACGCGACGCTCGTCGAGGACACGGGTGTGGTCCTCGGAGTCGGTGAGCGTCAGCACATACTCGGACTTCTCGGGCTTAATCGAGAGGTGGCCGGAGTACGGAGCCAGCTCGGCCTCGCGACCCAGAATCTTCTCGTTGACGTTGCCGACGATATCGAACATACGGCTGACCGTAGGCAGACCCTGCGTAATATCGTCGACGCCAGCGACGCCGCCGGAGTGAATGGTACGCATCGTAAGCTGCGTACCGGGCTCGCCGATGGACTGGGCGGCAATAATGCCGACCGCGGTACCGATGGCGACCGGACGACGGGTGGAAAGATCCCAGCCGTAGCACTTCTGGCACACGCCGTACTTGGAGCGGCAGGTGAGCAGCGCGCGAAGCTTGACCTTCTTGAGGCCCGCATCGACCATCTTCTGGATGTCGGCGACCTTCTCGATGTAGCCGTCCTGCTCAAAGAGCACGGTGCCATCGGGAGCCACGACGTCCTCAATGAAGCAACGGCCGACGAGGTCGGTGTTGAGGTCGGTGGTGCCGGGGATGATGAGGTTGTAAGTGACGCCCTCGTGCGTACCGCAGTCCTCCTCGCGGACGATGACGTCCTGGGCCACGTCAACCAGACGACGGGTCAGGTAACCAGGAGTCCGAGGTGTGGGATGCGGTATCGACCAGGCCCTTACGGGCGCCGTAGGTCGAAATGAAGTACTCGAGCGGCAGCAGACCCTCGCGGAAGTTCGCCTTAATGGGAAGGTCGATCGTCTCGCCGGACATGTCTGCCATCAGGCCACGCATGCCGCCGAGCTGACGCAGCTGGGTCTTAGAACCACGGGCGCCGGAGTCGGCCATCATGTAGAGCGGGTTCTCCTCGTCGAACAAGTCGAGCATGAGCGCTGCAACCTTGTCGGTGCAAGCGGTCCACTCGTTAACGACTTCGATGTGGCGCTCCGTCTCGTTGATGAAGCCCTCCTCGAAGTACTCGTTGATCTGGTCGACGTTGGCCTGGGCGCGGTCGAGCAGCTCCTGCTTCTCGGCAGGGATGAGAGCGTCCCACACCGAGATGGTGAGGCCGGCGCGGGTAGCGTAGTGGAAGCCGGAGTACTTGATGGCGTCGAGGATCGGGCCGACCTTGGCCTCGGGGTAACGATCGCAGCAGTCCGCAACCAGCTTGGCCACGTCGCCCTTGACCATCTTGTAGTTCATGAACTCATAGTCTTCGGGCAGGCACTGGCGGTTGAAGATGATGCGGCCGATAGAGGTCTCGAAGCGCGCAGTCTTGTTGCCGGTGACGTCGTAGTCGACAAACTCGTTCTTGCCGTTCTTAACGCGGAAGATACGGGTGCCGTCCTCGTTGATGACGTTGGCGTCGGCAGCGGACACGCGGACCTGAATCTTGGCCTGCATGTCGACCTCGGAGCGGCAGTCATAGGCGTGCAGCGCGTCGTCAAAGCTGGCGAACACGTGGTTCTCGCCCGGCAGACCGTCGCGGACCTGGGTGAGGTAGTACACACCGATGATCATGTCCTGCGAGGGGATGTTGACCGGCTTGCCGGATGCCGGCGAGCGCAGGTTATTCGCAGAGAGCATGAGCACGCGAGCCTCGGCCTGAGCCTGGCTGGACAGCGGCACGTGGACAGACATCTGGTCGCCGTCGAAGTCGGCGTTGAAGGGCGAGCAGACCAGCGGGTGCAGGTGGATAGCCTTGCCCTCGACCAGCACCGGCTCAAAGGCCTGGATGGACAGACGGTGCAGGGTCGGTGCACGGTTGAGCAGCACGACGCGGCCGTCGATGACCTCTTCGAGGATGTCCCACACAAAGGTGGCACCGCGGTCGATAGCGCGCTTGGCGCCCTTGATGTTCTCGACCTTGCCAAGCTCGACCAGGCGCTTCATGACGAAGGGTTTGAAGAGCTCCAGCGCCATGGTCTTGGGCAGACCGCACTGGTGCAGCAGCAGCTTGGGGTCGGTAACGATAACCGAACGGCCGGAGTAGTCGACACGCTTACCCAGCAGGTTCTGACGGAAACGACCCTGCTTGCCCTTGAGGGCCTCGGCGAGCGACTTGAGCGGGCGACCGCCACGGCCAGAGACCGGGCGACCACGACGGCCGTTGTCGAACAGGGCGTCCACGGACTCCTGGAGCATGCGCTTCTCGTTGTTCACGATAATCGCAGGGGCGTCCAGGTCGAGCAGGCGCTTGAGTCGGTTGTTACGGTTGATCACGCGACGATACAGGTCGTTGAGGTCGGACGCGGCGAAGCGGCCGCCGTCGAGCTGGACCATTGGGCGCAGATCTGGCGGAATGACCGGGATGACATCCAGGATCATGTTCGCGGGGCTGTTGCCGCCCTTCAGGAAGGCGTCAACGACCTCAAGGCGCTTGACGGCCTTCTCGCGCTTCTGCTTCTGGGAATCCTCGTCGGCGATGATGGCCTTGAGCTTCTCGGCCTCGGAGGGGAGGTCGATGGCAGCGAGCAGGTCGCGGACGGCCTCGGCACCCATACCACCCTTGAAGTACATGGAGTAGTAGCGAGTCATCTCGCGGAACAGCGGCTCATCGGAAATGAGGTCGCGCTCGCTGAGCTTCATGAAGGCGTTGAAGGCGTCCGTGCGGAGCTGCTTCTCGTCCTTGCACTCTTCCTCGATGTCGACGATGCCGGAGGCGATCTCCTCGGGGGTCAGCGGCTCCTCGTCGGAGAACTCGTCAAAGTTCTCGGGGTTGCCCTGCTCCTTGAGGGACTCGATCTGGCGAGCGCACTCGGCATCGATCTCTTCCAGATCGGCGGCGAGCCCTCGCGCAGGTCGTCGGCGTCGGCCTCGCGGGCCTCGTAGTCGACCTCGGTGATGATGTAGCTGGCAAAGTACAGAACCTTCTCGAGGTCCTTGGACTTGATGTCGAGCATACGGCTCATCGGGAAGCTCGTGGGGCTCTTGAAGTACCAGATGTGGGACACGGGAGCGGCGAGCTCGATGTGGCCCATGCGGTCGCGACGCACCTTGGCCGAGGTGACCTCGACGCCGCAGCGCTCGCAGACGATGCCCTTAAAGCGGATGCCCTTGTACTTGCCGCAGGAGCACTCCCAGTCCTTGGCGCGTCGGAATGCCTGCCAGCACCATGACATCGGTCAACTGGGTGACGACACAAGACCCGTACCACGTCTACGGCATTCCTGCGGATAGGGGCTACCGGCTGCCCGACGGCTCTTTCCTGGAAAAATCAGCAGCTCGAACCGACATCCGCGTGGCTAACGATCCCGAAATAATCGTCACCGGCACCGACCAGCAGCTCCGCGCCGCCGTTGCCGAACTTCTAAGGAAATCGACAGCAAGAAATAAAGAGCTTAACGCCAAGTTTCTAAAGAACAACTCTGAGAATGCCTGACAAAATAATGTCGGGCATTCTATTTTTTCGACTAAAAATTTAGTTGAAAAAATTTGCAAACTAAAAAATTAGTTTATAACTTTGCTGCGAACTAAATTTTTAGTTATGAGAACTACAACACAAAAACTCACTGAAAAAAGAGACGGAAGTAATGGAACGCCTCTGGAAAAACGGAGCGCAGACCATCCGCGAGCTTCTCGCAGATTATCCCGACCCGAAGCCGCATTTCAACACCGTGGCTACCATCGTCCGCATACTCGTAGACAAAGATGATATGCCGAGCACAGCGGCGAGCGCAACGGACATTCACCTACGCCGCCAAAGTGCCGCAGGAAGCATTCCGCACACGTTCGCTGGGGCAGGTTGTGAAGAGCTATTTCAACAACAGCTACAGCTCCGTTGTGTCGGCACTCGTGGAGGAAGAGAAAATTTCGGTCGACGAACTGCGTGAGATAATAGACATGGTAGAACAAAACCGTAAATGAACATGGGCGCGCTGGCATATTCTCAGCAATGTAACTGAACGAAGTAATACCGGA
>VOFJ01003192.1_pt1 | contig 25729 bp, 52 predicted proteins | sample 5384081 | NCBI WGS metagenome assembly VOFJ01 (sample SAMN12384729, study PRJNA508395) | human gut metagenome | isolation source: healthy gut I | host: Homo sapiens | reverse complement strand
TATATTTTGCAATTATCATTCAAAAGAAACCGTTCTTTTTCAACCAGCATTACCTTTTGATTCATTCTACTTTCCTTTCTTTGCAGAAGATTCCCGACCATTTTTCAGACGGCCCACTGCTTCTCTCGCCCGCTCTCCAAGCACTCCTTTAAGACTGTGACTTCTCACCTCAAGGGCACGGATCTCATTCAGCATATCTTCTTTTGCCTCATCAATCTCCAGATTCAGTGTAAGAGATTCTTAGCACCTTCCGGAACCTCTATATCTACAATGCAGGGATCAAACCGTGAAAGGAAGGCCCAGCTGCCGCAGATTGTTCCATCTGGGTGTCAGAACCCCATCCAGGGAAGCAGGCATCCTGTCAAAGCGGATTGCTGCAAGATGTACCGTACACGGATGATCACCTGGATCAATTCTAATAAACCTGCAGCTTTTCGGCAGATTCAAGGTGCATTTTACCTTTCCGGCCATAATAGGCCTTTTTACAGAACTTGCTTCGGAATACATACCTCTTTGTTCTGCGAAATATACCTGCAGCGGTCCCAGATTACTCAGGGACAAATATTCCACCCCTGGAGTCATTGTGGCATACATCTCCCTCATAGGAACATGCGTGCCTGTGATATATACCGAAAACCGCTTTCCATTCTGGAAAAACTGGTTCTCATCACTTCTGAAATACCAAATTTCTCATAAAATCCGGCTGCATTCAGCACTTCACGCACTTTATGCGTCTGTATATAGTAATGGATGATCCGATACAGTACAAATTCACAGGGAACAGGAAACTCAAATGTCCATTCATAGTCCAGAAGCGTATATGGACTGGTCATTACAACATTGTCACAGATCATATCAATATTCGTAACATCTGTACATGTCAGTCCGCCAGGCATAGGCACATCACCGAAAACATTTTTGAATTCCTCAGTTATTGTGAACGGCTTTTTGCTGTGAAGCTTCTGTACATTTTCCAGATATTCTGTGAAAATTTTCTCAGCTTTTTCCTTTTCTCCCTTTCCCAGCAGATCATCCAGATGTTCTGCAAGATTCTCCTGTTCCAGATACTCAAAAATAAGCACAGTCTTCGCCTATCTCGCACTTGTTGCTCAGAAACGGAACTTCCCCATACATCTGATCAAGCTTCTGATTCCATTTTTTCATGCGAAGAACATGTTCTTTTCCTTCCGGATACAGCCATTTTTCTCCAGCCATCTTTTCCCATCTTCTTTCCACAATGTCAGTGCGAATTGCGAAGGAACGGCTTCTTTCATTGGAATATTTACTGAAAATAATCTCTTTCATTTGTTTTCCTTCCTTTCCACAATCACCAGGAATGAATTGGAAAATTCCTGAAAAAGTCCTGCATCAGTGAGGGAATCGTATACTTTTCCCTCATTGAACAATTGTATTCTGTTACGGTCAAAATTACAGAAATTATCCCGAAGCTCGCCTTTCTTCGGCAGACGCTTGTCTGAATAAATAGTCATCGTGAATTTATAATCCGGATATGGATAATAGAAAGTGGTCTTAAATTCACCAGCCTGGTCAATAATATCAGACAGTTCCTTTCTGGAAAAAAGTCCGCACACTTCTGGTATCCGGATAGTTCTCCAGTCCTTCAAAATATTTTCCCACATGATCTTCGGTGCAGCCGGCCCAGTATTTCAGACCAAGCCGGTTCTCAATCGCGATCACGATTCTGCCTCCCAGTGCCAGATGGCGGGCAATGGCGTCGGAGCATTTCCACATAAGGCTGTGCTGTCCCGATATAGCCCTGGGAAATATTCAAACACACCGATCGGGGTAATGTAATCATATTTCTCAGTAAGGCTACTCTCCACATCTTGAAAATTTCCTACCATAATTTTCACATTATCACATTCGCGATTTCGATATGCATTGATGGTGCTGCGCATTTTTGACAGATCGATACAGGTGACACTTTTGGCTTTTCGCGCGAGAACTCCTGTGATCGGTCCACATCCGGACCCGATTTCCAGAACCTTCTGTTCTTTTTTGTGATAGGAAGCCACTCCAGAATATTCTGGCGAATATGTGAAAAATGATAAAGGACCGGCCAGCTGTTTCGCTCATAGATCAACTGGTTTAGTTCCTTCTCCCGATAATTTTTCGCAATTTCCAGAAGTTCTTCTTCCACAGGACCATCACTGTACAGATCCTCGCCTGGGTAATATTCATAATCTAATGTTACGTTTCCGATTTTTTCCTGCATATTTTATTATTCCTCTATCCACACTTTGGAATTCATATCGTAGAATCCAACTGTATTTTTTTGGAAGAAACCACAGTTATGTTGCATGCATCATATAAACGATGGAATACGGTAAAATCTCCATTCCGATAGCCGGTACAGCCAAAGGAGAGAAGATATTCCCCACCCTGCATATCCATTTTCTGCTCAAAAACCACTACACACTCATCCCCTGCGTCTGTGTGTTCCACATTCACACCTTCATACATAGTGTTGGTTCCTGTGATCTCAGTTCCCTGAATATTCTTGAATGTGAAAGCCATAATAGGCTGCTGAATGCTTTCATGAAAATGAATGCGCATTTTAATCTGAAATTTAGACCCCTTCTCGATCGTGTTGGTCTGAAGGCTCTTGGAATCCATTACAACGAAGTCTGTGATCTCAGCCTGTTTTTCCCCATACTCCAATGTGTTTGGGTTCACAAGGAATCCCTGTTTCCAGTCTTCTTTCTTTGTCTCCTGAGCCTTCTGCCTGTTTCACCGGATCCTGATGTACCAAAAAGCTGCTTATACATGTCTACCATAGCTTTAGGCGTGCCCTCGTCCAGCATGACACCCCGATTCAAAAGAATAACACGATCGCAGTATTTGGAAATGCTTCCCAGGTCGTGACTTACAAAACAAAATAGTTTTGCCCTGTTTCTTAAATTCCTCGAACTTATGATAGCATTTCGCCTGAAAAAATACATCACCTACAGAAAGTGCTTCATCCACTACCAGGATCTCCGGATCTATGTTGATAGCCACAGCAAAGGCCAGGCGTACAAACATACCACTGGAGTATGTTTTTACCGGCTGATGGATAAAATCACCGATATCTGCAAAAACTGAGGATTTCATCCAGCCTTGCGTTGATTTCTTCTTCGGAAAAACCTAACATGGTACCATTCAGGAAAATATTTTCCATACCAGAATATTCCGGATTAAATCCGGCTCCCAGCTCCAGAAGAGCCGAAATTCTTCCATTTACGGTTACGGTTCCGGTTGTAGGAGCCAGTACACCGGTAATAATTTTAAGAATTGTGGATTTTCCGGAGCCGTTGGTTCCTATAATACCAACGCATTCTCCTTCTCCAATATCAAAACTAACATCCTTAAGTGCATAATGCTCTTTTTATACAGCTTCTTACGACTAAGCCCCAGAGAATCCTTCCAGGCGGTCCAGTGGTCTGTTATAGAGCTTATACATCTTGGACAAATTTCTTATTTCAATGGCGTTTTTACTTTCCACGTTGTTTCCTTTCTTTTCTATCCGCATCATAACTGCTCAGTTCTTCTACAGTTCTGTACTTCATCGAACATGTCTCATTTACCTTTCCTCTTCGCTGAATACATTTCGATTCATAACTGCTTTTCTCTCTATTTACAGAACATCTGCAAAATGAACCCGAAGCCGCTTAAAGATCCAGTTTCCAAACAGGAAGCAGCAAATGGCAAATACCCAGAAATATAATGTCCAGACTGGTCTTTCGAAGAACCAGCGCTTGATAATAAATGCGTCACGATATCCTGATACAATATAAAATACAGGATTCAGCTGAAGAATTTTGTATAGAAGGCTGTTGGCACCGATCATGCTCTCTGACACCCACATAATAGGAGTCAACCATACTCCAACCTGTAATCCGATACCAATAATCTGGTTCAGATCGCGGAAAAGGACTGCAATTGCGCTGGTAGCATAGCAAAGTCCCAACACAAGAAAAAAGACGCATGCACTATAATACAATATCTGAAGGTAGTACCAGTCTGAAATCTTCCGTTACATATATAAAGAATAATTGCCAGAAGTACAAAAAAGCCATGTACAAATAAAGCGGAAATTATTTTTACCACCGGAAGGACGCTAATGTTGAATACTACCTTTTTACAAGGTAATTGTATTCCAGAAGCGAATTGGTACCTCCGGAAAGCGCATCAGAAAAGAAAAACCAGGGCACAATACCAGCTACCAGATAAAGCACAAAAAGGGACTCCCAGTTCATCTGTGTTGGACCGGAACCCCACTGAAAATACAAACCAGTATACCAGAATTGTTACCACTGGCTGAACGAAAGCCCAGAAGGTTCCAAAATAAGAACCTGCATATCGGGTCTTGAAATCATTTTTTGCCAGTTTCATAACCAGCCGGCGGTTTTTATATAAATCCGCCGGCAGGGAAAAAAAATAGACTTAAGCATTTACAGTCTCCTATCTGTTAAGTTCCTTAAAGCTGCCCCATTTCTGATCCTTGTCAGAGAAGATCAGCTCCATACCTTCCGGAATCGGCCACTGTACATTGATGTCCGGATCATTCCAGATCAGACCGCCCTCATCGTTTGGATGATAAAAATCGGAGCATTTATAAGTAAACTCCGCATTCTCAGAAAGAACCAGGAAGCCATGTGCAAATCCTTTCGGAATAAAAACTGTTTCTTATTCTCTGCTGAAAGAACAACTCCGTACCATTTTCCATAAGTTTTGGAGCCCTCTCTTAAATCTACAGCCACATCAAACACTTCTCCGTTTACTACGCGGACAAGTTTGTCCTGTGGATAATGAAGCTGGAAATGGAGACCGCGAAGAACACCATAACGTGAGCTGGACTGATTATCCTGTACGAATTCTACGTCAATTCCTGCCTCTTTGAAGTCATTGTAATTGTAAGTCTCCATAAAATAACCTCTGGAATCTCCAAATACGGTTGGCTCGATTACTTTTAATCCTTCAATATCATCACAATTTGTTACTTTAATTTTTCCCATTTTTCTTTTCCCTTATTTATCTTTCATTTTATATTCAGTCAAATTTACAGTCTTATCGACTTCTTGGAACGTGTTTAAAAAAAGGTTTTCTGCAAGATGTACGCCACAATTTGTGGGAGATCTTTCAAACACGCTCTAATATACATGATTCCGTCTGATAAATCAAGATTATTGGTTACTGTTACTGGTCATCCTATCTTACGTATTGTTTGGTACATACACCATTTTTGTTAAATACGGAAACGAGTCCATCTGCACTGGTCGGGCTCAAGTTCTGCGCACGTACTCCTGCGCCAGCACCCGTTCCGCGGTAGAAATAATATTTTTTTTCCTTTGATAGTGTACCAGCCCTTATAAGCCTTTCCATTTTTTCCAAAATAATAAGTATTCTTCCTGCCATTCTCTGTGAGGGTGATAAACTTGTTCTTTGCACGGTAACCTTTACTTCCAAAATAGTAAATGCTGCCGTTGGCTGCTACATATTTGTAATTCTTTTCCATGGCAAAGGATGTAGTGCTGAAATAATAATATTTCCTGCCCACCTTGCGCATACCTGTCGGGCTTTGCCATCTGCTCCGAAATAGTAGGTCTTGCCTTTCTTTGTCACAACTTTATTTTCTACACGTACGCCGTTTTTGTCCACGTAATAAGCAGTGCCGTCTTTCTTGATCAGCTTGCTTTTATATAAGTGTCCTCCGTCTACGGAACTAAAGCAGTAATACTTGCCATCAATTTCCAGCCAGCCTTTGGCCTTTTTATCATTTGTGTAGTAATATTTTCTGCCTTTAACAGTGGTCCAGCCATTCTTGTGAAGCTTGGGATCTGAATATAAAGGCTGTTTTGCAGGGGTATAGCCTTCCTGAGAATTCCATCTGGGAACAACCTTGGTTGTATAATCTACATAGCCAAAGTTCAGATCCACATTGTTCTCTTTTTTTGGAACACCGCTGATCAGCTTCTTGGTACTGATCATACCTGGAACTTCATCACCAGCTGTGCACTGCCAGATGGTGTATTTGTATTTGCTGGCGCTCGGTGCAAGAATTGTATCTCCGTAGCTTGCAATCCAGACATCCAGACCGGAGCCTTCCAGAACGTTCCAGTCTACAAAATTATTATACCAATTCAGATTCATGTAGAGAATTGGTGTATATCCTGCCTTTCGGATCTCATCACAGAATGTGAGAGCAATCTGGGGAAATTTCCTTTCTGGTCAAGGTTCCCAATGTAGCTTCATCTTCCAGGTCAAAAGCTACCGGATAGGAAACCTTATGTCCCTGCATCTGACGAATAGCCAGCTGCGCTTCAGCAAGTGCTTCTTTGTTTGTCTTGGCAAGACTGTATACATAAGTTCCCACCGGCACATCTGCTGCTTCTGCCTCAGTCATATTATAGTCATAATAATCATCCAGATGTCTGGTTCCATAGGAAATACGCACAAAGGCAAAATCCAGATCTTTCTTGGCTTCCTTCCAATTGATCTTTCCCTGCCATTCTGAGACATCCATGCCTCTGGTAATGGCTCCTTCTACTTTCTTTCCGCTTCCATTGTAGCAGACTCCGTCAATTTTGTGCCATGCCTTTGAGCTTGTCTTGGAAGAGGAATCTCCTACACTTGGTGCCAGATGCGCATCTGGTGAAACATTTTCAATATTATATGGCTTATTTCCTGCATTGGCACTTTATCTGCAGTTGGTCCTGCAATTATTGCAGTTCCAAGCATAGCTGTAAATAAACCGGCAGACAGCCATTTTTTCCATTTTCCCATATCTCCTCCTGATAAACAGTTTCAGGTTACGTTCCTTACCGGACCAGTAGTGTTTACCGTTTTCCCTTATTCGCTTGTTTCTTACAAGATGTTAAAAATGTGTTACTTTGTTATTATACAGTTTCCATTTTCAAATTTCAATGTTATTCTCCAAAACAGTAAAAAGGTGCCTTAAAATCATCAAATCTGATAATTTTAAGACACTCTTTTTGGCTTTTTATGTCGTTTTTTTATCAACAACTATCTTTCAGAGTAAGCTATTAAGCTGCCGGATCGGTCGGATCGTAGTATCCGCCATTCTTAATTCCCTTCAGCGGTGTAATTGCGCGACGTCCCAGCGGTCCTTTTGAATACCTCATCAGATTTATAGGTTCCATCGAAAATATAAATGGTGGAACCATTGCAGTTCTCATATACCCATTTTGCATCGGCAACACAGGTACGGATACAGCCATGGGAAGCCGGGCTTCCAAGCTTAAGATATGCACTAACCGGCAAATTATAGCTGTTTGCTGAGCCGCATGCAATAGAATGGACGAAAATTCCGCCCTGACCAGCACCATCTACATGAGTACCATACTGTCCCCAGGACGGTCCCATAAGCGCCTGCCATCTGCTGTATCTTGTCAGTTTATATCTACCTGTCGGAGTATCTGTTCCAGGATTGCCTACTGAAACACGAATGGTCTTAACCGGAATTGTACGGTTCGCATCTGCATAAATTGTCATAACACCATTTACACGATCCACTTCAACTGTATATCCGGATTTGTAAATATTTGTCACGTCATTGATTCTGTAACCATTCTTATCAAAGTAATACAGCTTGCCATCAATCCACTTGGATTCATTTTGTACAAAGCCCTTCTTATCCGGGTTAATGTAACGAACCAGATTCTGGGAATTGTCTACAACCACCCAGCCTGTAGTGAACTTACCAGTGGCATCTACATATCCGTATTTTTTTTGCCTTTCTTCACGAATGCATTCTTCACAAGACTCATATTCTTGAAGTAATACCAGTTTCCATCAATCTTCTGCCATCCGCTCTTGCGAAGTACACCCTTAGAGTCTGCAAAAATATGTTTTTTTTTCTTGTAAACAAACATTTCATTCTTAACCATCTGGCCATTTCTTGTATTAGATGTAGATGGTTTAAAGAAATAACTCTTGCCATTGATTACGGTAACTCCGCTGGCAAGTCTTCCGTCAGCTTTGAAATAATATCCGTTTCTCAGTGTATTGGCGTAATGATTTCCTTTTTTTATTGAACAGGAACCAGCCATAGAATTTCCCCTTAGAGGTGGTTACTTTCTGCCATCCGGTTTTCTTCACAATCCGGCCAGCAGTAGAACCAAAAATAGTACATTCTGTTTCCAGCCCCAGGACAGCGGTGCCATACCTTTTTCCATGTTGCTCTTGCACCGGTTTTCTGTTACATAATATTGTTTCTTTTTTTATAAGTGACAATACGATTCTTATAAATGCAACCATTCTTATCTGTCAGATAATATTTGCCATCTGTGGCTTTCTTCATAGTCTTCTTAAGAAGATAGCCATTCTTATCGATCAGATAGGAATTTTCCGCATCTTTATGTCCGTCAAGATCTGTTACAATAACGCCATGAACCATAAGCTGTCCAATCTTACTGCTGTCCAGCTCACCGGAATCATAATATTTCCACTGCTCACCGGCTGTTCCTGCAAAACTCTTCCATCCATCACGGTACATCTTTCCTGGAATTTCCTGATCTGTTTCTGCTGGCTGGAAGTAGTACTGTGCAGCTACTCCGTTTACTGTCAGAGTAACATCCCCTGTACGTGGTGTTCCATTCTCATCCAGACAATAATACTCATCATTGATCTTATAATATCCTGTATATGTATTATTTGCCTTGGCGGCTTCATCCAGCTGTGCGGTGGTTAATGCCTTTTACCATCTGCGCCATAATAATGGAAGTTTCTGCTTTCTTTGTTCCACAACCAGTAATCCTTCTTCATCTGACCAAGTGTGGTCTTCCACGGTACCAGTGCAGCACCCTGTCCATTATATTCTGTATATGCCTGTGCACTATCGGAAGCTGTAAAATAGAATTCACCAACAGCCCCATTTGCACTCTCCGTTCCAGCTAAAGTCTTAATGCCAGTAACCAGAAATCCATTGGCATCAAACAGATAACTTCCTGTATGAACTGCTCCAGCCTCGTTTCTTGTAGTAATCTCTACAATTCCATCTGCCGCAGTATAATATTCAGCCTGAGCAGTTGTTCCTTCAGCCTCTACACTTTCCGTACCTGCTGCTTCGCCATTCTCCTGGACTTCATCAAAAGCCTGAATCTCATCAGAACCAGCCACATTCTGAGCCTCAGCAGCTGCACTTACAGCTGATTTCTTCTTGCGAAGCTTAAAACCATCAGCTGTCTGCTCCCCCATTCTTTCCAGTCAAATACTCCGTCTGAATTATCTGCCTGTACTTCCTGAGTCCCATCCAATGTGCCTTCAGGAACAGCTTCAAATCCATCTACCGGAGCAGTACTTCCATTCTCCTCCACTGTTTCACCTGAAGTAAAGCCATCGAAAAACCATCTGTACTTTCTCCTGAATTTTCGCTGTCTGTATGTTCTTCCTTGTCCTGGCTTTCCTGTACCTGCTGCTCCTCAGCTGCTGCCGTATCTGCAGGCACCTCTGTATCCTCAGACGGCTGTACTGCTTCTGGCTCCGTCTTCTGTTTGCACATCTGCTGCCTGTTCAGATGTAAATCCGATTCAAATCCGCTATCCAAAGCTGCGGCTGGAACTTCCAGACCCATGGACACACTTAACATAATCCCTAAAACTGCGGCTGCTACTCTCTTTTTTCACTTTTATGCCTCCCTATTGTAACGTTGTAAATCTTATTCTCCTAAACCATTGTTGATAACAGTTACAAAAGATTTCTTAAAAGCCTCTGTTTCGTCCTCGCCTTCGCAAAAATATAGTAATCTCATCACCACATTTCACACACGCGCCCAGAACACTGAGCACGCTTTTGGCATTGGCAGACCCCCCCGACCATACTGAAATGTTATAAGAGATTTATATTTCATAGCTTCCTTACAAAGAATGCCTGCCGGTCGTAAATGAAGGCCGGAAGGATTGTTCACCCTTTACTTTCTCACTTACCATAGTTTCTCTCCCGTATTGCTGCTGTTCTCTGGATCCATGGCAATATATTTTGCCAAACGTTATCCGTAAACAACAGCTCATTCATTATTAGTATCTGAATTGGAAACTTCTGATATAGTCACATCTGCAACCACATCATCCAGAAGTTCAAATCCCTTAGGCAGCTTCACAGTCACAGGGATCTGATAGCTTCCCTACTTCCATATCCTTCAGATCAACAGAAGCTTTCACTTCGTCAAGATTAAAAGTCATCAAGCTCTCCAGCTGTTGCTTTCACGCGGATTTCAATCTTATCTGTTCCAAATGTTACCAGAAGATTATCAGCAAGGTTATCTACCGTAACCTGATTGGAGGGAAGACCATATGAATGACTTCCAATAGGTAAAATACTTACCTTCACCCAAACGTCCTCACTGGTTCCGCTTGTCAGCTTCACATCCTCAGGAAGCACATCTTTCAGACTGACTTTCTTCTCAATATCAGTTGTCTCTCCTGTAATATCAATATCAGTACCGCCTATCCAGATCGTGTTGTCATTCTGCTTCAGAGTCTCCAATGCCTCATCTGTTCCCAGCAATACTTACAGTATCCGGAACAGTAGTCACACTCTCCACCTGATAGCCATCTGCCGGCACACCTACATAGTCCGCACCAATATTAACGCCTGTGCGAATCTTCCAAAATTTAGTTGTAACAACAACTTTGGTATTATCTATGGTGAGATAAGCCATTCTTCCGGCAAGACTGTCCCGATTCTTATCAATAATATTCAGTTCTGCCTCTTCGGAAAAATCCTTTGTTCGGCCATCAACATCAACGGTCGCATTTACTTTATCAATTTTATTCACAAGAGATTTCGGACCTGTAATTTTAACTTTCTCCGGACTTGCAGTCTGGGAACCAACCTCATATCCCTTGCCCGGCTGGCTGGAACCGTAATTTACATTAACCAGAAACTCCTGTGTTACTTTTTCTTCCAGTCTGACACTGAGATACTGTGGTGTCACTTTAATATTCTCGGGGCTGATTCCCCGGACAGGAGGCAGTGATCGGAACCATAACCGGATCTGTATCAAGGCTTCCTGCCTGCTGCAGATCTGCCGTCAAGGTTATATTGGTCTGAGTAATCCTGGAAAGAAGTCTTCTCTCTCCTGTGATTGTAACCCTTATAGGATCCGGATCATCATCCTGCATACACATCATGTTTGCACTATCCACATAAGCCGTATTCTGGAGTTCTACATTTTCTCCGGCAATGGTGATACTTTTTACTGGATACCGGATTGTCCACATTTACCACAATAAACCAGATCAGAAATCCGATGAAAACAGACATGATCTTCAAGGTAAAATTTCTAGTCAGCTTTGTCTTCTTCATGTCTCATTCTTCCTTTCAACAGATGACGCAGTTTACTGTTAGTTACAACCTTTTTATTCTGAGCCTTGATCAATGCAGATCTCAGTTCAGCACTGGTAAGACCTCTGCTGAGCTGTCCGTTCTGGGCCATGGACACCTGCCCGGTTTCTTCTGAAACAATAATTGTCAGGGAATCACTTACTTCACTGAATTCCCACACCAGCTCTGTGTCTGGTTCCCAGCTGTTTGCTCAGCTCCATATTATCGGAAAGAGGCAGATAACAGGTTGCTGCCACAATTCGATTTCCACGCACCAGGACAGCGCCATCATGGAGTGGTGTATTATGTTCAAAAATATTGATCAGCAGCTGACTTGTAAGAACTGCATCCACATTGATTCCTGTGCGCTCATATATTCACTTAAGCGGATATTCTGCTCAATGACGATCAATGCGCCAGTCTTCACCTCACCCATGTCAAAACATGCCTTTACCAGCTCATTGATTGTTTTATCTGTAAACCTTTCCTGTACCTCTTTGCCGGCATCCAAAGGGAAAATAGAAGCCATAAACTTCTTCTGTCCCAGCTGCTCCAGCATTTTCCGCAGCTCTGGCTGGAAAATAACAACAACACTGGTAAGAAAATAGTAGAAAGGTTCTTAATGATCCAGAGGATCGTATTCATTTTCAACACATATGCAAATAAAATAAAAAAAGGAGTACTATCAGAATTCCCTTCAACAGAGTATAAGCGCGGGTAAACTTGATCCACACCATAAACTGATAGATAAAGAAGGAAATCAGGGCAATCTCCAGTATGTCTGTTACTCCCAGACTGGGCAGGGAGAGTTTTGACAAATATCCTGATAATCTGACTGCCATATCCTGCATAGTGTACTCCTTTCTTTGTTACGATTCATTCACTGCCAAGCAGTAACCTTAAAAGATCTTTAAGAGATTCTTCAAGCTTTTTTTCAAAATCAATATCCTTAGCAGCAGGTTTCTCTGCCTGTCTTGGCTTTTCTGTCTGCTGCTGGAGAAGTTTTTTTTCTTTTAGGCTTCTCATCCTGTCGGAAGATTGGATTGGCATAAGTACCAGAGTTGTCCTCTGCCTTGCGCTCTTCACGAACAGGTTCTGCATTTATTTTCTTAATACTTCTCTCGGAAGTTGCAACAGAAGCCTTGGGAACTGCTTTTTACATAATAGAAGTACTCATCATCCTCATACTCCAGACGCTCTGCACGGCTGTAATCTCCTCCAAATGCAAAGAACTCAAGCACAAGTGCCAGGAGAACAGCTGCAATCGTACAGATCAAAAAGCGGAACCATTGCAACAGTTGCATTCAGGTTCATTCCAAAACTTCCAACAAGCATTATAAACACATAGGCAACACCGCCTGTAATAATAGATATCCCCCTCCATGCATGATCAAAAAGAGCGGGTACGGATCAGATGTACCAGAAGGATAACTGCTACAAAAAGCAACAACTGCAATCCACATTCCCCAGTTCTGTACCAGACCGTCAGCCATGATCTGCAGCTTATCTGTCATCTCCAGATCCGGATTCACAAGAATTGTTGACTGTGATCTTAAAAACGGATAAAATAATACATAACCACACCGCAGCCAGCCGGAATTGCAGATAAACTGCTCTCCATAAGTCCGCTTCCAATAGGAAGTAATGCCGGAAGGCTGAATGCAAAGGAAAGCGGTGTAAATACAAATGTTACATTCTGTTCACCACTGAACCTCAGGAAAAAAGATCATCATCAGAAGGATCAGAACAAGCATAAATGCCGCAATTTCAATTCCAAGTGCATAACTGTGAACAAGGATCAGCACAAAACCAATATACATCATAGCGGAAGACGGCAAAATGGAACAGATCAATGCCAGGATCAGTACTAAAAAAATACATTATTCAGGCGAGACATATATCCCATATTCGCATTGATCCACAGGAAATAAACCAGTGCAAGAACAAACTTCATTACAGGCAGGATATACATTTCATACTGTCCGTATATTTCTTTTATTTTCTGCTTTAACTCAAGTAATGCTGTCATTTTCTATATCCTCCCTGACATTTCACGTCCTGCGAATTTCTTTTTCTTCACGAGTATAGATTTTCTCTAATTTCGTCAGCTGAGTGTAATACTGTTTTACACTCTTCTTCCTTATGGTACTTCACAGTGTACTGGATATATGTCAGCACAGAATATAATACCAATATCCCTATATATCCCCCAGGACTACAACTCCAAGAGAGATCAGATCCATCTTGTGCACATTATCCAGCAGATATTCCAAATTATACGCTGCAATCACAGCCAGTATCAATCCATATCCAATTGTTACAAGAAAGAAATTCTTAATCAGCGCCAGACCAATATAGTCACTCCTGTAGTACTTGCTTACTGAAGATACTTTCTGCCTTCCTGTTTCTCATATACAGCAAGCCGGTCCATTATCTTTACTTTTTCTTCGTTTATCATAAATGGCTCCTTATGCGTTTTTTTTAAAGCTGAAAAGCTATACTCATACAGGATGATTGTATCATATATCCCATGCCATGAAAAGTATTTTTTACCTGTTGTTTCCAATACACAGCGTGAGAAAAAATATACATGGGATGCTCCCTTTCCAGCAGAAGCTTTGCCAGCACATCCATGGTACTTCCAGTAGTATATACATCATCAATAAGCAAGATACGCATTCCTGCAGGATTTCCTACAACCCTGAAAAAAGCTTTTTGAAGATTCTTCTTTCTTTCAGCCGCATCCAGTTTTTTCTGTGATCGGGTAGCATGGCACTTTTTAGAATAGCAGTATCTACAGGAATCCCAGCATAACGGGACAGTTCTTTCGCCAGAAGTTCAGCTTGATTAAACCCTCTTATGCGCTGCTTTCTTTCTATGAAGCGGAACCGGAATGATTATCTGCGGCTTCCATAATGGAAGCATATCTTGTCCGTAGATATACAATGCTTTTCCATAAAAGCGGCTGTATTCCCGACAACCAAAATATTTATATTTCATTATAGAGTATCTCATCCGGTCATCATAGAGAAAAATCCCGCGTCCCTGGTCAAAAGCGCCTGGATGGGCGCCGCAGTCGCTGCAGTATTCTTCATCTCCATTTACCGGTTTTCCGCATTTGTAACACCGTGGCCCTGATACAGGTCTTAAATCTCCGGCACAGTCCAGACAGATCCACTGATGGCTGTTCCTAAGAATCCTGTGACACAGAGGACACCGTCTTGGATACAACAGATCCAGAAAGTTCCTGTATCCTTGCCCAAAGAGAGCTGTAACGTTTCTGCTGCTTCTCATTGCGGATCATCTCCCCGAAAGTCTCCTCACTTCCAACTACAGTAACACATTTCCGTGCTCTTGTAACACCTGTATACAAAAAGATTGCGGTTCATCAGCATCTTGGGGCCGGAAAGGAGCGGCAGAATAACTGCCGGATATTCTGAGCCCTGGGATTTATGTATGGTTATAGCATAGGCAAGTTCCAATTCTTCCAGCTGCTTAAAAGAATAGTCAGCGAAACGTCCATCCTCAAATTCCACAGTGGCAGTCTCTGCAAATTCATTGATTTCCTTCAGAATGCCAGTATCTCCATTAAATACGCCCACCCCTTCTTCTACAGGAATTCCGTATTTCCCCCGGACTTCCCATTCCAGCTGATAGTTGTTCCGAATCTGCATAACCTTGTCTCCCTCACGGAAAAGCCGTTCTCCAATTTCTTTCTCTTTTTTACCTGATTCTGGTGGATTCAGGTATCTCTGTAAGATCTGGTTCATCCTCTCTACGCCCAGAAGCCCCTTTCGCATTGGAGTCAGAACCTGTATTTCAAAAGGTCTTGCATCCACATACTTCGGCAGTTTCTCTCCTGAATCAGTGCGATGGACCACGCGGATAATAATATCGGCATCATATCTCTTCAGGAAAAAGAAATCGCGGCTTTTGTTATCAAGGGAAACCTGCTCTCCGTTATGGATCTTGTGTGCATTTACTACAATATCACTGTGAGAGGCCTGCCTGAAAATTTTCTTCAGTTCTACTACTGGAAAAACGCCGCTTTGAATAATATCCCGCAGCACATTTCCAGGACCTACACTTGGCAGCTGGTTCTCATCTCCTACCAGAATGATCCTGGTTCCCGCAGTCACCGCAAGAAGCAGTGAATGCATAAGAAAAATATCCACCATAGACATCTCATCAATAATGATTACATCTGTATCCAGCGGATTCTCTGCATTCCGTTCAAAATGAACACCCTCGAGACTCTCTGCCATCCTCATCCGGCACACCGTTCAATTCCAGAAGCCGATGTATTGTCTGTGCTTCATAACCTGTAGCTTCTGTCATTCGCTTGGCTGCGCGTCCTGTAGGTGCTGCCAGACGAAGAAGAAAGTTGCGCCTTCGCCCTCGAAAAAAACGAATAATTGCATTGATCGTGGTAGTTTTACCGGTACCTGGTCCTCCTGTAAGTACAAAAGGCCATTTCCAGCAGCCTCTACAACAGCCTTCTTCTGCATTTCCTCCAAAACAGTACCTGTTTCTTTCTCAATCTGGGCAATTCTTCGCTCCATCATCTGCTCATTCTGTGGATAACGGATATTTAATTCAGTGAGCATTCTTGCTGTATTCAGTTCCAAGCGGTAATACTGGCTTGGATAAACCAGTACCTCTCTGTCATTCTCTTTTTAAAACAACAACATTCCGGTCAATTGCCATATCCATCAGATGTTTCTCCATATAAGAAACATCTACCTGAAGCAGCTGGGAAGCTCTGTCAAACAGTTCGTCCTTCGGAAGATATACATGTCCTTCCCCTGAAGCTTGGAGAAGAGTATACATCATACCGCTGCGGATCCTGTAATCTGAATCTGCATGTATACCAATACGTGACGCAATGGTGTCTGCAATTTTAAAGCCAACTCCCGAGATATCATCTGCCAGACGATAGGGATTCTCCTGAAGCACACTGTATACGGACTGACCATATTTCTGATATATCTTTGCTCCAAGATTCAGGAAAATGCCATATTTCTGCAGAAACATCATGGCTTTTCGCATATCTGCCTTCTCAGTCACCTGTACTGCAATCTCTCTGGCTTTCTTCTCACTGATTCCCTTGACTTCCGCCAGCCTTTCCGGTTCTTCTTCCACTATTCTAAGGGTATCCTCGCCAAAACACCGCACAATTCTGGCAGCAAGTGCTGCACCTACCCCTTTAATCGCTCCGGAACCCAGATAACGTTCCATAGCCTGGGTGTCCTCTGGTGCCTTTTCCGCATAAGACTGGATATTAAATTGTCTGCCGTATATATGATGCTGGGAAAACTGTCCCTCAGCTTCAATGGTCACACCCTGTGTAACGTCAGGAAATGTTCCTACACAAGTCAGCTCTCTTCCTCTGAATCCGCGGTCTTAAGAACCATAACTGTATATCCATTTTCATCATTACGGAATATGACATGATCTATATAGCCTGTAACTTTCTCACTCATTTGTTCTTCTCCTGCCGCCAGCATAACCAAAGGGGCACTGCTAGAATGTGTTTGAAGAAGTATTCCCGCAATCTGCACGCCCCACTTTGCAGAAAAGCCTTTTTCAAACACGCTCTAGAACGCAGTACCCTTTTCATTATAGTTTACATAATATTTTATCTTTTTGCAAAACAGAATAGCCAAATTATATGTTACTGTTTACGCTTTTCAAAGCAATCAGATTATTCTTCCATCCTGGTAATTACTTCCGCATATTTACCGGTTCCCACCACAACCGCAGACATAGCATCCTGCACAGTCAGAGTGCTTTACGCCGGTCTTCTGCTCAATGAGGGTGTCCATTCCATGGAGCAATGCTCCGCCACCTGTGAGAACAATTCCTCTGTCTACAATATCTGCAGCCAGTTCCGGCGGAGTTTTCTCAAGCACTCCGTGCACAGTCTCCACAATCTGATTGGTAGCATCCCTCAATGCAATACGGATTTCTTCTGAAGTCAGAGTTACAACCTTGGGAAGTCCGGTGATCACATTTCTGCCTTTTACCTCCAGCATCCGCGGAGATGCTTCCTGGCAGGCAGTTCCGATTTTTTATTTTTTATGTTCTCAGCGGCCTCTTCCCCAATAAAAAGGCTGTGATTTTTTTCTCACATAGCTCATGATTGCCTGGTCGAAATTATCTCCGGCAACCTTTACGGAAGCAGACACAACAGAGCCAGCCATGGAAATCACGGCAACATCAGTGGTTCCGCCTCCTATATCCACAATCAGATTACCAAAAGGCTTCGTCACATCTACTCCGGCACCAATTGCAGCTGCAATCGGCTCTTCCACAAGAAACACTTCCCTTGCTCCGGCCTGATAAGTAGCTTCCTCTACTGCCTTTCTTTCAATCTCTGTGGTTCCGCTGGGGATACAGATACTGATTCTAGGCTTTCGAAAGGCATGGCGACCCATTGCCTTGGAAATGAAATACTTCAGCATCTTCTCCATAACCGTATAATCTACGATCACTCCCTGGCGGATTGGCCGGATTACTTCCATATTTGATGAAACATGTCCGGTCATCTGTCTGGCTTCCTCACCGATTGCTTTTATTTTCTCTGAGTTCTTATCATAAACCACTATAGACGGCTCACTGACTACCAGTCCCCGTCCAGTGGAATATACCTGACTGTTTCTGGTTCCCAGGTCAATTCCAATATCACTGGCAGGCATTAAATTCCCCTTTCTCTCAAAACACTTTGTCACACTTTCTCTGCAAGAATTGTGCCGTAAATGATTACCATTCACATTCCGAACTGTAATCATAAACACCACATTCTGCAGATGTGACTTTATAATTGTCTCATAGATTTTTCATAATTAATAGTCTTCGTACCATTATAAACAAAAAAATGCTTCAATTGGAAAGAGGTTTATTATCAGAATCACTTCAAATATTTCGCAACATAACGTCCTGTATAAGAAGCTGGATTTTCGCCACTTCTTCAGGTGTTCCCTTGGCAACAACTGTTCCCCCGCCATCTCCACCTTCCGGTCCCATATCTATGATATAATCTGCTGTCTTGATCACGTCCAGATTGTGTTCAATTACAACAACTGTATTTCCACCATCCGAAAGTCGTCGCAAAATCTCCACCAGTTTCTGAACGTCTGCAAAATGCAATCCTGTAGTAGGCTCATCCAGAATGTAAATAGTCTTACCTGTACTGCGCTTACTCAGCTCTGCAGCCAGCTTAATACGCTGTGCTTCTCCGCCGGAAAGAGTGGTGGAAGGCTGTCCAAGACGAATATAGGAAAGCCCTACATCATATAAAAGTCTCTATCTTCCTTCTGATGGATGGAACGTTCTCAAAGAACGTCATTGCCTCCTCAACTGTCATATTCAGTACATCATAGATGCTCTTATCCTTATACTTCACTTCCAAAGTTTCCCGGTTATAGCGCTTTCCCTTGCAAACTTCACAAGGAACATAAACATCTGGCAGGAAGTGCATTTCAATTTTAATAATACCATCACCACTGCAGGCTTCACAGCGTCCGCCTTTTACATTAAAGCTGAAGCGCCCCTTTCTTATATCCTTTTTGCCTTGGCATCTGCTGTAGCAGCAAAAAAGATCTCTGATCTGGTCAAACACGCCTGTATAAGTAGCAGGATTAGATCTTGGTGTACGTCCAATTGGAGACTGATCAATGGCAATTACCTTGTCCAACTGGTCTATTCCAATAATTTCATCATGCTTTCCCGGGATCACGCGGGCCCTGTTCAGATCTCTTGCAAGATGTTTATAAAGGATTTCATTGATCAGAGAACTCTTTCCTGACCCGGAAACACCTGTAATGCAGGTCATAATTCCAAGAGGAATATCCACGTCTATATGTTTGAGATTATTCTCTGCCCGCCCCCTTAACAGTCAGATAACCGGTAGGTTTCTTTCGTACTTCCGGAACCGGGATTTTCAGCTTTCCGCTGAGATATGCTCCTGTAATGGACTTCGGATTCTGCATAAGTTCCTCAGCAGTGCCCATTCCAACAAGCTGTCCACCATGTTCTCCTGCGCCGGGTCCGATATCTACAATACAGTCCGCTGCGCGCATGGTATCCTCATCATGTTCAACCACTATAAGACTGTTTCCCCAGATCTCTTAGGTGCATCAAAGCTCCAAGAAGTTTATCATTATCCCTCTGATGCAGACCAATGCTTGGCTCATCCAGAATATAGGCAACCCCAACAAGGCCGGAACCGATCTGGGTAGCAAGACGGATTCTCTGTGCCTCTCCACCAGACAGAGTACCGGTAGCACGTGCCAGGGAAAGGTACTCCAGACCTACATCTGCCAGGAACCCCACTCTGGCTCTGATCTCCTTTAGTATCTGCCTTCCAATAAGCTGCTGCTGCGGAGACAGCTGCATTTCTGCCAGAAATCTCTTCAGCTTATCAATGGACATATTGGTAATTTCATAAATATTCTTATCCGCTACCGTGACAGCAAGTGACTCCTTCTTCAGTCGCTGCCCCTTACATGCTTTTTACATGGAGTGATCTGCATAAAGCTCTCGTATTCCTGTTTCATGGACTCAGAGCCAGTCTCCTTATAGCGCTGTTCCACATTCCTTATAAGGCCCGGAAAAGCCACATCATAAACACCCTCTCCGCGCTGGCCTTTATAATAAACCTTCACAGAATGTCCGCCTGTGCCGTACAGAATAATATCCTGTATCTTCTTGGGATAATCTTTAAAAGGTGTATCCAGATCAAAACCGTATTCTCTGCAAAGTGCATTCAGAATAGCATTGGTAAAACTGCTCTTTATCTGTACAAGACTGCCAGCCCATCACCACAATAGCCCCCTCAGAAATGCTCAGGGACTTATCCGGAATCATTAGATCCGGGTCAAATTCCATCTTATAACCAAGGCCAAGACACTCCGGGCAGGCTCCAAATGGATTGTTAAATGAAAAACTTCTGGGCTCGATCTCATCAATACTGACTCCACAATCCGGACAGGAAAAGCTCTGGCTGAAATTCATATAATTTCCATCCATGGTATCCACCACAGCCAATCCGTCAGCCAGATTCAATACTGTCTCAAGAGAATCTGTAAGTCTTTTCTCAATTCCAGGCTTCACGATCAGACGGTCTACAATAATAGCAATCGTATGTTTAATATTTTTGTCCAGAGTAATCTCCTCGGAAAGTTCATACACATTTCCATCGATTTCCGCACGCACATAACCGCTGCGTCTGGCCTGTTCCAGAAGTTTGGCATGAGTGCCCTTGCGGCCTCTTACTACCGGTGCCAGAAGCTGCAGCCTGGTTCTCTCCGGCAACGCCATAATGTGATCCACCATCTGGTCTACGGTCTGCTTGGCGATCACCTTGCCGCACTTCGGACAATGCCGGAATACCAACGCGGGCATATAAAAGACGGAAATAATCATAAATTTCTGTCACAGTCCCTACTGTGGATCTGGGATTGCGGTTAGTAGACTTCTGGTCAATAGAAATAGCCGGTGGAAGTCCCTCTATACTCTCCACATCTGGCTTTTCCATCTGTCCTAAGAACTGTCTTGCATACGAAGACAGGGACTCCATATATCTTCTCTGTCCTTCCGCATAAATCGTATCAAATGCCAGTGAGGACTTTCCCCGATCCGCTTAAGCCGGTAAGAACTACAAACTTATCTCTGGGAATATCCACACTGAGATTCTTCAGGTTATTCTCGTTGGCTCCTCTGATTCTGATAAACTGTTTCTTATTCTCTGCTGCCATCTGTTCCTCCATTTCTTAACCGGAAAGCACCGGCTGTAACTCCCTGTATCCTGATCTGATCCAGAATCCTCTGGCTCAGACATTTCTTAATGTGTTCTTCAAGAATATCACAAGAACATTTGTTCGTCAACCATTTCTAAATTCTTTTTCCAGCAAAACTTACAGCAAAAATCTGCCATCACTGCATTACTCACATGAATGCCTTCTCTTGACAAAAATATCCTGCCGCTTTCTTCCAACAACAGTCCCTGTTTCTTATATTTTTTCAGAACTTCTCCATATATATTCTCTATTGCAGTGCCGAAATACTCCCCGAAATTCCTTTTGGACACACCCTGTGTCATACGAAGTCCAAGAAACATAAACTCTGCCATCTCATCTTCTCTTGTAAGAAGTTCCCTGTTTTTTCGAATTTTTTCTGGTGCACTGCTGTTTTTCAGATATTCCTGCATATCGGAAGTATTGGAAAAACGCTCCTTTCCTAATAAGGAAGCCGCTCCAAGCCCCAGTCCCAGATAATCCTTTCTCTGCCAGTATCCTTCATTATGCCTGCATTCCCGCCCTGCTTTTGCATAGTTGGAAATCTCATACTGATGATAGCCATACTCTTTCAGAACTGCAGCAACATCTTCATACATGCGGTACTCCGTATCTTCATCAGGCAAATCCAGCTTTTTTCTGGAAAAAGGGGTGCCCTCTTCAATAATAAGACTGTATGCCGAAATGTGCTCCGGGCCAAGTGCCGCCACTGTCCGAAGGTTCTCTATCCAACCTTCATAACTCTGTCCCGGAATGGCAAACATCAAATCCACATTTATATTGGAAAAGCCAGCCTCTCTTGCCATCTGAAAAACTTTCCAGAAACTGTGCATAATTATGAATTCTTCCAAGTATAGCCAGTTCCTTATTTTTTTGGCGACTGTAAACCAATGCTGATCCGGTTAATTCCGTATTTTCTGTAAATAGAAAGTTTCTCAGGCGTCAACGTTCCGGGATTTGCTTCAATCGTTACCTCCGCATCCGCCGAAAATAAAAAAAATAATCTCTCAGCCCCTGTAAAAGCTTTTCCATTACATCACATTCCGGCACAGAAGGTGTTCCCCCGCCAATGAAAACTGTATCTACCGGACGTTTTTTCAGATTCTTTGAAACCGCCTCCATTTCCCGTAAAAGTGCATAAATATAAGCTTCCTGCCCGGCCCTGGTAGAAGGACCTGACAGGAAGTCACAATAATCACATTTCTTTATGCAAAACGGGATGTGAAGGTACAATTCCAAACCATTCTTCTTTGTTCCCATTCTGATTTTCTCCACATTGTTTAATTTCTTCTGTTTACAATGCTGTTTCTGTAAAATTAATCTCCACTACCGGTCTCAGTTTCTTCATCTGTTGAATTTCCAGTAGCATCACCGCTGCTGTCAGACGAATCTTCAGCAATCTGCTCTTCTGAAGAGCCGCTTTACTGCTGCCTGCAGCCTTTCCCTCTTCTTTTTGAACCAGATACTCATTCACCATAGTCACGCTTCCGCTTTGCGCTACCGCATCTTTATTTACCCGACGAGGTACCGGCGTAGGTGTTGCCGTAGGGATCGGCGTGATCTTCATTACGCCCTGCGACTCTCTGCGTCTGGTGCTTTCACCGTTTTCTTCCCACATGCACAGCTGCCTGCAAAAATTACGATCACCAGCAGGATCACTGTCAAAATTCCGCCCTTGATCCACTGTTCCCTTGTCTTTTTTTTATAACTTCTTTTTTATTCTTCTTATCAAAATACGTATCTTAGCTTTCATTGGATACCTCCCGCGTCTGATGCCAGCTGGCATATATCTTATGTCAACCGGTCACACTCAGACACCTTTATTTGCTTTTCACCCTAGAGCGTGTTTGAAAAATCATTCCCGCAATCTGCACGCCCACTTTGCGGTACCCGAATTTTGTTTGTTGCCCGCTACGGCGCCCCCATCCGGACAAAAATCTCCCACAAATTGGACGCACATCTTGCAAGCCTTTTTCAAACACGCTCTAGGATTGACAACAATTAATTTTCATCCAGTTTCAGTACGCTCATAAATGCTTTCTGCGGAATCTCTACATTTCCAACCTGGCGCATTCTCTTCTTACCTTTCCTTTTGTTTCTCCAGAAGTTTCTTCTTACGGGAAATATCACCACCGTAACATTTGGCAAGTACGTCCTTACGCATAGCCTTAACCGTCTCTCTGGCAATGATTTTGCTTCCGATTGCCGCCTGAATCGGAATTTCAAACAGCTGTCTGGGAATCTCCTCCTTCAGCTTCTCGCACATCTTGCGGCCTCTTTCATAAGAAGTATCTGCATGCACAATAAAAAAGAAAGTGCATCGACTTCTTCCTTATTAACCAGGATATCCAGTTTGACCAGTTCACTGCGCTCATAGCCACAGAGTTCATAATCAAGAGAAGCATATCCTCTGGAACGGGATTTCAGTGCATCGAAGAAATCGTAAATAATCTCATTCAAAGGAAGCTTGTATTTCAAAAGGGCACGGGTTTCTTCCATATATTCCATGCCAAGATACTGACCACGGCGCTCCTGACAAAGATCCATGATCGCACCGATGAACTCTGTCGTTACCATGATCTCTGCATTTACCATTGGCTCTTCCATATATTCAATCTCAGACGGATCCGGGAGATTGGATGGATTGGTCAGTTCGATCACTTCTCCATTCGTCTTATATACTTTGTAAATAACGCTTGGAGCTGTAGTAACAAGATCCAGGTCATATTCCCGTTCCAGACGTTCCTGAATGATCTCCAGATGAAGCAGTCCTAAGAATCCGCAGCGGAAACCAAATCCCAGTGCAATAGAAGTCTCCGGCTCATAGAATAAAAGAGGCGTCATTTAACTGCAGTTTCTCCAAAGCATCACGAAGATCCCCGTATTTCGCTCCGTCAGCCGGATAAAGGCCGCAGTAAACCATTGGATTTACCTTCTTATATCCAGGCAAAGCCTCCTCACATGGGCGGCTATTGTCTGTAATAGTATCACCAACACGAGTGTCTCTTACGTTCTTAATGCTGGCGGTAATATAACCTACCATTCCAGCTGTCAGTTCCTCACATGGAATAAACTGCCCAGCTCCAAAAATACCCAACTTCCACAACTTCTGCCACAAATCCAGTGGCCATCATACGGATGGTTGTGCCTTTGCGGACTTTTTCCATCTACCATTCGGCAGAAAACAATGGCACCCTTATAAGAATCATAAATGGAGTCAAAAATAAGCGCCTTCAGCGGTGCATCCGGATTTCCTGCAGGTGCCGGGATCTTAGCCACTACCTGCTCCAGAACCTGATCTACATTCAGACCTGTTTTTGCAGAAATCTGCGGTGCGTCCTGGGCTTCAAGTCCAATCACATCCTCAATTTCATTGATAACACGCTCTGGCTCTGCACTTGGAAGATCAACCTTATTGATTACTGGAATAACCTCAAGATCATGATCCAGTGCCATATAAACATTTGCCAGCGTCTGCGCTTCAATTCCCTGTGCAGCGTCAACTACAAGGATGGCACCGTCACAGGCTGCAAGGCTTCGGGATACCTCATAGTTAAAATCCACATGTCCAGGGGTATCGATCAGAGATTGAAAATATACTCTTCTCCATCTTTTCCATGATATACCGTGCGGACAGCCTGGGATTTGATGGTGATCCCACGCTCTCTTTCAAGTTCCATGTTGTCCAGTACCTGTGACTGCATTTCCCTCTCAGTCAAAAGTCCTGTCATCTCTATAATTCTGTCGGCCAGTGTAGATTTACCGTGGTCAATATGTGCAATAATACAAAAATTTCGAATTTTACTCTGGTCTGTCATTCCAGACATTCCTCCTCTGGTTATGCTTTACTGTTTATTCTATCAAGAGATTATAGCACAGATTAAATCTGTTTTGTCACTTCCTTTTTATATGGTTCCTGTTCACTCCGTTCACAGTAACATTCTTGACGGGATAAATTATATTATTTTTATCCTGTTCCGCAGCCCTTTAACACTCTGTTCAAAATGTCTGCAAAGGGTTCCATGGCGTTTTTTACTTCCTGCACCGTATTTGTCTGGGCACCGGCTTCCAGAAGCAGGGCTCTTTTTTTTCGTAAATGAAGATTGTAGCGCAAGCCCGCCAGGTAAATCCCTCTGTAAAAATCAAGGGATAATACAACGCCGCCTGATATTCCAGCTGAAAAGAAAAAGCAAGATTGTCCTGTATGTAAGGATTTGGCAAATAAGAAACCTTCCCCTGGTCATTCGTGTAGCTAAGGCCATTATAAAAAAGAATCTGCGCAGTATCTTTTCCGTTTATTTCAGTTACCAGCCGTCTGTCTTCATCGATGCCATCTCTGTGCAGATCAATAACCACCTCCACAGACGGATTTTCTTCCAAAACCTTTTCTACGTAATCACAAGCATAATTATAGGCCTTATTCCGATCCAGTTCTCCGCTCATCATATCAAAAAGCTTCTTTTATATGGATCACCTGATAACCATATTTTTCTGACAGCAAACTGGTCAGATAATTTCCAACACCCACAATCGTATCTTCCTCTTCTCCTTCCCTGGAATCGGAAAAAACGTTTCCTGGGAGTGAC
>VOFJ01003868.1_pt1:15000-25763 | contig 25763 bp, 32 predicted proteins | sample 5384081 | NCBI WGS metagenome assembly VOFJ01 (sample SAMN12384729, study PRJNA508395) | human gut metagenome | isolation source: healthy gut I | host: Homo sapiens | reverse complement strand
CGGCATTGTCGCACGGCGAGCAGCTTGCCCAGAACAATATGGAGCTGAATCTGTGGATGCGTGAGGAGCGTACGTTTTCCATTTCCAGAAACGAGCAGATCCGGCGCACATCGGATGCACTGGCGGGAGAACTGCTGTATCTGAAATTCGTGCAGGGACTGCCGGTGGTCGGTATGGTTGGCGGAGTTTCTGATATGGTTTATCAGAAGCGCATCAGCGATTATGCAGCAGTTAAATATAAAAGACGTTTTCTTGAGACAAAGAGGAAGACCGGGGAAGAAAAGAGACATCCGGCAGGATAAGTTTGCGGATGATGGCATGCAGAAGGGGAAGCCGTTATTCGGCTTCCCCTTCTGCGACAATAATATCCTCAAGAACATGAATCAGGTCATACATGTTGTTGAGACAGACATTCCGTTCCAGAATCAGATTTTTCAGATCAGCAGACAGGGTATCAAACCGGTCGCGGATCTCGGGAGATACATAAGATGCCATAAGATTACCTCACTTTTTTCATACTTCAGAAAAAGTATGAGCATCCGGAGAGCTTTTTATGTGTAAAAAATGCCGTAAAGGTGGTATGATAGTGGAGAAAAAGTGGAATGGAATAAGAGTATGAATGAGAAAATTTACTGCCGGATCAGGCGTGTGCGCGCGGTATTGCTGACATTTTTCCTGACGGCAGCAGTTGTTTTGACAGACGCACAGAACATCCGGGAAAAGGAATACGAAAAAACAGAGATCATATACTGTATTGGGGACAGTATCACATACGGCAGCGGTCTGGAGGACGAGGAACGGCTGACGAAGTCGTATCCGGCGCAGCTTGGAATCCTGCTTGGCCCGCGCTACCTCATTTTCAATTACGGCGTGAGAGGAGCAACCCTGCAGGATCTTTCCCGGAAAAGCTACCGCAACATGGGGTATCTGAACGTGATAGAGGCGCAGTCCCCGGATGTGGTGATTATTATGCTGGGAACCAACGATTCCAAACAGAAATACTGGGATGCAGAGAGGTATGAGGAACAGTATCTTGCATTGATTGACGAACTTCACAATCTGCCGGGACATCCGTATCTGTATCTGATGGCACCGCCGGAAGCATTTCCTGCGGAGGAGGGAGAGATCCTATACGGGATTAACAATGATGTGATCGGAGGAGATCCGGAACCTTGTGCCGGACATCGCGGAGCAATCGGGCTGCGGAACGCTGGATCTCTACGCGCTGACGCAGGATCACCCGGAATATTTCGTGGATGGAATTCACCCGACCGAGGAAGGATATGCGCTGATTGCGCAGATGGTTGCGGATCAAGATCCGGGGCAGACCGGAATGCGGGCGTGTGGTGACGCGGTTAAAAAAAGGGCTTCAAAAAATTACAAAAATATGATATAATGAATCCATTCATCTGAAACGGAGTATGGCGTAGCTTGGTAGCGCGCACGGCTGGGGGCCGTGAGGTCGCAGGTTCAAATCCTGTTACTCCGATTCCTTGGCAGGGGCACGGCAGGCGAAGCGATCCGTCTGGCGGCTTAAGAAAGAGAGAGACCGTATATTGCGGTGTCTCTTTTTTTATGTAATAGGAAACTTCGTTCCCTAATTACACAAAAACGTTCCGCGGGGATGTGCAGCTCGCGGTGAGGTACATAATGCTTTGCATACCGCTCGGGCGCAAGTGTGCGGCAAGCGCACACTTTGTTTTTTTAGGAAAAAAGAAAGACATAGAAAAACCCGGCAGAATCAATTTATGATTCTGCCGGGTTTTGTGTACACGGAGACGGCGGGATTCGAACCCGCGTGCCCCGGAGGGCTAAACGCATTTCGAGTGCGCCCCTGTTATGACCGCTTCGATACGTCTCCGAATGAATGTCTCACAGAGGATTCTACTGTGAGACACTCGATTAGTATATCATATCTGGTTGATTTTGCAAGATGCTTTCGCGAAAAGTCTTGAAATAAGTTTTTTCGGGAGATACTATTTTTATAGCATAACAGGAGGGTAAGGTATGGAAAATAAGACACGGGAAGCAATCCGGTTTGAGGGAAGCGTGCAGGGAGTTGGATTCCGCTACCGGATGTCACAGCTTGCAAGACACTACGATGTGACGGGATGGGTCAGAAATGAGTACGATGGAAGCGTCTCGGCAGAACTGCAGGGGAGACGGGAGGCGATCGACGAGATCATTGCGCGCCTTAGGGAGGATTCCTATATTTATCTGGACAGAGTGAGCCGGCAGAAACTCGAATTAAACGAAGAGGAGCGGGCATTTTCCGTGCGCTATTAGGCGCTGCGGCGCGCTGGTGCTGTGAAACACAGTTGCAAAATGGCGTCGAAGAGGGTAATATTCTATATAGAAAAAACTGCGGTCCGGATGCGGACCCACAGACCATGAACTGATGGTACGAAAAAGACGGAAACAGGAGGAGAAGCAGATGAAGAGAATCGGTATGTTGACGAGTGGCGGAGACTGCCAGGCATTGAATGCTGCCATGCGCGGTGTTGTTAAAGGACTCAGCGAGAACGTGGATGAATTGGAAGTATATGGTTTTTTGAATGGCTATAAAGGTCTGATTTACGGGGACTACCGGCTGCTGACATCCGCGGATTTCTCCGGTATTCTGACGAAAGGCGGCACGATTCTCGGATCATCGCGACAGCCGTTTAAGCAGATGCGTGTGCCGGATGCAAACGGACTGGATAAGGTGGAGGCGATGAAGGCGACCTACCACAAGCTCAACCTGGACTGTCTGGTGATCCTCGGAGGAAACGGAACACAGAAGACGGCGAACCTGCTTCGGGAAGAGGGGTTAAATATTATCCATCTGCCGAAGACGATCGACAACGATATTTACGGGACGGACGTCACATTCGGATTTCAGAGTGCCATCAATATCGCCACAGATTGCATTGACTGTATCCACACGACGGCAGCGTCCCACAACCGCGTCTTTATTGTTGAGGTCATGGGGCATAAAGTCGGCTGGCTGACGCTTTATGCTGGCGTTGCGGGGGCGCGGATATTATTCTGCTTCCGGAAATACCGTACGACATCGAGAAAGTGATTGCCGCGATCAACAAGCGCACGAAGGCAGGAAAAGGATTTACCATACTTGCGGTTGCCGAGGGAGCCATCTCCAAGGAGGATGCGGCGCTCTCCAAGAAAGAGTACAAGGAAAAAGTGGCAAAGCGGAAATATCCGTCTGTTTCTTACGAGATTGCAGACCGTATATTCAAAGGAGACCGGCGTCGAGGTGCGCGTGACTGTACCGGGTCACACACAGCGCGGCGGAAGCCCATGTCCGTATGACTCGTGTGCTCTGCACGAGACTCGGTTCGGCGGCGGCAAAAGCGATCATGGACGAGAACTACGGCAACATGGTTGCCATGGTCAATGGCAAGATCAAATATGTACCGCTCGGAGACGTGGCGGGCAAATTAAAAACGGTCGATCCGAACGACCAGATGATAAAAAGAAGCAAAGCGGATTGGAATCAGCTTTGGAGATTAAGGTGAGGGAAAAGCATGTCATATCAGGCATTATATCGTAAGTTCCGTCCACAGGAATTTGAAGATGTAAAAGGACAGGATCATATCGTAACAACTTTGAAAAACCAGATAAAAGCAGATCGTATCGGACATGCCTACTTATTTTGCGGAACAAGAGGAACCGGTAAAACGACGATCGCAAAAATTTTTGCAAAAGCAGTCAACTGTGAGCATCCGGTGGACGGGAGTCCGTGCGGGGAATGTCCGACATGCAGGGCGATTGCGGCGGGCAATTCCATGAACGTGATTGAGATCGATGCGGCTTCCAACAACGGCGTCGACAACATCCGCCAGATCCGTGAGGAGGTGGAGTACCGTCCGACCGAAGGAAAATACAAAGTCTACATTATCGATGAGGTGCATATGCTTTCCATAGGAGCGTTCAATGCACTGCTTAAGACCCTGGAGGAACCGCCGGCGTATGTCATTTTTATTCTGGCGACCACCGAGGCGCACAAGATTCCGATCACGATTCTATCACGGTGCCAGCGCTATGATTTCCGCAGAATCTCGATCGACACGATCACTGCCCGCCTGCGGGAACTGATGGATGCGGAGCAGGTGACGGTGGAGGACAGGGCGCTGCGCTATATCGCCAAGGCGGGAGACGGCTCGATGCGTGACGCGTTAAGCCTTCTGGATCAGTGTATCGCTTTTTACCTGGGACAGGAGCTCACTTACGACAAAGTGCTGGATACGCTCGGAGCAGTCGACACAGAGATTTTCAGCCGCCTGCTGCGGCAGATCCTCGATAAAAATATCACGGGGGCAATCCAGACCGTGGAGACGCTCGTGATCGAAGGACGGGAGTTAGGGCAGTTTGTCACGGATTTCACATGGTATCTGCGCAATCTGATGCTGGTGCAAAGCTCGGACGATATGGAGGATGTGCTTGACATCTCTTCGGAAAATCTGGCGCTCCTGAAAGAAGAGGCGTCTATGGTGGACGCCGATATTCTGATGCGCTATATCCGCATTTTCTCGGAGCTTGGCAGCCAGATCAAATATGCCAGCCAGAAGCGGATTCTGATTGAAATTGCAGTAATTAAGTTATGTAAACCTGAAATGGAAAAAGATTACACGTCCCTGGTGGACCGCATCGACAGCCTGGAGAAGAAACTGGAAAAAGGCGTTGTGATGGCGGCACCGGGGAGTGCCAGGCAGGGCGTAGGTGGAAGCGCGCAGGGGGCACAGGGAGGCTCGCTGCCCAAGGCAGAACTGCCCAAGGCGATTCCGGAGGATGTGAAGCAGGTGCTGACAAACTGGGGCGGCATCTTATCGCAGCTTACCGGCGTGACAAAGACGTATCTTAAGATGGCGACCCGGTCGCTCGGACCGAACGGGGAATTGATGCTGGTGTTCGATGACAAAAACGCTTATGAGTACGTCGAGCAGAACCGTTCGGATTGCCAGGACGCATTAAAAGCGGCAGCGGCGGACCGGATCGGCAAAGAGGTTGCGATTCTGGTGAAGTTAAACGATACGGGGCATGCCAGTGACGAGGTCTATCCGGATCTGGGCGCGCTCATTCAGATGGACATCGAGGAAGAGGATTTTTAAAGCTGGACGAATCACACAATTTATATTATGATAGATGGAACAGTCCTAAGAGAAAAAGCAGGAGGAAGCAGACATGGCAAAAAGAGGTGGATTCCCGGGCGGTATGCCGGGTAATATGAATAACCTTATGAAGCAGGCGCAGAAAATGCAGCGCCAGATGGAAGAGGCTCAGAAGGAGTTAGAAGAGAAGGGAAGTGACTGCGGCAGCGGGCGGCGGAGCTGTGGAAGTGACGGTATCCGGCAAGCATGAGATAACGAAAGTAAAGCTTTCCCCGGAGGTTGTGGATCCCGACGACATCGAGACGCTGGAGGATCTGATTATGGCGGCGGCAAACGAGGCCTACCGTCAGTTAGACGAGTTTTCCCAGAGTTCCATGGCAAAGATTACCGGCGGCATGGGCGGACTTGGCGGAATGCCATTCTAATAGAATTTATAACTGCACCTGTGTGGCGATCGCGCTGTACGGGTGCAGTTTTGTTTTTATGGCACTGCAGCTTTAGCGGGTAAATACCGTCTGCTGATACGGCAGTGCCATGAAACAAGAGCAACCTGCGTGGGGGCACATGGTGCTCAGAGCTTTGCCTTGAATACCTCGTCGGCGGGATAGCCGCCGGCGCACTTCTGCATGCCGCGCTGGATGCTGTCGGCGGAGGTGCCCCAGTCCTTGTCCTTGTTGCGGTAGTCGTTTTTTCTCGACAAACCAGGACACTTCTTTTGGAGCCGGTCGAGATTGTCCTGCATCATCGAGAAGGCTTTGGGATAAAACTCTTTTTCTCGTCATCGGTCAGCTTGTCCTCGGCTGCCTCGATCAGGTCGCCGAAGTGCGGCAGGCAGAATCCCCTGCTTTTTTCAAAAAGTGCGCGGAATTCCTCATTTTTCTTATACAGATCGAAAAAAGTATCCAGATAACGGCCGTAGATCTGATGGAAATGGTCGCAGACATAGCAGTCGGTGGTCTTAGCGGCGATCCATGCGCCGAGAGGCGTTTTGGACGCATTTCCGGATGAGACATCCGTGTGCTTCATGCGCTTGATAAAGCTGGATTTGCCGGGCGTAAAATGTGCCAGCTCACCGCCGAGCTCCTGATTCAGCTTTTTTAAGTGTGTGCTTAAGATCAGGGCGTTGCCGAGCCGGTTGCCGTAGTCGTACATCATCTTGAAGTGGTGGCGGCAGAAACCGGTGGCGTCTTGTTTTGGCACGGATAGCATCTTCCATATAGGCAGAGCCGAGGATGAAGGAGATGGCATGCTGCTCGGCCTCGCGTTCCAGGTAGCAGAAAGGGCATTCGTCGTCTGCGTGGAAGGCATTCATCAAAGGGATGGTTGCAATCGTTTCTTTCATGGTAATCTCCGTTTCTTTTCCTACATTCTGTGAATAAATCCAGTATAGCATACCAGAGGAAGAAAAATCAAAACCGCCTTGTAAAATGCGGCGTTATCAAGTAATATATATAAGGCTGCAGGGAAAGCCCGGCAGTGTTGACAGGAAGTTTGAGGGAGAGAATGGAATACTATAGCAGACAGATCAGCAAGTTAATACAGGAATTATCCGCCCTGCCGGGAATCGGCACGAAGTCTGCACAGCGTCTGGCATTTCACATTCTGAATATGCCAAAGGAGCAGGTGGAGGAGCTTTCTTCTGCGATTTTGGACGCAAAGCAGAATGTGCGGTATTGCAAGGAATGTTTTTACGCTGACAGATGAGGAAATCTGTCCGATCTGCAGCGACAGTTCCAGGAACCACAAGGTCATTATGGTGGTGGAAAATACCAGGGATCTTGCGGCGTACGAGAAGACACAGAAGTATGACGGAGTATATCATGTGCTGCACGGCGCGATCTCACCCATGCTCGGAATCGGGCCGGGGGACATCAAACTCAAAGAACTGATGCAGCGCCTGCAAAAGGATGTGGATGAGGTCATTATAGCGACCAATTCAAGCCTGGAGGGCGAGACTACGGCCATGTATATCAGCAAACTGATCAAACCGACCGGTATAAAAGTTACGCGGATTGCAAGCGGTGTGCCGGTGGGCGGCGATCTGGAATATATTGATGAGGTGACGCTTCTGCGCGCGCTTGAGGGGCGCACGGAACTGTAGTGACCGCATGAGAAAGGGATGCGACTGTCCGGCATCTGGGTCGGACGGATGACAATCAGATATAAGAAAGGACCATGACACGACATGACGAATCTGGAACTTCAAAAGACAGCAAATGAAATTCGCAAAAGCATTGTAACTGCGGTGCACAGTGCAAAAGCGGGACACCCGGGCGGATCACTCTCGGCGGCAGATATTTTCACATATCTGTACTTTGAGGAGCTGAACATTGATCCAAAGAATCCGAAGATGGCGGATCGTGACCGGTTTGTATTGTCCAAGGGACACACGGCACCCGGACTTTACGCTGCGCTTGCAGAGCGTGGATTTTTCCCGAAGGAGGATCTGGTAACGCTGCGTCACACAGGATCATATCTGCAGGGACATCCGGATATGAAGCATATTCCGGGCGTGGATATGTCGAGCGGTTCTCTGGGACAGGGACTCTCGGTGGCAGTGGGAATGGCTGCAGCAGGAAAGTTCGACAAGAAAGACTATCGTGTATATGCACTTTGCGGTGACGGAGAGATCCAGGAGGGACAGATCTGGGAGGCTGCCATGTGGGCAGGATTTAAGAAACTGGATAATCTGGTGGTGATCGTGGATAACAACAACCTTCAGATTGACGGTTCCATTGACGCGGTATGTTCTCCGTACCCGATCGACAAGAAGTTTGAGGCGTTCAATTTCCATACGATCAACATCAACGGAAATGATTTTGACGAGATCCGTGCGGCTTTTGCGGAGGCGCGGGCGACCAAGGGAATGCCGACGGCGATTATCGCAAAGACATTAAAGGGAAAAGGTGTTTCATTCATGGAGAATGCCGTTGACTGGCACGGAAAAAGCACCGAATGATGATGAATATAAGATCGCAATGGAAGATCTGGAAAAGGCAGGTGCAGCATTATGTCAGAATTAGGAAAGAAGATTGCAACCAGAGAGAGTTACGGCAACGCACTGGTAGAGCTTGGAAAAGAGCATGAAGATCTGATCGTGCTGGACGCGGATCTGGCAGGTGCGACAAAGACCGGCATTTTTAAGAAGGCATTTCCGGAGCGCCACTGGGACATCGGTATTGCCGAGGCGAATATGACAGGAATCGCGGCAGGTCTTGCAACCTGCGGAAAAGTTCCGTTTATCAGTTCTTTTTGCGATGTTTGCGGCGGGCAGAAATTACGAGCAGGTGCGCAACTCGATCGGTTACCCGCACCTCAATGTGAAGATCGGAGCGACCCATGCGGGAATCTCCGTGGGTGAGGACGGAGCGACCCATCAGTGCCTGGAGGATCTGGCTTTGATGCGCGCGATCCCGGGAATGGTCGTGCTCAATCCGGCGGACGATGTGGAGGCGCGTGCGGCAGTGCATGCGGCGTATGATCACGTGGGACCGGTGTACCTGCGTTTTGGACGACTGGCGGTTCCGGTGTTTAATGACGAGGCGACCTACCGGTTTGAGATCGGCAAGGGAATTGTGTTAAAAGAGGGAAAAGATGTCTCGGTATTTGCAACAGGATTGTGTGTGAACGAGGCGAGAGAGGCGGAGAAGCTTCTGGCAGCAGACGGTATTGATGCGGAGATTATCAACATCCATACGATCAAGCCGCTGGATGAAAAGCTGGTGCTGGCGTCTGCAGCAAAGACCGGAAAAGTAGTAACGATCGAGGAACATTCCGTGATCGGCGGACTGGGAAGTGCCGTATGCGACGTCCTTTCTGAGAAGCAGCCGACGAAAGTCATGAAGATCGGTATCAACGATGTGTTCGGAGAGTCCGGTCCGGCTCTGGAACTGATTCAAAAGTATGGACTGGATGCACAGAGCATCTACGAGAAAGTAAAGGCGTTTGTAAAACAGAATTAGAGAAAAATGCAGATAAGGCCGCGGGGATTGTAAGCTTCCCCGCGGCTTTTGTGATTCCGGGAAACGTTTTGCCAGAAGAGACGGAAAGCTGTCGAAACATTTTTTCGGACAAGCCCATAATATTTCAAAATATGCAGAGGGCTTGTGGTACGATTTCCCCGAGAAAAGGCTGTAAAATCCATGTGCGCGTATTGCGCGGATACGCAGCCGGATGCGGAAAGGGGAATCGTGTGGCATGATAGAGATTATTCACCAGGAACAGACGGAAGAAAAGGTACAGAGGGAACTGCCAAGAGAAATCAAACAGATCGGGTCGCCGGATGCAGGGGAACGGATTTATGTGGAAGATACCGTGTACCGCAGAATGCATCCGCATGGCGGCGTGGAAGAAAAAACGGCATATGTGCTGCTGGGAAAATTTGAGAACTGCATGGGCAGAGAGTGCACGTTTGTGGAAGCGGTTATTCCGTTGAATGAAATCCTGTTTGACCGGGACATTCCGGTCTGGGACGATCACACGTGGGCGTACATATATAAGCAGTTAAAGCCGGAGCATGATCCGTTCGTGATTGTGGGATGGGCGCTGGATATCAAGGGACAGCTTCCCAATATGACAGCGCATCTGGAGGCGCTGCATCAACGGAATTTCGGTGGAAAGCGCCAGATTCTTTTTCTGATGGACAGCCTGGAATGTGAGGAGGCGGTCTACGGCAGCCGGCCGGAACGGGCACCTGTACAGAAGAGATGGATTTTACATTTATTACCAGCACAGGCAGGTGCCAGAGGAGAACGACCTCTGGAAAAAAGAGGAAAAAGAATTTTACCGGGAAATGGATGTGGAAGGGGAAGAGAAGCCAAAACCGGCAGTGCCAGTAAGCGCCGGGGAGCGGGAAGCACCGGCAGACATGGAAAAAACGTCGGACGATAATGAAAGTGCAGGAATATACCGAGGTATTTACCGCAGGAGGATACAACAGGAAGCCGGGCGGCAGGAGGCCCGGGAAAGACCCGCGTATGCAACTACAGTTTTGCTGGGGGCGGTTGTGTGCGTGCTTGGTGTGACCGCATATCTGAATCATGAAAAGATGGCGGAGATGGAACAGACGCTCGCACAGATGAAGGGAACCCGGTATGTGACAGAAGCGCAGACGGCGGACACGGGGGCGGAAGATACGGAGCGGATGCCGTCTGTGGCGGTAGAGACGGTGATGGGGAATGTCGAAAAAACAGGAACTGTCTGCGGAAGCGGGAAAAGTGCAGGAAGATGTTGCGGCGCAGCAGGCGGAGACGGCGCAGGGAGCACAGGGGACAGCAGAGCCAGCGGAAAATGCGGCGGAAAAAATGCAGCTGCGGGAAATGCAGCGGGATCGGAAACCGCAGGGGGATACGGCGACAGCCGGTGGACAGGCATGCGCAGACGCAGCGGGTACGTCGGTGGAGGCGCAGCCGCAGGGCACGGCATCCACGGACGGGAGCCTGGCGGCACAGACCCAGGGCATGACGACAGCTGCCGGGAATGCATCTGCGGAGAATACACAGGCGGCGGCAGCAGTGCAGACCGAGGCGCAGATGTATCTGTCACAGGGATATTACGATGTGCAGAAGGGAGACAGTCTTGTGGGAATCTGCCGGAAAATATATCAGACAACAGCAATGCTGGACAAGCTCTGCGAGGTCAACGGCATTGAGGATG
>VOFJ01003868.1_pt1:0-10000 | contig 25763 bp, 32 predicted proteins | sample 5384081 | NCBI WGS metagenome assembly VOFJ01 (sample SAMN12384729, study PRJNA508395) | human gut metagenome | isolation source: healthy gut I | host: Homo sapiens | reverse complement strand
TCGGACCGCATAATTGATTCATTGATCCTAGCAGAAAGGTTTTGGGAAAGCCTGCCAGAGAGGGTGAAAGCCCCGTAAGCGAAAGGGAAGATGACATGGCGGTATCCAGAGTACATCGAGACACGAGAAACCTTGATGGAATGAGCGGGGACCACCCCGTAAGCCTAAATACTCCTTAGTGACCGATAGCGCATAGTACTGTGAAGGAAAGGTGAAAAAGGACCCCGGGAGGGGAGTGAAAGAGAACCTGAAACCCTGTGTTTACAAGCTGTGGAAGTGCTTTATATGCACAACCGCGTACTTTTTTTTGTAGAACGGTCCGGCGAGTTACGGGTACCGGCAAGGTTAAGCACTTAAGGTGTGGAGCCGAAGGGAAACCAAGTCTGAATAGGGCGTCAAGTCAGTATCCGTAGACCCGAAACCGGGTGATCTACCCATGTCCAGGTTGAAGTTGCCGTAAAAGGCAATGGAGGACCGAACGCACATCCGTTGAAAAGGGTGGCGATGAGGTGTGGGTAGGGGAGAAATTCCAATCGAACCCGGAGATAGCTGGTTCTCCTCGAAATAGCTTTAGGGCTAGCCTCATTTTAGTCTTATGGAGGTAGAGCACTGAATTTCCGCGGGGGCGTCAAAGCTTACCAAAGAATATCAAACTCCGAATGCCATGTAGATGATGAATGGGAGTCAGACTGCACGAGATAAGTTGGGCAGTCAAAAGGGAAAGAGCCCAGACCACCAGCTAAGGTCCCAAAGTGTGTGTTAAGTGGAAAAGGATGTGGGATTTCAAAGACAACTAGGATGTTGGCTCAGAAGCAGCCACACATTCAAAGAGTGCGTAACAGCTCACTAGTCGAGAGGTCCTGCGCCGAAAATGTCCGGGGCTAAAACACAACACCGAAGCTGTGGAATCACGTAGTGATTGGTAGAGGAGCATTCTTAAGACCGACGAAGCTGTACCGGAAGGAGCAGTGGAGGGATAAGAAGAGAGAATGCCGGAATGAGTAGCGAGAGAGAGGTGAGAATCCTCTCGGCCGAATATCCAAGGTTTCCAGAGTAAAGCTGATCTGCTCTGGGTAAGTCGGGGCCTAAGGAGAGGTCGAAAGACGTATCCGATGGACAACAGGTTTAGATTCCTGTACCACATATGAACAGAACTGTGGGGACGCATGTGGAGAGCACGAGCCGGGAATGGAAATACCGGTACAAGCGGAGAAGGAGTCTGGTTGGCAAATCCGCCAGGCAATCCGAAGACGTGATGTGGAGCGAATTAAAGTAGCGAAGCGTGTGAGCCATGTGCCGAGAAAAGCCGCTATTGTTTCATGTGTGCCCGTACCGTAAACCGACACAGGTGGATGAGGAGAGAATCCTAAGGCCGGCGGAAGAAGCATTGTTAAGGAACTCGGCAAAATGACCCCGTAACTTCGGGAGAAGGGGTGCCTGCTAACGCAGGCCGCAGAGAATAGGCTCAAGCAACTGTTTAGCAAAAACACAGGTCTATGCGAAACCGAAAGGTGAAGTATATGGGCTGACGCCTGCCCGGTGCTGGAAGGTTAAGAGGAGAGGTTAGCGTAAGCGAAGCTTTGAATTTAAGCCCCAGTAAACGGCGGCCGTAACTATAACGGTCCTAAGGTAGCGAAATTCCTTGTCGGGTAAGTTCCGACCCGCACGAAAGGCGTAATGATTTGAGCACTGTCTCGACAATGCATCCGGTGAAATTGAAGTACCAGTGAAGATGCTGGTTACCCGCGCCAGGACGGAAAGACCCCATGGAGCTTTACTCCAGTTTGGTACTGGAGCTTGGTATTGCATGTACAGGATAGGTGGGAGCTTATGAACCTGGGACGCCAGTTTCAGGGGAGGCGCTGTTGGGATACCACCCTTGCAGTATTGGATTTCTAACCAGCCGCCGTGATCCGGCGGTGGGACAATGCCAGGCGGGGAGTTTGACTGGGGCGGTCGCCTCCGAAAGGGTATCGGAGGCGCTCAAAGGTTCCCTCAGAATGGTTGGAAACCATTTGAAGAGTGCAAAGGCAGAAGGGAGCTTGACTGCGACACCGACGGGTGGAGCAGGTAGGAAACTAGGACTTAGTGATCCGGTGGCATAAAGTGGGATTGCCATCGCTCAACGGATAAAAGCTACCCTGGGGATAACAGGCTTATCACTCCCAAGAGTTCACATCGACGGAGTGGTTTGGCACCTCGATGTCGGCTCATCGCATCCTGGGGCTGTAGCAGGTCCCAAGGGTTGGGCTGTTCGCCCATTAAAGCGGTACGCGAGCTGGGTTCAGAACGTCGTGAGACAGTTCGGTCCCTATCCGGCGCGGGCGGAGGATATTTGAGAGGAGCTGTCCTTAGTACGAGAGGACCGGGATGGACGGACCACTGGTGTATCTGCTGTCGACCAACGGCATGGCAGAGTAGCCAAGTCCGGAAGGGATAAACGCTGAAGGCATCTAAGCGTGAAGCCCCCCTCAAGATGAGATATCCCTCACATAAGTGAGTAAGATCCCTTGAAGACTACAAGGTAGATAGGGCAGAGGTGGAAGCACGGTAACGTGTGGAGCTGACTGTTACTAATCGATCGAGGGCTTGACCAAATATAGCGAACAATGTTCGCAGGTTTGTTGGGTGATTTCTGTGTGAAGTTTTGAAGGTACAATTTTTATGGCCCAATGGCTCAGTTGGTTAGAGCGCCGCCCTGTCACGGCGGAGGTCGCGGGTTCGAGTCCCGCTTGGGTCGCTTTTATATGGGATCTTAGCTCAGCTGGGAGAGCATCTGCCTTACAAGCAGAGGGTCATAGGTTCGAGCCCTATAGGTCCCATTTCTTATTATATATGCCGATGTGGCTCAATTGGCAGAGCAGCTGATTTGTAATCAGCAGGTTATCGGTTCGAGTCCGATCATCGGCTTTTCACATAATTTCATATTGTGTGTAAATGGGCAGATTCCCGAGTGGCCAAAGGGGACAGACTGTAAATCTGCTGCAAATTGCTTCGGTGGTTCGAATCCACCTCTGCCCATTCTTTTTTTGATAACAAATATTATCAGAAGTAATTTCATAGCGCGGGATGGAGCAGTCTGGAAGCTCGTCGGGCTCATAACCCGAAGGTCATAGGTTCAAATCCTATTCCCGCAACTCAATGCGAAAGCATTTGTGCCCAGTTAGCTCAGTTGGTAGAGCAGAGGACTGAAAATCCTCGTGTCTCTGGTTCGATTCCGGAACTGGGCATTGTGTTTTGTTTAAAAATAATATGGGATACTAGCTCAGTTGGTAGAGCACCTGACTTTTTAATCAGGTTGTCGGGGGTTCGAATCCCCCGTGTCTCACTAGGAAATGAAGAGCGGAAAGCCGGTAAATTCAAGGCTTCCCGCTTTTTTTTTTATGCCATTTTCCCAGTAGGGAAAAAGTAAGCAAAAAGTTGATGATTTTTTAATGTCCGCAACGCGTCCGCAAAAAAAAAATACGGAAGGGTCCAGAAGGGCTTCTATTTCACACTCACAGCGGGAGAAGTGCTGCTCGGCGCGATTGCGGTCATCGGGATGTTTTTCCCGGCACAGCTTGTGGCGGTATTTCAGAAAGATCCCGAGGTGGTGGCGATCGGAGAGGGGGCGCTCCGGGTCCAGCTTGTGGCGCTGTTCTTTCAGCCGATGACGGTCTGCGCGAACATGATGTTTCAGAGCATCTGGAAAAACGGCAGGGCGACGTTGCTTGCCATGTTGCGGAATCTTATGTATTATAGTGAAAAAAGGTTGACAGTCCCGGCATAAAGCTGTATCATACTTAAGTGGATTCACACTGCAACGCGTTGCAGTGTGAAAAATATAAGAAGATACCATATGCAGCAGTGCGTATGACAGAAAGGATCAATAGATATGGAAATGGAGATGGAATTTTTGCGGAAGCTGCCTACTCCGCAGGAGTTAAAGGAGCAGCATCCGGTCAGTGCACAGATTGTAGCTACCAAGACGAAGAGGGATGACGAGATCAGGAATATTATTTTTGAAGGAAAATCGGACAAGCTGATTCTTGTGATTGGCCCATGCTCAGCAGATAATGAGGATGCTGTGATCGACTATATTTCAAGACTCCGCACGGTGCAGGAGAAGGTGGCGGATAAGATTTTTATGATTCCGCGCATTTATACCAACAAGCCGCGCACGACCGGAATCGGTTACAAGGGCATGCTGCATCAGCCGGATCCGGAGCGGGAATCAGATATGCTAAAAGGGATCATTGCGATTCGTCACATGCATATGCGGGCGGTGGAAGAGACCGGCTTTACCTGTGCGGACGAGATGCTCTACCCGGAGAATCACCGCTATCTTTCGGATCTGCTGTCGTATGTGGCGATTGGAGCACGCTCGGTAGAGAACCAGCAGCACAGACTGACGGCAAGCGGCGTGGGAATTCCGGCAGGAATGAAGAATCCGACCGGCGGAGATATTTCCGTTATGATGAACTCGATCATTGCGGCACAGCACGGACATACGTTTTGTTATACCGTGGCTGGGAGGTCAAGACGACCGGCAATCCGTATGCACATGCCATTTTGCGCGGATATGTGGACAAGTTTGGCAGAAATATTCCGAATTATCATTATGAGGATCTGCAGAATCTCTGCTGGAGCATTATGAAGAGGCGAAGGAAGCCGGACACGAGCTGGCACATCCGGCGGTCATCATAGACACGAACCACTCCAATTCCAGCAAGCAGTTTATGGAGCAGATCCGCATCAGCAAGGATGTCCTGCACAGCTGTAAGGTGTCAGGAGAGATAAGAAAGCTGGTGAAGGGACTGATGATCGAGAGTTATATAGAAGACGGAGCACAGAAGGTCGGTGACGGCTGTTACGGAAAATCGATTACGGATCCTTGCCTGGGCTGGGAGAAGACCGAGAAGCTGATCTACGAATTGGCGGAACTGTGGTAAAGGAGAGAGAATGTACCGGATATTGATCGTGGAGGACGATGAGATCATTGCGCGAAGCTTAAAAAAGCATCTGGAAAGCTGGGATTATGATGTGGTCTGCGTGGAGGATTTTTCCGATATTATGAAGGGAGTTCGCGGGGGCGGCGCCCCAGCTGGTGCTGATGGACATCAAGCTTCCCTTTACAACGGGTACCACTGGTGTAGCAGGATCAGGGAGATGTCGAAGGTTCCGGTAATCTTCGTGTCGTCGGCGTCGGATAATATGAATATCGTCATGGCGGTCAATATGGGCGGCGATGATTTCATTGCCAAGCCGTTCGATCTGGATGTGCTGACCGCGAAGATTCAGGCGCTTCTGCGCCGCACCTATGATTTTGCCGGGCAGAATACGGTGCTGGAGCATAGAGGCGCACTCTTAAATCTGGGCGATGCGACACTCACCTGCGGGGAGACGCGGGTGGACTTAACGAAAAACGAACTTAAGATACTGCAGGTGCTGATGGAGAACAAGGAGAAGATCGTGTCCCGCGATACGTTGATGACGAAGCTGTGGGAAAGCGACAGCTTTTGTGGATGAGAAGACCCTTTCCGTCAACGTGGGAAGACTGCGGAAAAAGCTGGATGCAGCAGGACTTCCGGATTTTATTTTGACGAAGAAAGGAATCGGGTACCATATCGGGTAGGGGATTTTGATGAAGCAGAAAATAGGAAGATCCTACATAAAATGCCGTCTGAAATGGATTGCCGCAGTGACTGGCTGCGGGATCGTGATGACGGCAGTCTTATTTTTAAATGAAGTGCCTGCCGGGGAGATTGCCTACGGCATGCTGTTGTGTCTGGGAATTCTGCTGCTTGCAGTGACGATGGATAGGATAAGTTACGGCAGACGGCACAGGAACTGCTGGCATTGCGGCAGTCAATAACGGTATCGCTGGAGAATCTTCCGGAACCCGGCGAAATCCTGGAGGAGGATTATCAACGGCTGCTTGGGCTTTTGGCGGAGGAGAAAATGCGTATCTGGAATATGGCAGTCAGCGAAAAGCGCGATCTGATGGAATACTATACCAGTATGTGGGTGCACCAGATCAAGACGCCGATTGCGGCGCTAAAGCTTTTAATCGAGGAGGAAGCGGATATTCCCGGTGCAGAGGAGCCTTTGGGAGCGGACAGGGAAAGGCTGCAGCGGCAGAGGGAGAAGCGCAAGGATGAAGAACTACAGCAGCTGTTTGCGATTGAGCAGTATGTGAACATGGCGCTTTCGTATATGCGTCTCGGATCGGAGACCACGGACTTTGTGCTGCGGCAGACAGATCTCGACGAAGTGATCCGGATGGCGGTGCGCCGCTATGCGAGACATTTCATCAGCAAGAAGATCGTACTGCACTACGAGGAGACGGGGGCACGGGTGCTCACCGATGAAAAATGGCTCGGCTTTGTCATCGAACAGCTGTTGTCGAATGCGCTCAAGTACACGCATGAGGGGAGCATTACGATTGGGATGGAGGAGGGACGCCTTACCATTACCGATACGGGGATCGGAATACGCGCGGAGGATCTGCCGAGAGTCTGCGAAAAAGGCTATACCGGATATAACGGTCATGCCAACCAGAAATCGACCGGAATCGGGCTGTATCTTTGCAGCACAATTTTAAAAAAAGCTGGGGCACAGCTTTACGATCACATCGCAGGAAGGAACGGGAACCCGGGTGATGATCGGCTTCCCGGAAGAGTCATAGAAGAATCTTACAAAAACGTAAGAAACAGCAGAGAAATGTAATCCAAAGAAATGGCTTGCATTTCTCTGTTTTGTTATACTGGGTACAGTCAAGGAAAGGAGAGAGACACATGGCTATTCTGGAAGTTCATAATTTGAAAAAAATATATACAACAAGGTTTGGGGGAAATCAGGTGCAGGCGCTTGCAGATCTGAATTTTTCCGTGGAAAAAGGGGAGTATGTCGCAATTATGGGAGAGTCCGGTTCAGGAAAGACGACACTGCTTAATATTCTGGCGGCGTTAGACAAACCGACCGCGGGGAAGTGCTGTTGAATAATAAGAACATTGTGACATTCTCGGCGAGAGGGAGATTTCCAAATTCAGAAGGGAGAACCTGGGCTTTGTTTTTCAAGATTTTAATTTGCTGGATCATTTTTCATTAAAAGATAACATTCTTCTGCCACTTGTCCTGGCAGATGCACCGGTGCAGGAGATGGAGGAGCGGCTTTGGCCGATTGCCGAAAAGCTTGGGATCGATGTGCTGCTTGAGAAATATCCTTATGAGGTTTCCGGCGGACAGAAGCAGAGGGCGGTGGTTGCCCGCGCACTGATCACCCGTCCGCAGCTGATTCTGGCAGATGAACCGACGGGGGGCGCTGGATTCCAGGGCGACCGACGGACTGTTGAAGCTGTTTGGCACGATCAACGGGGGAAGGACAGACGATTCTTATGGTGACACATTCCACGAAAGCGGCGAGCCATGCCAACCGGATTCTTTTTATCAAGGACGGCGAAGTATTTCATCAGCTGTACCGCGGGAATATGACGAATGAGGAGCTGTATGTGCGGATTTCGGATACGCTGACGGTTCTTACCACCGGCAAAGAGGGAGGCTATCATGCGTAAGTTATATGTCAAACTGGCAGCAGTCAATATCCGCAATAACAGACAGCTTTACCTGCCGTACCTTCTGGCGGGGGTGTTCTCGGCAGCGATGTTCTATCTGGTAATGTCCATTCAGGATAACCCGGGGCTGGAGCAGATGAGAGGCGGCGCCTATGTGGCGGTAACGCTGCTGCTCGGAGTGATCATTGTCGGACTGTTCGCGGCGATTTTCCTGTTTTATACCAACAGCTTCATCATGAAGCGGCGCAAGCGGGAATTGAGCGTATACAATATACTTGGGATGGAGAAGAAACATATCGCCAGGGTGCTTTTTCTGGAAATGCTGTTTACGGCGGCGGTTACGATCGGCGGAGGCCTGTTGTTCGGCATTGCATTCGGCAAGCTGATGACGATGCTTTTGTACCGCATGACAGGATTCAACCAGAGCGTTCCGTTTACCATTTCGCTGACGGGATGCCGCCACACGCTGGTGCTTTTCGGCTGTATATACGCGGTCACACTTTTCTATAACTTTATGCAGATAAAGCTTTCCAATCCGATGGAACTGCTGCACAGCGCCAATACGGGAGAGCGGGAGCCGAAGACGAAAAGTGCTGCTGGCGGTGATCGGAGCGGCGGCACTCGGCGGCGGCTATTATCTGGCGCTTACGGTGGCGGACGCAGTCTCTGCCATTACCATGTTTTTTGTGGCGGTGCTGCTTGTGATTCTGGGAACGTATTGTCTGTTTACTGCGGGCAGTATTGCCGTACTCAAACTGCTTCGGAAAAATAAAAACTATTATTACAAATCAAGACATTTTACGACGGTTTCCGGTATGATCTACCGGATGAAACAGAACGCGGTGGGACTTGCCAATATCTGTATTCTGTCGACGATGGTTCTGGTGACGGTTTCTACCACCCTGTGTATGTATCTGGGAGTGGAAGACGCCCTAAAACGGCGTTTTGCACATGAGGTGTCTGTGGTGTCCTACTATAATGCAATGCCGGAACATCCAGAGGAAGTGGATGCCCTGGCGGAAGCATCCCTGAAGGATTCCGGACGGGTACTGACGGGCACAGCGCCATGTTGAACATGTCGCTGACCGCGGTGCGCACGGACGATGGATTTTCCGTGACCGGCATCGGGGCAGGCACAGATTACAGTATTAGTGATGTGGTGCTGCTCACGATTCTGCCAAAATCCGATTGGGAGAATTACACCGGTGAAATGGTCGGGGAACTTGGCAGCGGAGAGATTGCACTGGCAGCATCCTCTGCCTATGAAAAAAGGGACGTTGGCGCTTGACAACGAGACATATCAGGTAAAACAGATCTACGCATATCCTGAGACGGATCACGATTATCTGGATGACATGGCAGACGACAGTGTATTTATGATTGTGCCGGATAGGGAGGCGCTGGGGCAGATTTTTACGGAGTTGAAACAGAACTGGGACGAGGAGCGTGGTAAGCCTGCAGATCAAATACAATATGGCGTTTGACATAGACGGAACAGCAGAAGAAAAAGTGGCAGCGGAAAATACGCTTCATGCGGCGATTACCGCATACAATGACGGGCATCCGTCGGATGATGCAAAGGACTCTTATTCTAGAACGTATGTCGAATGCCGGGCGCAGAACCGGGATGAATACTACAGCTTAAACGGCGGTCTGCTTTTTATCGGTCTGTTTCTGGGCGCGATGTTCCTCATGGTTACGGTGCTGATCATTTTTTATAAGCAGATTTCGGAAGGCTATGAGGACAAGGAACGGTATGCCATCATGGAGAAGGTCGGCATGAGCAATGCCGAGGTAAAGCGGAGTATCCGCACACAGATCCTCACGGTATTTTTCCTGCCGATCGGGGCAGCAGTGCTTCATGTTGTCATGGCGTTCCCGATGATCAAATGGATTCTGGCGGCGTTCAGTCTCAACAATACCGCGCTGTTTGCCTTATGCGTTGCGGCGGCTACGGCAGTGGTGTTCCTGCTGATTTATCTGCTGGTGTTTGCACTGACTTCCCGCAGCTATTATAAGATTGTGGGGAACCAGGTATAGGGAAAATGGTTCTCACCATAAAATCCAAAAACTCTTCCAGTGTCATTTTTAGGGTTCTGCAGCCAGCGAATGACACTGGCGAGAAGACCGGACAGGTAAAAATCGGCAAGAAGCGCCATCTCGTAATCGTCATGCCCCTCCGAGGGAACAAAAATAACGGTTTAAGAGGGGCCATACCACTTCTTTCAGGCGGGTCGCAAAATGCGGGTCGCCATGATCGCTTAAGAGTACAGCAGCATAGGTTTCATATGTCTGCATCAGATCTAAAAAAAGAATTCCCATCTGACCGGAAAGGTCAAAGGTATCATTTTTTTTTCCAGAGAATCATTCAGAACATCTGTAATTTTCCCTGAGGATTTCTTCCCTCAATCTGATCAAGAAGATCATATACATCATTATAGTAGAGA
>VOFJ01001987.1_pt1 | contig 25764 bp, 49 predicted proteins | sample 5384081 | NCBI WGS metagenome assembly VOFJ01 (sample SAMN12384729, study PRJNA508395) | human gut metagenome | isolation source: healthy gut I | host: Homo sapiens | reverse complement strand
TACTAAACGATATTAATAACAATTAGAGAAATAAAGTGAATGATATGCTGTAACTATGGCTGAAATAACCAAGTTCGTAAGATTAGTGGAGCTGGTATGATGGATTGCAAGAACGCCTTGACTGAAGCAAACGGCGATATCGATAAAGCAATGGAAATTATCCGTAAAAAAGGACAGGCTGTTGCTGCAAAAACGTTCTGACCGTGAAGCATCTGAAGGTTGTGTGCTGGCAAAAAAAGGATGGCGAATTTGCTGCCATCATCGCTTTGAAATGCGAAACCGACTTGCTAAGATTTCTGTAGTGTTGACTAAGCTATTCTGGTAAAAACTCTCACCGGATTTTACCACATAGCTTTTGTCTCCCAGATGCAGTCGGATCCGCCCGGAAATCACATATCCGAATTCTTCCCCCTCGTGTGGTTTATCTTCCTGCAGCTGCTCCTTCGGCTGTACAACTACCAGAAGTGGTTCCATCTGATTCTGCTGTGCATTGGGCACGATCCATTGGATACTGTTGCCCACTTCATCAATTTTTCTCAAAAAAAGCACCTTCGGAATATACGACATGTTCCTCTTCCGTCTCTTTGAAAAAATTCAGAAGGTGTCGTTCCGAGACACTCAATCAGATCCAGCAGTGTCACCACGGAAGGTGCCACCTGGCCACGCTCTCCAGCTGGGATATATATCCTTTTGGTCAGTTCCGCCCGGTCTGCCAGTTCCTGCTGGGTCAGGCCATTTTTATTTCTCAGATCTTTTAATTTTTTTCTCCGATTCTGCTGTTCACATAATTCGGCTCCATCTCTCGCTTCCATTTCTGTCAAAAAGATTTTTATATTTTCATTATTTCTGTGATTCCATTCATCCCATGACGTTGTCAGATTCTGAATGCTTAACAAAATGTTGACTGTCACTAAACTTTTGTCACGATTTCGATTATACTATTATTAAACAGAAAGTCAACTATTATTGTTATTTTTTACACATTTCTTACTGTACTTTTCCCGGACAATACACATTTTTCCCAGTGGTATTAATAAAAGTATTTTTGGAGCATATATATTGTAATAATCGTATCTCTGAGAAATAAAAAAGGAGAACCCATGAAGGAAAAAAAAAAACACCTGTCCATTCTGCTGCCGGCAACGGTTATCTGTATCCTTTGCCGTAACAATTTTTAAATGACCAACGGTACGATTTCAGTCAGCAATACTGTCAACGGAAAAGAACTTCCCATCTACTGCGCACGTAGACACACACAGGAACCAAAGATTTCATTTTGATGCCGCCTGGGGGTAATGACGATACCTCACGTATTCTGGAAATTCTGGCCAAACACAACGTACATGCCACATTTTTCATGACCGGCGGCTGGGTAGAATCTTACCCGGATGATGTCCGGGCAATCTATGAAGCCGGACACGATCTTGGCAATCATAGTCAGAACCACAAAAAATATGAGCCAACTCTCCGACACGGAGATTCGGGATGAAATCATGTCTGTCCATAAAAAAGTAAAAGAGCTCACCGGCTATGAAATGTTCCTCTTCCGGCCGCCTTTATGGCGACTATGATAACGAGGTCATCACCGGTGTGCTCTCCTGTGGCTATTATCCAATTCAGTGGTCCATCGACAGCCTTGACTGGAAAGATTATGGCGTTGATGATATCATCTCCGTATCTGCGACAGCAAACACCTTGATGGCGGTGCCATCATCCTGTGCCATAACGGGGCAAAATATACGGCAGATGCACTGGATAACCTGCTGACACAGCTTCAGGAAAAAGGGTATCAGCTTGTCCCTATCTCAGAGCTCATCTACCGGGAAAAATATCATCTGGATGTGACCGGAAAACAGATTGCTGAGTAAAGCAGACGTCAAAATTTCGTTCAGTCTTTCCATTCACTGCCCTCATTCAGTCCCTGCTCCGTCAGCCATTCATCTTCTGTTTCCAGGCAACGCACATTACCACTTTCATCTTCCAGGATTACCAGGCATTTTAATTTTTCTCCCGGCATCCGTTCCTCACAGCCAAAATCTGCCTCTGCAATCTGCTTAATTTTCCACATATCATTCCTCCTGACTGAAAAAAGTCCCTGGTTATCTGTTACGAAGATAATGATTATGCCCAGACGGGTAGTGTTACCGGGCATCATGCGTCAAGAGCCGGTTATGCGTTTAAATGGCAGGATGTCTCTGCGGAGACCACATTAAAAATATGTAGAGTGGTCCTGTGCGGCATCTACCATTTCTCCGGTAGCAGTATTTGAGCCGGGTTGCACTGGAGGGAACCACCGTAAGCCGAGCCTCCCTTTGTAATATCAGTGAAATGGAACGTCTTGGAATCGGAGAAGATGGGAAGACAACACTTGATATTATTAAAGCAAATAAGATTATTCCAAAATGTATCGGCGTAAAGAAAAAAGGAAGGAACTTTTTACGATTCCGGAATTCTGTCCGGTATGCCATGCCAGAACGGAAATCAGAATCAGTGAACACAGCGGAACAAAGACTTTTTACATTGTACGAATCCGGACTGTACCGCAAAAGCATGTAAAAAAAATTCAGCCGCTTTGTCAGGCAAGCCCGGCATGGACATTGACGGATTGTCCATACAGACCATGCTAAAGTTTATGAACTTAGGATATATCCATTATTTTGAAGATATTTATACACTTAAAAATCATGCGGATGAAATCCGCTCTTTAGACGGATTTGGCGAGAAATCCTGTAACAATATGCTGCAGGCAATTGAAAAGAGCAAAAAAATGTTGATCCGGTACATTTTATTTATGCACTATGCATTCCGCAGATTGGCACCGATGCAGGAAAGAAAATGATTGCTGCCCTTGGCACAGGAGGTTTCTTTCAGAAACTGCATGCAGGGGAAGGATTTGAGGATATTGACGGAATCGGACCGGAGCGTTCGACTTCCATGCTGGACTGGTACAGACAGAATCAAAACCGTCATACGGTAGCTGCATTAGAAGAAATATTAAACATTGCGGAAGTAGAGCCGAAGGTGACAGAGGGAGGAACCTGTGAAGGACTTACCTTTGTCATTACCGGTGATGTCCATCAGTTTAAAAACCGTACCGAATTTAAAGAGTATGTGGAGAGCCAGAACGGCTCTGTTACCGGCAGTGTTTCTAAGAAGACAGATTATCTTGTGAATAATGATATTGAATCCACATCATCAAAGAATCAGAAAGCAAAGAGTCTTGGCATTCCGATTATTTCTGAAGATATGTTTGTGGAACGTTTCGGAAAGTGAAATTGCATATTGAAGTATTCGTAAAATTAAGGTATTATGAGATGAGATATGTGTATATGATGAAAAAAAAGAGGTTAGATAATATGCCGATTAAGATAATGAGCGATTTACCGTCCAGAGAGATTCTGGAACGGGAAAATGTGTTTGTTATGGATGAGGGAAGAGCAGAACATCAGGATATCCGCCCAATCCGGATTGGAATACTGAATCTGATGCCATTAAAAGAAGAAACGGAACTGCAATTGCTGCGTTCACTTGCAAATACACCATTACAGGTTGATGTTACCTTTTTAACGGTATCATCCCATGAATCAAAGAATACATCCATGAGTCATCTGAATCATTTTTATCAGACAATGGATGAAATCTGGGATGAGAATCTGGACGGACTGATTATAACCGGTGCACCGGTAGAAACCATGGAATACGAAGAGGTGGATTACTGGAAGGAAGTCTGTGATATTATGGAGTGGTCTAAGACCCACGTAACATCAACCCCCTGCATTTATGCTGGGGCGCACAGGCTGCCCTCTATTATCACTATGGTATCCCAAAATATATGCTGGATGAGAAAATGTTTGGAATTTTCGAACATCAGGTAAAAGAACCGCAAAGTACCACTGGTAAGGGGATTTGATGACCGCTTTATGGCACCGCATTCGAGACATTCCGGAATCCGTAAAGAGGATATTGAGAAAGTAAAGGATATTACCATTCTTGCAGAATCAGAAAAAAGCAGGCGTATTTCTGGCAATTGCCAATGAGGACGCAAAATTTTTGTAATGGGACATCCGGAATATGACCGTTATACATTGGATGAGGAATATAAGCGTGATCTGCAGAAAGGGATGGATATTGCCATGCCGGAGAATTATTATCCGGACAATGATATCAATGCAAAACCATTACTGCAGTGGCGTTCACACGGTAATATGTTATATGCAAACTGGCTGAATTATTATGTGTATCAGCAGACACCATATGATTATATCAATACCAGACCAGAAAAATTGTGGGAAAATAAGCAGATTTCTTTTTTGGAAAAAGGCTTAAGAAAATACAGGGGGCACAATGAAAACGGAGAAAAAAAAGGTGTAGAGGGACAACTTGATATTTTCGAAGCAATGAATCGTGCAGCAGATGCCATAGACCGGATGGTGGAAGAAGACCAGAAGAAAAAGAAGGCATCCGGAAATAAAACGGAATCGGAGAGAAGTCTGCAAAAGCTGTAACCGGGCAGAAGAAAAAAAACAAAGAGGATAAAATCATCCGTGGCTGTGATATGCATGCATCCATGCAGAAGACATTTCTAAACCCGGAAGACGGCGATTTTGCCATGATTGCTTATATTGACTACAACAAGGTTTATATCAGGGAATGGAATTCCCCGGCGGCGTTATATACTTTCGAAGAGTCAAAGAAGGCTGTGGATTTTTATATCGACAAACTGACGAAGATAAAGGCGGCAGGAATGGCAGAAGAAACAACAGAGCAGGAACGCCGTTCAGTGATGTAAAATATCTTTCAGATAATATTTATGCAGAGTGTGAGGGATAAGAATGGAGCATTTAGTATACTACGATATTGCGGCTGCATTTGTTCTTCTGACTGCATTAGTTGCGTATCATTTAAGAAAATATAGTGACAATTTTCAAAGCAGGGTATACCGCGTAATGTTGTATGCTCTGCTTGTCGTGTCTACCAGCGACTTTTTACTGTTCTGGAAGGAAATTACTTTCGGAAAAACAGGAACTACAGTCCTGCTCTATATCTGTATTTTAGGACAGGTTGTGGCAGCGGCAGCATATCTTTTTTGTATATTCTGTGCCTGACAGGAAGAGTGGAACGCTTTATCCGGAAGGAAAAGGGATGGTTGTTTGTACCGGCCTGGATTGTAATCGCATTGCTGGTAGTACAGTTATTTATACCATATCTGTTTAAAGTGGGAACGGATGGCAGCTATCAGAGACAGAATGGAATTATGTTATTCTACCTTTGTATGATTTATTTTTTATCTGATGGGGAAGTGTTTCTGGTTCGTTTCCGAAAACGGCTCAGCTTTGAAGTATTATTCTCTACGACTGTATTTGCAGTTGTAAGTGTGTTTACTGGTGCTTCATATTGCATTTCCGGGTTTCCGGTTTCAGTTTTTTTGGAATGGCAATGTGCGTACTTTTATATCTGATTTCTTCGGAAAGGCCACAGGAATATACGGTGCCGGAGCTTGAAATTATGAACCGGAGGGCATTTTTTAAAAGAGTCAGAGGAACGCCTGTTAGGAAGTGAGCGTTTTCCGATGCTTGTCATTAAAGTGCATAATTTAAAGGTGATGCGGCAGACATTGGGAAATGATTCCGTCAATGAATTCCTGAAGGAAATGGTGGCATTTTTTCGTAAGCTTATCGACAATTCCCGTATTTACCAGTTTTCACAGAGCGTATATGTGCTGGCGTTAGACCGGAAGAAGAAGGATATTGATTCTTCCTTACTGATCCGGCGCAGATTCTGGACCGGTTTGAACAGCCATGGCATTCCGGCAGTGTAGAGACAAAATTCCGGATTCATATCAGCAGTATTGTGTGTCCGCGTGATGCGAATAATCTGAATGGATTAATTGACTATATCCAGTATATGCGTTCATTATCATCTGAAAATGGAAATGTAGTATTAAAGACTGCTGAGATGGATATTGACCGGCCAAAGAGGGAACTTCGTATCCGGAAACTTTTGAATGATGCAGTAGACCATAAAGGTTTTGAAGTCTTTTACCAGCCGATTTATTCGGTGACAGAAAACAGAATCGTATCTGCGGAAGCACTGGTCCGGCTGAAAGATCAGTATGGGCTACATTTCTCCGGAAGAATTTATTCAATTGCAGAAAAAAGAGCGGAATGATTATGCAGATTGGAGAATTTGTATTTGAGACAGTCTGTCGTTTTATCCAGGAAAAGCAGCTTACAGACTATGGCTTACAGTATATAGAAATAAATCTGTCTGTGGTGCAGTGTATGCAGGAAAATCTTGCCGAGCGGTTGACGGAAATAATGAAGAAGTATCATGTAGCACCAGCCCGCATCAATCTTGAGATTACTGAGACAGCGGCAGCCCATAGTGATATGTTGGAAAACAATATCAAGATACTGCATAAGCAGGGCATTGAGTTTTCGTTGGATGATTATGGCTCGGGATATTCCAATACGGATTATCTGTTCCGGTTTCCATTCCGTATCGTAAAAATTGATAAAAACATTCTGTGGGAAGCATTTAAAAAATGAAAAGGCAATGATTGCATTGCGTAATACTATCCGCATGATTAAAGAACTTGGGCTTGAGATTGTGGTAGAAGGAGTAGAAAAACCAGGAATATGTAGATTATCTGACAGAACAGCACTGTGATTATCTGCAGGGATATTTTTTATTCCAAGCCGATTCCGGACAGAGATTTCTTAGAACTTTTACGCAGGGGAAAATGCACAATATTATGCGGAAAGGTTTTCAAAAAATGAATTATCTGATATAATAACCACATAATATTTTTGTAGGAGGCAAAACGATGGCAGATAATAGAAAAGTTGTTAAAATTAAAAAGAAGATAACCTTGGGGAAGTACATGTGGCAGATGAGGTCGTTGCTATTATTGCAGGACTTGCAGCAACAGAAGTAGAAGGAGTTGCATCCATGGCTGGTAATATTACCAATGAACTGGTGAGCAAACTTGGAATGAAGAATTTATCTAAGGGTGTTAAGGTAGAAGTGGCAGAGAAAACAGTCAGCGTAGAAGTAGCTTTAAATATTTCTTATGGCTATTCTATTCCAGAAGTATCTGAGAAAGTACAGGAGAAAGTAAAATCTGCAATTGAGACTATGACAGGATTATCCGTAGCAATTGTTAATGTCAGAATTGCTACGGTTGACATGAAAAATACGAAATAATACTTTTTTTGTGATAACCGCAGATGTAGTATAATAGAGAATGCTGTTAAAGCATTCTTTTTTTATAGTTACATGGAAGACCAATATTGAAAGGATACAACATGAGCAGGAGAAAAAAATCAGAGAACAGATATTTAAAATGTTATTCCGTGTGGAATTTTATAGTGAGAAGGAATACGAAGAGCAGATGAATCTGTTTATCGAAGAGAATGAACCGATTGAGAAGCCGGATGAGCGCTATATTGAAGATAAATTTAATAAGATTATTGCTGTTTTAGAGGAAATCGATAAGATTATCAATGAATCATCCAAAGGCTGGAAAAACAACCCGTATGGGCAAAGTTGATCTGACCCTGATTCGTCTTGCTGTATATGAGATAAAATATGAAGAGGATATTCCAACCGGAGTAGCCATCAATGAAGCAGTAGAACTGGCAAAAAAAAATATGGAACAGATGATTCACCGGCATTTATCAACGGAGTATTGGCAAAAAATCGCATGATGAAGAAAGTATATGGGGTAACCCAGATTAACCGATACATCAGGAATATGTTTGCCCAGGATTTTGTCCTGCATCAGGTATGTGTGAAGGGTGAGGTATCGAATTGTAAATATCATTCCTCCGGTCATATTTATTTTACTTTAAAGGAAAATAACAGTGCCATCAGTGCAATTATGTTTGCAGGTAACCGGGGTGGGTTATCCTTTCGTATGAAGGATGGCGACAAAGTCGAGGTAACAGGTTCTATTGAAGTATTTGAACGGGACGGCAGATATCAGATATATGCAAAAAAGAAATTACACTTGCCGGTGCAGGGGATTTATATGCCAGATTTCTTCAATTGAAACAGGAACTTGAGGAAATGGGCATGTTTGCGGAAGAGTATAAAAACCGATTCCGCAGTATGCCGGACGTATTGGAATTGTTACAGCACCTACCGGGGCTGCAATACAGGATATCCGTAATATTGCTGCACGAAGAAATCCTTATGTGCAGCTTATTCTATATCCGGCACTGGTACAGGGTGAGGGTGCCAAAGAAAGCATTGTAAATGGGATTCATGCATTGGATACCATGCATTTGGACATTATCATTGTGGGGCGTGGTGGTGGCTCCATAGAGGATTTATGGGCATTCAACGAAGAAATTGTTGCAAGGGCAATTTTTGAATGTGAAACACCGGTTATTTCTGCAGTGGGACATGAAGTGGATTACACCATTGCGGATTATGTGGCAGACTTGCGGGCACCGACTCCGTCTGCAGCAGCAGAACTTGCGGTATATGACAGGAATCAGATGTTACAGCGGATACGGACTGACCGGGTACATCTGATGCGCAGCATGAAGAGTAAAATTGCTGTGATACAGGGACGCATGGAGACACTGAAGGCAAGATTAATGCAACAGAGTCCTGTATATCGTCTGAACAGTCAAAAACAGTATCTGGAGGAATTGCAGCTTCGCTTAGAGCATGGCATGACACAGCAGTTAGATAAGAATAAGGCACGACTTCGGATGTTAGCCCAGCATTTCGATGATATTTCGCCATTGAAACGATTGGGACAGGGATATGCATATGTTTCTGACAGCCGGCAGAATGGTTTAAAAAGTGTTTCACAGGTTTCAAAAGGAGAACAATTGCGCATCAGTGTAAAAGACGGAACTGTTAAGGCAAGAGTAGAAGAAATCATATGCCAGGAGGAAATCGGAAGATGACAGATCATACAATCAATGAAAATGAGACAGATAATATAATGGGAAAAAAAAAGAAAATGAGAATTTAGAGGATTTATTTGCAGAAGTGGAGCAGTTGATTGCACATATGGAGGAAGACATTTCTCTGGATGAATCCTTTGTCTGTTATGAGCAGGGCATGAAGAAGCTGAAACACTGCAGTGAGAGGATAGATTCGATTGAAAAGAAAATGTTAGTGCTGAATGAACAGGGAATGCTGGAGGAATTTTAATGGATATGACAGCAGAGCTTACAAAGCGGACAGAACAGATTGAAAATATTATAAAAAAATATCTTCCGGAGGAAGAAGGCTATCAGAAGCAGGTAATTGAAGCCATGAATTATAGTTTTCTTGCAGGAGGAAAGCGGTTAAGACCCATGCTGATGTTAGAGACTTACCGCATGTTTGGCGGAAAATCAGAGGTAATTGAACCATTCATGGCAGCCATTGAGATGATTCATACTTATTCTTTAATTCATGACGATCTGCCGGCAATGGATAATGATGAATACCGACGGGGACGAAAGACAACACATATTGTCTATGGAGAAGCCATGGCAATTCTTGCCGGGGATGGTCTTTTTGAATTTTGCCTATGAGACAGCATTGACAGCATTACAGACGGAACAGACGCCTAATGTGGCAAAGGCATTGCTTGTATTATCACAGAAAGCCGGAATTTATGGCATGGTAGGGGACAGACCGTAGATGTTGAAACGGATCAAACACAGTCTGTCACCAGAGACCAGTTAGATTTTTATTTATAAATTAAAGACCAGTGCTTTGATTGAAGCATCTATGTTAATCGGTGCAATTCTTGCAGGGAGCCACGAAAAGCGAGCAGAAGATTATCGAAGAGGCGGCATCAGAGATTGGTCTGGCATTCCAGATCCAGGATGATATTTTAGATGTTACCGGTAATCAGGAAGTGCTTGGAAAACCGGTTGGCAGTGATGCCAAAAACGAAAAGGCAACTTATGTTACATATGAGGGATTGAAAAAGCACAGGAAGATGTGAAACGATATTCAAAACATGCAGTGAATTTATTAGAATCACTGGTGGTAAAAATGAATTTCTGATTCATCTGGTGGAATATCTGATTCATAGGGAGAAATAAGAACTTCAGAAACCAAAGGAAAAAGATACATGGTGCTGGAAAAGATTGAGCATGAAAACGATATAAAAAGGATAAATAAAAACGAACTTCCGATTCTGGCAGAGGAAATCCGCTCTTTTTGATTGATAAAATATCAAAAACCGGTGGCCATCTTGCATCAAATCTTGGCGTGGTAGAGCTTACCATGGCACTGCATCTTGCTTTTTGATTTACCAGAGGATAAAATTATCTGGGATGTAGGACATCAGTCTTATACCCATAAATTACTGACAGGAAGAAAAGCCGGTTTTGATGACCTGAGAAAATATGGTGGAATGAGCGGATTCCCCAAACGTCATGAAAGTGATTGTGACTGCTTTGATACGGGACACAGTTCGACTTCCATATCCGCAGGATTAGGCTATGCAATGGCAAGGGAGATTACCGGAGAAAAGTACAAAGTCATCTCTGTTATCGGAGATGGTGCATTGACCGGTGGAATGGCTTATGAGGCATTGAATAATGCATCCAAATTAAAAGTCAAATCTGATTATTGTTTTAAATGACAATAAGATGTCTATATCGGAAAATGTCGGCGGTGTATCCAGATATTTAAGCGGACTTCGTACCGCAGAATCTTATCAGGGATTAAAGAATGGTATTACGAATTCCCTGAACAGCATTCCAAAATATGGAGAACGTATTGTTGAGAAAATCCGTAAGACCAAAAAAATGGAATCAAGCAGCTTGTGATTCCGGGCATGCTCTTTGAAAATATGGGAATCCTTTATTTAGGACCGGTAGATGGTCATAATATTCCTGCCATGGTGAAATTATTCAAAGAAGCCTCTAAGGTGGAAGGACCGGTTCTGGTACATGTGATTACGGAAAAAGGAAAAGGATACCTTCCGGCAGAACGCCATCCGGCACGTTTTCATGGAACGGAAGCCTTTGATGTTGAGACAGGACTGCCTCTTGTGAAACGGGTAAAAGCCAATTATACCGATATTTTTTTTCTACGGTTATGCGTAAATTGGGCGACCGGGATGAAAAAGTGGTTGCCATTACAGCGGCAATGGCAGATGGAACCGGACTAAAAAAGATTCCGGAATATGTTCCCGGAACGTTTCTTTTGATGTGGGAATTGCAGAAGAACATGCAGTGACTTTTGCTGCAGGATTGGCAGCAGCCGGTTTAAAAGCCGATTGTAGCGGTTTATTCTTCTTTTCCTGCAAAGAGCATATGACCAGATTCTGCATGATGTCTGTATACAGGAATTGCATGTAGTATTTGCGATCGACCGTGCAGGACTTGTGGGCAGTGATGGAGACTCATCAGGGAATCTTTGATTTATCTTATCTTTCCTGTCTGCCGAATATGACAATTTTAGCACCTAAGAACAAGTGGGAATTATCAGATATGATAAAATATGCCGTGGATTTTTCCGGACCGATTGCAGTACGATATCCGAGAGGCGAAGCCTTTGATGAATTAAAGGAATATCGGGCACCGTTAGAATATGGTAAGGCAGAAGTTCTTTATGAAGAAAGTGAAATTTTTACTTTTGGCAGTAGGAAGCATGGTAAAGACAGCACTTACCGTAAGGGAACAATTAAAAAAAAAAAGGTTATTCCTGCTCTCTTTGTCAATGCAAGATTTGTGAAGCCTTTTGATGAAGAACTGCTTCTTAAGCTGCAGAAGAATCATAAGCTTCTGGTTACGCTGGAAGAAAATGTGCAATCCGGAGGCTTTGGAGAGCATGTATTGGAATTTATGAATACAAGTGGAGATGGTTCCATGGAGGTTTTAAATATTGCAATACCGGATGTGTATGTAGAGCATGGAAATGTAGAACTTCTCCGCAAAGAAACAGGAATTGATGCAGATGGAATTATCGGCAAGATTATAGACAGAAAGGCACAGTAAGAACGATGAAAGAAAGATTGGATGTTCTTTTTTGGTACAGAAGGGACTGGCAGAATCCAGGGAAAAAGCAAAGACTATGATTATGGAAGGAAATGTCTTTGTGGATGGACAGAGAGAGGATAAAGCAGGAACAAATTTTTGATACAGAGGCAGAAATTGAAGTCCGGGGAAATACATTAAAATATGTCAGTCGTGGTGGACTGAAGTTAGAGAAAGCAATGAAGGAATTTGATATTTCTTTAGAGGGAATGGTCTGCATGGATATCGGCGCATCCACCGGCGGATTTACTGACTGTATGTTGCAAAATGGTGCAGTGAAAGTATATTCTGTAGATGTAGGATATGGACAGTTTGCCTGGAAATTAAGAAATGACCCAAGGGTTGTCTGCATGGAGAAAACCAATATCCGTTATGTAACGCCGGAAGATATTGCAGATGTCCTTGATTTTGCATCTGTTGATGTATCTTTTTATTTCTCTTACCAAGGTACTGGTACCCGCGAGGGAGCTGTTGCGGGACGGCGGAAGAATGGTCTGCCTGATTAAGCCACAGTTTGAGGCCGGAAGGGAAAAGGTAGGAAAAAAAAAGGTGTTGTCCGTATCCAAAGGTACATGAGGAAGTCATCCATAAGGTAATTGATTTTGCGTTGAAAATGGATTTTCCGTTCATAATCTTTCCTATTCACCGATTAAGGGTCCGGAGGGAAATATTGAATATCTGGTATATATTGAGAAAAACAGCGAGAGCAAGAAGGAGGAGACCATTGATGTGGATGCCATCGTAGAGGAGGCACATACATCATTGTCCTAGATATATGAAGCATTTTTTCATAATTGTAAACGCACAAAAAGACAGTGAACTTATTTTTTACCAATCAGATTATAGATTACATCAGGCGTAAGGGAGGAACCTGTGATTATTTTGCCAGCTTTGAGGAAGAAAAAAAAAGCGGAATCAGTGGAAAAAGAAATTCCAACAGAAACCGAGGCGGTGCTTGTTATTGGTGGAGATGGAACATTAATTCGTGCGGCACGCAATCTGGTAAAGAAAAAATATTCCGCTGCTGGGAATTAATTTAGGAAAGCTTGGATATCTGTGTGAGGTAGAAGAGAATACGATATTCCCGGCAATTGATGAATTGATGGCTGACCGTTATACCATAGAGCAGAGAATGCTTTTAGATGGCTATACCGTACAAAGTGGCGGAGAGAAGATTCAGAGGGTTGCGTTAAATGATGTGGTCATCCATCGTACGGGAGCCCTTCAGATTGTGAATCTGAATGTTTATGTAAATGGAGAAGTATCTCTATAATTTTAAGGCGGATGGAATCATTGTGGCAACACCAACCGGTTCCACCGGTTACAGTATGTCGGCAGGTGGCCCTATTGTGGATCCGAAAGCCAACCTTTTGCTGTTGACACCAATCAATGCACATACGTTGAATTCCAAGAGCATTGTAATCGGACCGGAAAGATGAAATTACCATTGAAGTAGGCATGCGGAGAAGCCAGCGGGATGAGCAGGTGGAAGTGAGCTTCGATGGAGATTCCGGAGTGGAACTTAAGGTTGGTGACAAGATTGTAGTGCATAAGGCAGAAGAATCCGTAGGGATTATTCGTTTGAGTAAGATTAGTTTCCTTGAAATTTTGCGGAAAAAGATGCAGAATTATACATAACAGGAGGGACTGTAATGAAGATAGGACGACATGCAAAGATTCTGGAATTAATTCAGAAGAATGAGATAGGCACACAGGAAGAATTATCTGCAAAGTTGGAGCAGGAAGGATATCATGTGACACAGGCAACGGTTTCCCGGGATATCAGAGAGTTAAAACTGACTAAGGTAGCATTGAGCAATGGCCGTCAGAAATATGTAGCTTTATCTGAAAATAAGGAAGACATGACAGAAAAGTATGTCCGTGTATTCCGGGATGGTTTTGTATCAATGGATATGGCACAGAATATTCTTGTAATCAAGACTGCGCCTGGCATGGCTATGGCAGTTGCGGCAGCATTGGATGCCATGGATTGCCATGAAAAATAGTAGGAAGCATTGCTGGAGATGATACAATTATGTGCGCTGTCCGTACCGTAGAGGATACCACGGCGTTAATGGGACGTCTTCGCCGGATTATGGAAGATTAGAGTGAAAGACGAGAGAGAGTAGAAGGAGAAAATATGTTAAGAAACCTGCATGTTAAGAACCTGGCACTCATTGATGAGGCGGAAGTCGATTTTGAAAAAGGGTTAAATATCCTGACCGGAGAGACAGGAGCCGGAAAATCAATTATCATTGGTTCCATTAATCTGGCTCTGGGAGAAAAGGTATCCAAAGAGATGTTAAGGGATAATGAGGAGAATGCCTTTGTGGAGCTGATTTTTTGATGTAGAATCAGATGCTTTAAAGAAAGCACTTTCCGGGCTTGATGTTTATCCGGAGGATGATATGCTGATTTTAAGCAGAAAGATTTCCGGAGGAAGAAGCATCGCCAAAATCAATGGGGAAAGTGTTCCGGCATCAAAGATGAAAGCAGTTTCTGCGTTGCTGATTGATATTCATGGACAGCATGAACACCAGTCGCTGCTTAAGAAACAGAAGCATTTAGAAATCCTTGATGATTATGCAAGAAATGAACTGTCGGACATCAAAAGTGAGTTGAAAGAAACTTATAAAAAAGTACCGTGAAGTTACGAAAGAGTTAGAAGAAGCTTCTCTGGATGAAGAGAGCCGGATGCGGGAATTATCTCTTTTAGAATATGAAATCCATGAAATTGAAGAAGCTGCATTAACAGCTGGCGAAGATGAAGTTTTAGAAACAAAATACCGGAAGCTTCTGAACGGAAAGAAAATTATGGAAGCAATTCATGCAGCCCATGGATTACTCAGCATGGAAGACGGCAGTGCATCGGAGCTGACCGGAAGAGCTCATAGAGAATTGTCATCTGTGGCAGATTATGATGATGCAATTCGTGGGATGGCAGATGAACTTTTGGAAATTGATAATCTTTTGAATGATTTGAACCGGGAAATTGCGGACTATATGGATGAGGCTGAATTTGATGATGAGACTTTGCCGGGACAGAGCAGCGTCTGGATGAAATCAACCATCTGAAGGCAAAAATACGGTCATACGATAGATGAAATTTTAGCATCCTTAGAGGAAAAAAAAAGAAAAAAGCAGAGAAGCTGCAGAATTATGATATATATCATAAGAAGCTTATGCAACAGGAAAATGCATTAAAAGAAACATTGCAGAAGCAGTCAGAAAAAGCATCTGCAATCCGCAAAAAAATATGCGAAGGAACTGGCAGAAAAAAATCAGGGAGCAGTTAGTAGATTTGAACTTCTTAGATGTTCGTTTTGAAATGAAATTTGAGCAGAAAGAGACTTTTTTGGAGCAGATGGCTTTGATGAAGTGGAATTTGTCATTGCAACCAACCCGGGAGAGCCATTAAAACCACTTGGCAGCGTAGCATCCGGTGGAGAATTATCAAGAATTATGCTGGCATTAAAAACAGTGCTTGCTAAAAAATGATGAAATAGAAACCTTGATTTTTGACGAAATTGATACAGGAATCAGCGGAAGGACGGCGCAGATGGTATCTGAAAAAAAATGCATATGATTGCAGAACATCATCAGGTAATCTGCATCACACATCTGCCGCAGATTGCTGCAATGGCAGATGCCCATTTCAGTATTGAAAAAATCCGTAGAAAATGAGACAACCATTTCTACCATACGAAGACTCACCGAGGATGAGCAGGTAACTGAATTAGCAAGAATGCTTGGTGGAGTGAGGATTACAGACACCGTATTGGAAAGTGCAAGAGAAATGCTTAACCTGGCAATAAAATGCTAAAAAAATAAACGATTGAATCAAACAATAATACATAATAAAAAACAGGATATTCAATGAATATCCTGTTTTATTTTACGCGGAAAGCTGTAAAGAGAGTTTCCTGTAGTTATTATGCCTGTAGTGAGGAAAAATATAATGCGGATGAGATTAATAAGAAAAAGCATAAAAAAAAAATATATGGCAGATTATAGTGATTGTCTGGCTGGTATTTGCTTACCAGCTTATGTTAAATATGGTTCCGGATGAAGTAAAACTTATCGATGGTGATTTAAGTAAACTGGACATTTCCATGCCGGTGACCTTCGAATGCCGGGATTCCGGAAAGAGATTTATCGATACATCTGTAATGGAAAATCAGCAGCTGCAAAAGCAGCATGGACAAGGCCGGTGCCGAAAGAAAATGAAATAGATATGGCTTCAGATACGGTTGTTTTACGAGCGAAGCTTTTTGGAATTATACCAATAAAAAAAAAGAGGTGCAGGCAGATATTGTAGCGGAACAGGAGGTCTATGCCAGCGGGGAAAATATTGGTATTTATGTGCAGACGGATGGCATCTTTGTCATCGGAACGGGAAATTTTGAAGGGATGGATGGAGTACTGTATGCACCGGCACAGAATGTTTTAAAGAGTGGAGATTATATTTGTGCAGTAGATGGAAAAAAAGCTTGAAAATAAGGAGGCGTTAATGGATGCTGTCGATAAATGTGAAGGAAAATCTTTAGTGCTTCGGATACGTCGAAATGGAGAAACATTAGAATTATATATACAGCCGAAATTGTCAAAAAGAAGAAACGTATAAATTAGGAGTCTGGGTAAGGGATGATCTGGCAGGAATCGGAACACTTACCTATATCAGCCAGGATGGAAGCTATGGGGCACTGGGACATGCGGTAACAGACATGGATACCGGAAGTATGCTGGAAGTGGGGACGGGAAAAACTTTATAACAGCAGACTGGTGGGAATCGTAAAGGAGAATCCGGTAAACCGGGTGAATTATCAGGAGTCATTAATTATGAAGAAAAAATATTGTATGGGAGATATTGAGGAGAACTGCGAACGAGGAATCTATGGAACATTACATGAAAAAAAAAATAATTTGCTGGAAAATGCCGTAGCTTATCCGGTTGGTTATAAGCAGGATATTGAACCTGGAGAAGCAGAAATTATCAGTGATATCGACGGAACGATAGCGCATTATAAGATAAGAATTACGGAAGTTAATTATCGGAAGAATAAGGAGAACAAAAAGTATTTTATTTGAAGTAGAGGATGCGGCACTGTTAGAGAGCACCGGAGGTATTGTACAGGGAATGAGCGGCAGCCCGGTGATTCAGAACGGAAGGCTGATAGGTGCAGTTACCCATGTGTTCGTCGATGATGCAAAAGAAGGGGTATGGTATTTTTATTGAGGATATGTTAGAGATAGAGAAAACGTCGAATCCATAAGAAAAACCAGTTTATAATTTAACGACATGTTTCGACATAATTTATGTCAGGATATAATTATGATACAAAATGTATAAGGGGGAAGAAGGCAGCCGTTGTCTTCCGGGCAATATTGATGTCGAAATAAGATGAACGCTTTAGCTTGAAACGACAGAAAAGTTGTGTTTAAATACAAGTAGTTTCATCTTTGTACAAAAGAGTGGAAACGGCAGGAGGTTTGAAATGGAAAAAAATTAAATGTAGCAATTGCAGATGATAACGAGAGAATGGTACAGCTTTTAGATGAAATCGTAGCCAGCGATAAGGATTTGCAGGTGGTTGGTACGGCGAAGAACGGGGTCGAAGCATATGAGATTATCAAACATAAACAGCCGGATGTTGTTTTATTGGATATAGTTATGCCAAAACTTGACGGACTTGCACTGTTAGAAAAAGTAAAAAAAAGATAAATCCATAAGAAAATGTCCTAGTTTTATTATTATCAGTGCGGTAGGACAGGACCGGATTACAGAAGATGCATTTAATCTGGGGGCGGATTATTACATTATGAAGCCCTTCGATAATGATATGATTATCAATCGGATAAAAAGTACAAGAGTGCTCCGGGGAATGAATGCTGCGGAATCAAAAAAAAGTCGGAGCATATGAGAAAAAGCCTTCGACAAAGCCGGAGGATCTGGAAAGTAAAGTGACAAATATTATACATGAAATAGGAGTTCCGGCACATATCAAAGGATATCAGTATTTGCGTGAAGCAATTATTATGTCGGTAAATGATATTGAAATGCTTAATTCCATTACAAAAAAATACTTTATCCGACAATCGCAAAAAAAATATCAGACAACAGCCAGCCGCGTAGAACGTGCTATCCGCCACGCAATAGAGGTGGCATGGAGCCGTGGCAAAATGGACACGATTGATGAGCTGTTTGGGTATACGATAAACAATGGAAAAGGTAAACCGACGAATTCAGAATTTATAGCACTGATTGCAGCAGACAGAATCCGCCTGGAATATAAAGCGTATTAAAAGGGTGGTTTCTACAAAACGGCAGCAAAATATGGTATCTGAATCAGACAGTTTAGGTATTTTCTGCTCCCCCATAACGTGGTATAATGAGCGTAAGCAATGGGCAGTGCAGACGACAGAAATACGCGATACTGTGCTTGCACAAAAGTATCGCGTATTTCTGTCGGCTGATAGGGCGAATGCCTGTACATCGAGAAAACCAAAGGGTTTTCGAGATGCACTGCGAAAGAAAGCGCAGCGGATTTGCGAGTGTGAGCGTAAATAGGGCGAATGCCCGTACATCGAGAAAACCAAGGGTTTTCGAGATGCACTGCGAAAGAAAGCGCTACGTATTTGTAAAAAGGGTATCAGATTTGGGGTAACAGAAATGAAGCGGGTATTATTTGTTACATCAGAGGCAGTTCCATTTATCAAAACAGGCGGCCTTGCAGACGTTGCAGGTTCACTGCCAAAATATTTTTCAAAAAATGAATATGAAGTCAGCGTCATGCTGCCGAAGTATATGTGTATCCGTGAGGATATGCGTAAGAAAATGCATCATATATTGCATTTTTTATGTAGATCTGGGCTGGCGAAAACAATATGTAGGAATACTGGAGGCAAAGGAAGATGGAATCCAGTATTATTTTATTGATAATGAATTCTATTTTGCGGGAGACAGACCATATAATAATATTTACGAAGATGTAGAAAAAATTTGCATTTTTCTCAAAGGCAGTATTAGAAGCATTGCCGCATATGAATTACCAGCCGGATATTATTCATTGCCATGACTGGCAGACGGGACTGGTTCCGGTATATCTGGAGAATATCTATAAGAAAAATGTATTTTACCAGAATATGAAAACGGTATTTACGATACACAATTTACAGTTCCAGGGGCGCTGGAATCTAAAGGCAGTAAAAAGATATTACCGGATTGCCGGATGCTCTTTTACACCGGACAAATTAGAGTCGTATGGAGAGGGAAATTATCTGAAGGGTGGTATTGTATATGCGGATGCTATAACAACGGTAAGTCCTACATATGCTTATGAGATAACAACTCCGGATGGTGGCGAAGGCTTGGATGGTCTCATTCGCAGTAACAGCTATAAATTAAGCGGTATTATTAATGGAATCGATTATAATGAATATAATCCGAAAGCGGATCCAAAGATTGCTTATTTATATGATGCCAATGATTTAGAAGAGGGCAAGCGGAAAAACAAGCAGGCACTTTTAAAGGATATGAATCTTCCGTATTCGGATGATGTGATGTTAGTTGGAATTGTTTCAAGAATGACAGAGCAGAAGGGATTTGCACTGGTAGATTATATGATGGATGAACTGCTTTCTTCCGGTAAATTTACGATTGTTGCCTTAGGAACCGGAGAGGAACGTTATGAGAATATGTTCCGCTATTATGAGAGCAGGTATCCGGACAGACTGAAGGCAAATATTATGTATTCCGAAGAAGCTGCGCATAGAATTTATGCAGCATCAGCTGCTTTTTGATGCCATCTTTATTTGAACCCTGCGGTCTGAGCCAGTTGATGAGTCTTCGTTATGGAACAGTACCTGTGGTTCGCGAGACCGGTGGCTTAAAGGATACCGTAGAGCCATATAATGAGTATCAGCATACCGGAACCGGTTTTACTTTTTTTCCAATTATAATGCTCATGAAATGCGTGACAGTCTTCTTTATGCATATCAGGTATTCCATGAGAACCGGACCGGGTGGCTGGATATCGCAAGACGTGGCATGGAGCAGAATTTCTCCTGGTCCAGTTCTGCAAAGGAATATGAAAAATTATATGCTAGATTGTAGTCCTTTCTTCTGACATAGAAGTAAGAAGCTTTTCGGAACAGGAATAGAAATAAGCGTGATCGGATAAGATTTCTTCTTCCTCAACCTGAGTGGAATTTACTTCATGAATCATAGCATTTAAATCTTGTATACAGGTTCCGGGCAGAACAGGAAGAATCAGAAATTCATGAATACTGCTTGGAATCAGATAGAAGTCACATGTGAGCTTATCTGCAATGGAATCTAAAAGATTTGGATAGAGAATGCAGGAAGCACCATAGAGTCTGGCTTTATTGGTTAATACATAAAGCGGTGTTTCGGATTCTTCTTCCATGCTATCTGCAGGAAAGGGCATTGGCATAAGCTTATTGAGTAATGGCATTAATGGTTCAAAATCAGCAGGAAGCTGTGCCGGCGTATTCTCTAAGGCATAAGAATATAACGCATCTGCGGAGACGTTCCAGTAGGAAAGATGAGTGGAACGAATCAGAATAGTGGCGTTTCCCCTGACTTGAGCTAGATAAAAAGACAATAGAAAACAACTGCAAAATCAAGATAACGAAAATGAGGGATTTCTTTGAGGAGTTCCTCATTTTTCTGATAATGAATCAGTTTAAAGATGATGCGGTGCCGTACATTTTCAAAATTAGTAAAGAATGCTACATCGACAGAGCTGCTGGGACGGTAAGCCCGGTAAATTTCCCGGATATGTAAAATAATGTTATGTATGCTTTTTCCTGCCTGATATTCTTTGTAATAATCATTGAGATAAATAGTGGGAGAAATGTTGCAGCCCTTTTGCAGAATAGTGAGTCCATCCAAAGTAACGCCATTATTTTTTTGGATTTTATGCAGCTGAATCGTAACATCTGTATCAAACAGAGAATGAATTTGTAACTGGTTTCAGTAAGAAATTGTTGATATGTCATAAAGACCTCCTGGTTAGAAATGGTAAAAATGAATAAATAGAAAAGAAAGTCCATGGATTATTCCAATGGACTTTCAATATATCATCTTGTGTCTTGAATAACAAGAAAGGTAATATGAAATTTTTCTAAAAAATTTCTAATCTTTTAGAGACCAGAATATTTTAGTAAGATTTTAATTTCTTCCATAGATAGTCATAAGTTTCTGTAGCCGGGACATCAAGACTGTTAAAAATTTCACAGTTTTCTAAAGTTTCCTGATCAGAAAAAAAATAGTAGTACTTTCCCTGAACCTCTTCATCCAGTTCGTCATAAACAGCGGTGTTTGGTGTAGCATACCAGACATAGTCAAAAGTTTTTCCATACCGATATCTTCACGACAGAGATAATTTAAAAACTGTTCTGCAGCATCCTTATGCTGGCAGGTTTTAGGAATGAACCAGGAGTCCATCCACATATTAGAACCTTCTTTCGGAACCACATAATCAAGATCATCATTATAATCCTGTGCATAGGCAGCCTCTCCGGAATAAATAAGAGCCATGGCAGCATTTCCGGCAATCATTTCATCGGCAGAAGAATCTACCAGATAGGAGTAGACTAAATCTTTCTGGTCACAAAGCATGGAAAGTGCTTCGTTTAATTCATCTTCATCCGTAGTATTGATGGAATAGTCCAAAAGCCGGAGTGCAGGAACGAAGGTATCGCGGACGGAATTTTCCATGATAATCTGTCCCTTATATTTTCGGATCCCAGAGAACATTCCAGCTGTCCATATCAGCTTCATCTACCATGGTTTTATTGTAGAGAATACCCAGTGTGCCGAAGAAATAAGGTAGTGTGTATTTCGTTTCCGGGTCAAAGGCCTTGGAAAATTCCACATAGGTCGGGTCGATGTTTTCGTAAAGTGGAATATTATCATAATCCATTTCTAAGACTTCACCTTCATTGATAAGCTTCTGGATCATATAGTCGGAGGTACAGATTAAATCGTATTTGATGGAACCCGCCTTATATTTGGTATACATTTCCTCCGGACTTTCATATTCTTCGTATTTGATGGTAATACCGGTTTCTTTTTTTCAAATTGCTGGATAACATCCGGCTCTATATATTTTCCATAATTTAAAATAACAAGTGCATTTTCATCCTCTTTTTGTCCACAGCCGGAAAAGAGTAAGGAGACCAGCAATAAGCATAAATGAAAATAAGAATTTCTTCATTTCTTAAGACCTTCCTTTCGCATCCTTGACACTGCGGTAATTCATAATCAGAAGAAGTACCAGAGCAAGGAAGAATAAAAAATCGTAGACAGTGCATACATTTCCGGAATAATACCTTTACGCAGCTGGGTATAAATCATGGTAGACAATGTGTTGACGCCGGCACCTTTGGTAAAAAAGGTGATGGAAAAATCGTCTAAGGACATTGTCACAGCCATCAGAAAACCGGAGAATACACCAGGCTTGATATCCGGCCATACAATTTTGAAAAATGCATAAAGTGGTGTTGCGCCTAAGTCTCTGGCAGCTTCATAGGTATGGGAGGAGGTGTTGGAAAGCTTAGGCAGTACATTTAAAATGACATATGGAATGTCAAAGGTAATATGTGCAATCAATACGGTTGATGTTCCAAGCGCTGTAAAGCGGACAAAAAGCAGCATCAGGGAAACACCGGTGACGATATCCGCATTCAGAAGTGGAATGTTAGTTGCACCAAGCATAATCTGACGGTTCCTTTTTCCGCATGGCACTGATTCCGATTGCTGCCATGGTTCCGATTATTGTAGCAATCACAGAAGATGCAACGGTAATCAGAATCGTGGTATAAAAGGCATTCATAATAGTCGGGTCAGAAACAAGATTGCGATACCATTCTGTCGTAAATCCGCCCCATTTTACACGGGAAAGGGAGTTGTTGAAGGAAAGTACAATCAGAACTCCAATCGGAAGATACAGAAACAGGAAAATAATTGCAAGATAAATTTTTTGATAAACTTTTCTTTACCATACTGCATGCCCTCCTGATTCACCGGCACGATTCATAAATGCCATACTGATTAATACAAAAAGCATAAGTACAATGGAAAGTCCGGAACCTAAATTCCAGTAGGAACCCTGCATGAAGGACTGCTCAATAACATTTCCAATGAGAAGTACTTTACCTCCGCCTAAAAGGTCTGAAATAACAAAGGAGGTAAGTGCCGGTACGAATACCATAATAATTCCGCTGACAATGCCAGGCACAGTAAGCGGCAGAATGATACGGAAGAAGGTGATAAAACTGTTGGCACCTAAATCCCTTGCCGCATCTATTGTTTCCTTGCGGATACGTACTATGGAATTGTAAATCGGCATAATCATAAATGGAAGAAAATCATAAATCATGCCAAATACAACGGCTCCCTGTGTATTTAACATATGAAGTTTCAGGATGCCAAAAATGGAAAGGAATCCATTGATAATTCCATTATTGGAAAGCAACATCTGCCATGCTAAAATGCGCAGCATAAAATTCATCCACATCGGCAGGACGAAGATAAATACCACAAAGCTCTGATGCTTGATATGAAGACTGTTTAATATCATGGCAAGCGGGTAGGAGAGCAGGAGACAGACAACCGTACATAAGATACCAAGCTTCAAGGAAAGCAGGAGTGCTTTTATATGTACCGGGTCTGCAATTGCAGCAATATTTGCCCAGGTAAAACCACCGTCACTGTTGGTGAATGCGTAATATATATATCATCAGAATCGGAAGTACAGTAAATCCAATAATCCAGACCAGATAAGGTCCGGCTAAAAAAAGTCTTTTTTCTGGCATTATGCATCGAGTTCCACCGCCTTTTCGTCACTGGATTCCGGTTTATGCATAATCTGGATATTGAAAGGAATTACCTTCATTCCTACATGGCTTCCGGTTTCAAAATATTTGGTGGTATGAACAAGCCATTCATAGCCGCCAGCCATAATTTCGATTTCATAGTGGACACCCTTGAAGATAACAGAAGTAATATCACCATCCATAAAACCGGTGCCGGCTTCTACAATCTCAATATCTTCCGGGCGGATGACTACATCTACCGGTTTATTATTACCAAAACCGGTATCGACACATTCGTGCTTGATGCCTAAGAAGCTGACTAATTTATCCTCAATCATGATACCGTCAATGATATTGCTGTCTCCGATAAAGTCGGCAACGAATGCATTTTCCGGCTCATTATAAATATCTTCCGGAGTACCAATCTGCTGGATATAGCCCTGATTCATGACAGCAATGGTGTCTGACATGGTAAGGGCTTCTTCCTGGTCGTGGGTAACATAGATAAAAGTAATGCCAAGTTCATTTTTCAGACGAATCAGTTCATACTGCATGTCCTGACGCATTTTTAAATCCAGTGCGCCCAAAGGCTCGTCTAAAAAGGAGCACCTTTGGTTCATTTACAATGGCACGGGCAATGGCAATACGCTGCTGCTGGCCACCGCTTAAGGAATCAATGCTGCGGTTTTCATAACCGTCTAAGTTTACAAGCTTTAAGGCATATTTGATTTTATCCTGAATATAAGCCTTGCTTTTTTGCTGATTTTTAAACCAAAAGCAATATTATCTGCAATGCTCATATGGGTAAAAAGTGCGTATTTCTGGAATACTGTATTTAATTTACGCTCATTTGGCGGAAGAGAAGTAATATCTTTTCCATCAAAAAAATAATACGTCCGGTGTCCGGTGTCTCAAAAACCACCGATAAGACGCAGGGTAGTAGTCTTTCCACAGCCGGAAGGTCCCAGCAGTGTTAAGAATTCGTTTTCCTTTACATAAAGATTTAAGTCATCCAAAATCATATTTCCGTCATAAGTTTTGGTAATATTTTCTAATTGTATTAATTTCTTGCCCATCATAACCTCCTAAAAACTTGGCGGGTTTGTAACCCAGATAAGAACGGCATCTTTCCTGCCGGTATTTTCGATATGGTGCTTTTTATTGGACTTAAGATAAAAAAGACTCCCCCTGTCTTGCAGTATAAGTGCGGGTACCATATATGATTTTAATGGAGCCCTTAAGTACATAGCCGAATTCTTCTCCCTCATGTGGAAGATAGATGTCTGATGTGCCGCCGGGCTTCAGCGTCAGCCGTACCGGTTCCATCATATCTTTCTGGGCACCGGGAACCATCCATTCGATTAAACTCCTGTGTTCCGCATCTTCTTTTTTCAAAATAATCTTCATTTTTTTAAAGACAAGCTGTGCAGGTTCATCATCTGCAAAAAATTCTGCCGGCGTAGTGCCGAGACACTGGATAATATCTAAAAGTGTACCTACAGAAGGAGACGTAAGATTACGCTCTAACTGGGAGATAAATCCTTTGGATAATTCCAGACGGTCAGCCAGTTCCTGCTGGGTGAGACCGTAGAGAATCCGCAGCTCCTTGATTTTATTTCCAATATCCATTTTGTACTTCCTTTCCATGAAAAGTGATTTTACTTAGTTTTTACAAAATGAAGCTAATAATGTATTTGAAGTTTAATAATAATAAACTCACTAAGGAGTATTATGAGAAATTGAAAGAGAAATGTCAATACTATTTTTTTAGATTATTTTTAGACAACAAAAAAAGCTCCCGAGGGGACTCGAACCCCTGACCTACGCATTACGAATCAGCCGCTCTACCAACTGAGCCACGGAAGCAGAATAATCTGGTTATATGCCAAATAAAAAGCAATACGTAACTGAACGAAGC
>VOFJ01003398.1_pt1 | contig 25766 bp, 43 predicted proteins | sample 5384081 | NCBI WGS metagenome assembly VOFJ01 (sample SAMN12384729, study PRJNA508395) | human gut metagenome | isolation source: healthy gut I | host: Homo sapiens | reverse complement strand
TCGCACCAAGCGACGCCCAGGTACCTGACACGCTGCACTCGCACAATCCGGCGCTGGCTAGTTTGCAATTGAACAATCACCTTACATCTTCCTCCGGCGGGCTTTCCAGTCATTTTCCCTTTCAAGCCAAGCCCGCATCTATCTGTTTTCTTGCAATCAGTTCGGCGAGGCGTTGGTCCAGTTCGGCATCTCCGCTACGGGTCCAGCCTGAGAGGGAGGAGGATTTTTCCCATCAGTGCGCCCAGGTCTTCCATGGCGGCGTTGCCGTGTTCGGCAAAGGATGGCCAGCCGGTCCTGGTCGCTCAGCTCGCCACCTGCGGCTGCTTCGCGCGTTTTCAATGTCGACGGCCATGACGTCGAGGCTCGCTCGCGTCGCCGATGGTGCTTGCTGTAACGATCTGGGTGATGCGTTCTTTTCGGCTTCGAGGAGATTCATGTCGTTTTCGAGGGGCCCGCAGTTCGGCCTCAGTGATTGCCGAGTGGCGGTCGAGGCGTGCCACATTTTCAGCGGAAGCGCTAAATGTTTCGCTTCTCTTCTGTCCTGAGCAGGTGTATGCAATGTCGAGTTCGGACGCGCGTAAATTCGCAACGGCATATCCTTCCGGTGAAGTAGGCTCAAGCGGGCGGCGGCATTGGGCTCCTGCCATCCTCGCTCGACTGGATGGGGGCAGGAAGTTCCTTCAGCAGGGCTTCGATGGAGGCGCTTTGCTGGGGGTTACTGCTTTGCGTCCCATGTGGCGGTGGCGGTGCGGAGTTTCACCACGGTTGTCGACGGTGGGGCGCGTTGGATCCGGTTTGTTGCCATTGCTGTTCCGTCGTGATTGTCGTCGGTTTGCGCCTGATCTTCCGCAATGTCGGTGCTTTCACGCTGATACCGACAGCGTTTTCCACTTTCTGCTTCAGCTTTTTTCATAAAGCCCTGGCTGTGTCCCCGGCGGTGGGAGGCTGCGGCTAATGCTAGTGGGGAATAAGGTCTTTTTTCATGTCGTTCCGTTTTTTTATGGTGTTACATTATTTTCATATATACACAAAAAAGCGTTTTTGAGATTGGTTTTACACGCTTTTGGTTACAAGTGAAGTGTTTTTATATTCAACTGGTTTTACAATTTGTTGTAACCAGTTTGGGTTATATCTCTTTTATCAGACGGCAATTTTTTTCGGTTATCGTATCTTGCTCTGCTTTGTCATAAATAGCAAGAAGAGTGATAATTCCTTCTTCCATGCTTATAACAGCTGTATAGGTTATAACCCGGCACCATGACTTTTTCCCTTTACCCTTGTCACTGATTGCCATGCGAACTTTATGGACCACACCATTACCAAGATCTACTCCTTTAGAAGGATTTTGCATTAACTCATTAACGAGTTCTTGTAAATCGTTTTTCAGCGATTTATACTTTTTTTGCCAGTTTCTTTAGTTTCTTATCAAAACTAGGCAAAGTCTCAATACTATAATTCATTGAGCAGTTCTTCTATAGGACGACTTTTCAGTTTACCTTCTCGCACGAGCTTGAGTTCTCTCAACCCATCCCGGATATCATTCAATATCTCTTCTTTTTCTGCGGCAGACATTTCTTCTTTGGCTGCTTTTTCTCTTTTTGAGACGTTGAAGGACTTTTTTGAAGTTTCTTCATTGCCTCGTTGTCGTCAAGCAGGTAAGCTACGTCTTGCCAGAACTGATTGTTGCAATTGTATTGCTTTGTTCATAAGTTTCTCCCTTTCTTTTATCAAGGTTTTTATGATGCGAAGATAATGAATTAGTAAACAATCGACAACAGATTGCTTTGTTTTTATTCAGCTGAAGTATATAAATCAATAGCCTGTTTTTACACTTCAATCTGTGGATCATCTTTATCCTGTCCTAATTGTAGAAAGTCCTTTGCATTGATGGGGGTTACGACCGGACGGGCCGGTTTCTTCTTCCAGTTTCATGCGGGCTTCTCCGATATATCCTTGGTGGAGAGTTCGGAAAGCATTTTCAGTTGACTTCCACAATTTGTAGTCAACTCATTTCCTTCCTTTTTTAATCGTTTTTTAATACACTCCAGTATTTTCTGGGGTTGACTGTCCGCCAATACAGCCACCACATCAACAATAGAAAAGTACCATTCTTCGGTTTCACTATCCCATAATGTGCGGACTTTCTTCTCTTCAAAAACTTTGATAGCATTTTGCTGTGTCATAATTTATGGTTTATTGGTTCTTTGCAAAGATATGCAAATACTTCTCAAAACCTTTTGTTTCCGAAGAAATTATTTTAAGCGTGTAAACCAATACGTCAAAAGAGCGCTTTTAGTATGTTGTTATGGCAGAGTCCAAACCAAAGTTTGGCTCTGCTCTCACAGCTTGACAAATTCAACCCGTCGGTTTTGGCACGGCCTTCGTTGGTTCCGTTATCGGCGATGGGAGAGGATTGTCCTTTGCCGGAAGCGGTGAGGCGATCGGCACTGATGCCCAGTTCAACCAGTTTACCTACGATGGCGTTGCTGCGGGCCTCGCTTAACGTCTGGTTGGAAGCCTCGTTGCCGGTGCTGTCGGTATGGCCTTCGACGGAGAATTTGAGATCGGGGTTTTCTTTCATCAATTTGACGATACGGTTGATTTCACCCATACTCTCTGGTTTGATGGTGGACTTGCCGACATCGAAGGTGATGCCATACGTGATGAACTTACCGTCGCTCATCATGCGGTCGTACAATGGCACTGCGCCTTTGGCGACGTATGTTGCGGATGGAAGTGTTATTCGTAAAATATCCACCGCCTCTATAAAACTGTATGTCAAAATGTCCGGGTGCTACCGTATTCGGAATATTGGCATAGCGGATGCCATTTATGTAAACTTTCATTGCCCGTTGATTGAAGGACAGTGAGAAATGGTTCCATGAGTTCGGGATAGTCCGGAAAGATTTATCGCTTCCGCTACGGCTGTCCTCCCCAGAGGAAGGAATAAAGTCCCATCTTAGGCGTGTACGATGGTCTGAAGCACTATAATACCAGTCGTCAAGATTGATAGTTTGAACACGACTTCCCGATTCGGGTTTGTAAAAACGTACGATATAGCAATTTTGCGGCTCACCATCTCCCTTTTTATAAGGCCCTACCCAAAAGTCAAATTCTAGCGTGAACTTTTCCGGCAGATAATTTTTCATATCATCGAATAGCGGCGCAATGATCGGATCGTCCTGACTTACGCAAAGTATCACTTTATCGCCGTTGATTTGAGCGATCTCAACAGTACCTTTTAATAAATCCCACTGGCTGGGGAATTCTCCTATCTGTTCCCGGGTCACATCATCCTCAAAAATAATCTCATCCCCCGGCACGAAGTCACTCTTGGCATACGTCATTTCGAGTGATTGCTGTGGTTGTTGCTGTTCCTGCTGTGCCACATCTTCCCCATCATCCATAGTTTCAAAATTCCCTTGTGAATTTGTACTTGTTGGTGGCTCCTCCTTTTCATTATTATTATTCCCTTTCCCCGTCACCACATCCTCCGCTCCCTCGAAAGCCTTGTCTACGGTCTGTTCCACTTTCCGTTCCACGTTCCTCTCCGTTGCCCGTTTGGCACTCTCACCCGCTTTCTTGAGGAGTTTCTTTCCCCATTGGGCTTGCACGTCCATTGTCCCGATTAGGAGCAACATGGCAGATAAAATAAATACTAGCTTTTTCATTTTTTCTTTGATTTATAAATTATAGTTTGATGTTATTTATTTGCCGCTGCCAGGCTTGTGAGAAGGTTTCTCGTAATTCAAATTCATGTACTTCTTCGGGCTCATTCTTTCATATTCGTTGAACCGAGAGAAGAAACGGAACGGGAATGAAATCCGCATTGTGTCCCTACCTCTTCGATCATCGCTTTACTGTTTGTTACAGCCATTTCTCTGAGTATGGCTTTTGGCTTCTTCTATCCGCATCCGGTTAATCAAGTCGTAAAAGTTCCGCTTCATATATTTATTGATAGATTTGGATATCATTTTGACAGGAATACCAGTCTCGCGCGATAAATCCCATAACGAGTAGTTCGGATTGAGATATCGTTTTTCTTCTTCCAGGTGGCTGACCACCCGTCGGCAATATTCAGCCATCTGATCGGACGGCAGTTGGAGCCGGAGGTTCTCACCGGAAGGATGATTTTCTTTCTGACTGTCTTTGGTTACCATAACATTGCGATTTGATGGTTCGATAAACTTTGCTTGCTGCAAATGGACGATAAAATCCCCGGGTAACCTAGAAATAAACGTTCGGATAAATCCGAATTCCTTGCATTCAGACTAGTTTCTGACTAAAAGAATGCATTCAGGACGAATAAATGATGCCGGAATGGATAGAGAGTTTCTGTTTTTTTTCATGTGCATTGACAGGTTCTTGCCGTTTAGTCCCGAGTACGGCTATTTATATTATAAGGAAAGCGTGGGACTATTAACTTATTTAAGAGATAGGCTCTGGTAAACCCGTACGGTAAAATAAGCAACAGCCCACGCCCTTTGGCATATACTCGTATGTATATAACAATGACGTGAAGAGTACAGCTTATCATTCTCCTGCGAAAAATTTACCAGATTTTATCTCTGAGAACAAAGCTAAACACTTTCCATGTGTCTAAAATGTCTGTTACCTGACGGCAACGTCACAAATATAACAAGAATTTCGGACTTTGGAAGTATTCGCGTACTCTTTTTCGGACTGTTGCTCTTTTTTTTGTTTATTAACAGTACTTTGCTCAGAATTTGTAGGCTGCTCCGAGCGTAAACACCGGACGGTCGTAATTGCTGACCAACTGGTATTTAATTTCCAGAGCAAGTGCAAAACTTTCCGTTAACCAATACTGCGCACCTGCCCCCCCAGGTTGGCTCCAAACTTGGTTTCGGAGGCGCTGGCTTTCACGCCGAACTCTTCCCAGCCGTCGCCCAGATCGGCTTTAGCTCCCAGCAAGGAAACGCCTGCCAGCGGATAGAACGAGAATTTGTCGGCTACATGAAATAAATAATGCAGGTTTACATTGATATCCCACATGCTTACATAATCTTTTTTGAAGAAATAGGTAGTTGACGGCTCGATACGGAGAGCATCGGTAAAACTGTACTGAAACTTGGCTCCGACCCCAAAGTTGCTGTAACCGCTTTTTTTGTGCCGTAAGACAAGTTAAGACCTGCTGCCATATCTCCTTTTTCCTGTGCCTGAATGGCAAATGCTGTAAAAAGAGTTAGCATCAAAAACAAAAACTTTTCTTTGAAATAGTCCTTTTCATAATGGAAGAAATTAGAAGTTTATCCTACTCGTAAGCTTTTCGGTTCCGCTGTTTTTAACTCGATAATTATGAGCACAAAGAGAACATAAAAGAACGAGAGCTCCTAATAATCGGAGCCCGGTTAATTTGAATGCACTGCATTCGGACTAAAAAGTTTCGTTTTTCTGCGATTTGAGCCATTGGGCGGAGATTTCCCTTCCGCTTTCTTAAAGGCAAGAAAGAATGTCGAACGGGAACGGAAGCCGCATTCTTCGTAAATGCTGTCTATCGTATAACCGGAAGTTTCGGGTGAAAGTAATAGCTGCCTGGCTTTTTCCACGCGCATCGCGTTTATAAGCTCAAAGAAGTTGCATTTCATATAGCTGTTGACGGCACGTGAAAGCATCTTTTGCGGGATACCGGTTTCTTTGGAAAGCATTGCCAGTGAGAGGTCGTTCCGGAGAAATGCTTGAGAGGTTTCCAAGGTACTCGGTTACCCGTTTGCAGATTTCCTGCATTTGTATTTCATCCAATATGGGAGAGGGGGGGTATTCTCACTGTTGTTTTCTGGGCCGACACTTCTTCGGTTGTGGAAAGTACGGCCGGATATTGCTATAGAGTTGTATGTCAAATAGCTCATAGCTATAACATTCAGTATTTGTATCAGCCAGGCGTCCGTCCGGGGCCATATCACGTAGCAGGTCATGACGATAACAAACAGGGCGGCAAACAGGTACATCAGTTTCGGTATCCACTCTTTTTGCAGGTATTCCGCATCAGACCAGTTTTTTCTTTGATATAGTGTCTCTTTTTATGAAGATAACGGAAAATGGCTGCAAAATAAAGGAACATCTGGAATAATATGATAAGCGTATTGAGATCGCCGACCCACATATCGTCGCCGCTCATTTCATATATAATATTATCCATCCGTTCTTGTGTAGACAGCGAAAGTACGATGATAACGGAAACGGCTGCAGGAATGAAGTGTAGCAGTTGTATCGGTCTGAAGCGAAAGTCCGTATCGAAATTTCTGAGAGTGAAAAAGCCACAGTAGAGGCATCAACATTGTATTGACAGAGTAACTGATGGGAAACATGAACAGGGTGATCTCGTGCCAACCCAGCATACGGCTCATATTATAAATGTAGACCGGAGCGTTTGGAAGTACGATAATGGCTGCCGCGTATCCGTTCTCTCCCCGGAAGCGGGTGGCAACCAACAAAATTATTGCCAATATGATCAGTATGGTAATGCAAGAGGAATTTATTGTCAATATGAATTCTGTGTATCCCATTATCTATTCTGTTTTTTGCTGATTTAAGCCATTGTTTGCTCTGTAATCATATTAGTCTTTACGTACAAAAATAATTATTTTTTTATGTAAAAGATATATTAAGCTTGATTTACAATAGATAAAAAATGAGGATACACCTGTGAAGGCATATCCTCATTCATATATTTTATTGTTTATGTTGCTTAATAAGCCCGTGCAAACAATACGCGCTGTGCGGAAGGTTTGCCGGTAACCATACACTTACCCGGTGTTTTGTCGCCTTCCAACGGAATACAGCGGATCGTGGCTTTCGTTTCGTTCTTCACCTGCTCTTCCGTTTCGGGCGTTCCGTCCCAGTGAGCCATGATGAAGTAGCCCTCTTCGATCTTTTCCTTGAACTCTTCGTAAGTATCGACAGTTACCGTGCAAGCTGTACGATGATCGAGTGCTTTCTGGAAGATGTTCTTTTGGATTTCTTCCAACAGGTTCTGAACGTATGTTTCGATGTTGTCGCAAGTTACGGTTTCTTTCTCCAGTGTATCACGACGCATCACTTCGATCGTATTGTTTTCCAAGTCGCGTCCGCCCATAGCCAGACGTACGGGAACGCCTTTCAGTTCGTATTCGGCGAACTTCCATCCCGGTTTCTTGTTGTCGGCATTGTCGAATTTGACCGAGATGCCTAACGCTTTCAGCTTGGCAACGATGCCGTTTACCTTTTCGCTGATCTGTGCCAACTGTTCTTCGCTGCGGTAGATCGGGATGATGACCACTTGGATAGGAGCGAGGTGAGGCGGCAATACCAGACCGTTATCGTCGGAGTGGGACATGATCAGGGCGCCGATCAGACGGGTTGAAACTCCCCATGAAGTAGCCCAAGCGTAGTCGCTCTTGCCGTTCTTGTCGATAAAGTAACGTCGAAAGCCTTACCGAAGTTCTGTCCCAAAAAATGGGAAGTTCCCGCTTGCAAAGCGTTTTCCATCCTGCATCATCGCCTCGATCGTATAGGTATCCAAAGCACCAGCGAAACGCTCGCTTGCAGATTTGACACCTTTGACGACCGGCATCGCCATATAGTTTTCAGCAAAGTTTGCATATACTTCCTGCATCTTCTTTGCTTCGATTTCGGCTTCTTCACGTGTCGCGTGGGCAGTATGTCCTTCCTGCCACAGGAATTCTGCGGTACGGAGGAAGAGGCGGGTACGCATTTCCCAACGCATCACGTTCGCCCATTGGTTACACAAGATAGGCAGGTCGCGGTAAGACTGAATCCAGTTGCGATAAGTGTTCCATGATAATTGTTTCGGAAGTCGGACGAATGATCAGTTCTTCTTCCAGTTTAGCTGCCGGGTCGACAACTACACCTGTACCGTCATGGTTTGTTTTCAGACGATAATGTGTAACAACAGCGCATTCTTTGGCGAAACCTTCCACGTGTTCGGCTTCTTGCTTAAGAATGATTTCGGGATCAGCAAGGGGAAATAAGCGTTCACATGACCGGTTTCCTTGAACATATCGTCTAGGATACGTTGCATCTTCTCCCAGATAGCGTATCCGTAAGGCTTGATCACCATACAACCACGCACGGCAGAATTCTCCGCCAAATCTGCCTTAATTACCAGATCTTGGTACCACTGAGAATAGTTTACACTTCTCGGTGTAAGTTCTTTCAGCTCTTTTGCCATTTCCTTATAATTCTTATGTTTTTTCAAAACTTTAATTCTATGTTGTTTTCAATGATTTTCGAATAATGTCGGGCAAAATTCCGGTACAAAAATATTTAGATTGAGTTCCAATATGCAAGACTGATATTAGAATATATTCTGATACGGGTATAAATTTCCATAGAAGAATGACACTTTCCGATGAATGATTCTTCCTTCTATGGTAAAAAGTGTTTCTATCGCTATAGAAATTTTGAAGTCAACTGTTTCTCCATAATGAAACAACTGTTTCTATAGCAGGTCGGAAAAGTTGTATACAATTTGCCGGTTTCTTGGCTCAGTGCTCCTTCTACAGAAAGGAAGAGGCATAACACGAAAAATAATTTTTCATAAAAATAGGTAATTTGTTCCGTTATATCTGATTAAGACATTTCCGGATGTTTATTCTTTCTTAGAAGTACAGATAAGCATAAAATTGTATGGAACAAAAAAGGCCACTCCGTGAGAAGTAGCCTTTTATTTATGGATAAGGATTATTCTTATTTGTAAGCTTCGCCCTTAACGGCAGCGATGCCCGGAAGAACTTTGCCTTCGATGGCTTCCAGCAGAGCGCCACCACCTGTAGAAACGTAAGAAACGCCGCTTGCCAGGCCGAACTTGTTGACACAAGCTACAGAGTCGCCGCCACCAACTAATGAGAATGCACCGTTCTTGGTTGCTTCAACGATAGCTTCGCCAACTGCGCGGGAACCGTCTGTAAAGTTTTCGAATTCGAATACGCCGGTAGGACCGTTCCACAGGATCGTCTTGGAGTTCTTGATAACCTCGGCATAAAGAGCGATTGTCTTCGGACCGATATCAAGGCCTTCCCATCCGTCGGGAATTTCGTTTACGTCAGCATAAGCAGTCTTGGCATCGTTGCTGAAATCGTCAGCGATCTTAGCGTCGATGGCCAATACCAAGTTTACACCTTTTTCTTTTGCTTTCTTCATAAGATCGAGCGCCAGGTCCAGCTTATCATCTTCGCAGATTGATTTACCGATCTTGCCACCCATAGCCTTCGTGAAAGTGTAAGTCATACCGCCGGTGATGATCAGGTTATCTTACCTTACCCAGCAGGTTCTCGATGATTTCGATCTTAGAAGAAACTTTGGAACCACCCATGATAGCAGTGAACGGACGAGTGATGTCGCTCATTACTTTATCGACAGCTTTTACTTCTTTTTCCATCAGGTAGCCGAACATCTTATGGTCAGTGTCGAAGTAATCAGCGATCAGTGCCGTAGAAGCGTGAGCGCGATGAGCTGTACCGAATGCGTCATTTACATAGCAGTCGGCATAAGATGCCAATCTCTTTGTAAATTCTTTCTGGCTTTCCTTAACGGCTTTCTTGGCTGCTTTCTTTTCTTCGTCTGTAGCATCTTCAGCCAAACCTCTCGGCTTTGCCTTCTTCTTCTGCATAGAAACGAAGGTTTTCAAGCAACAATGCTTCGCCTGGTTGCAGGGCGGCAGCCTTGGCGCCGGCTTCTTCGCCGATACAATCGTTAGCAAACTGAACATCAACACCCAACAGTTCGGAAACGTGTTTCAGGATGTGTTTCAGTGAATATTTGTCAGTAACGCCTTTCGGACGTCCTAGGTGAGAACCGATAATTACACTGCCGCCGTCTGCCAGGATCTTCTTAAAGTAGGAAGAGCGGCACGGATACGAGTGTCGTCTGTGATGTTGAAGTTTTCGTCCAGAGGAACGTTGAAGTCAACTCTTACAAATGCCTTTTTGCCGGCAAAATTGAAATTGTCAATTGATTGCATAACTCTTGTATTTAAATTCTGTATTAAAATGTCTTTCTTAGCGCTCGCAAACTTACATAAAAAAATATTTTATTTCAGTGTTACATTTACATAATAATATATTTTGCATCCGAATGGCGTAAAACTTTTTGTCTACGCTAAATGTATAGAGTACTGAACTTTCTGTTGTCGCCAACAAGAGAAGGTTTTAAAGGAAGAAGGACCTGTAATTTTTTTTTTAACACTTTTAATGATTGTAATAATCAAGTTTATATATTTGTCATCAGCTAATTAATAATCATTTTTGTATACTCTATAAAAAAATCATTATGAAAATGCAAATTAACTGTTTAAACCTACTATTGGTACTGTTATTGGGTGTTATCCCTTGTAAGATCCACGCGCATACGGCACACAAAAGAGAGCGTGATGTTGTATACTCCCTACACTAAGATTGCGGTTCCGCCGGGAGAGTCTATCAATTACAGTGTTGACGTCATTAATAATTGTGACGAAGTGAAGAATGCGACAATTTCCGTGGAAGGAATGCCTCGGGGATGGAGTTATGAGGTGAAGTCCGGAGGTTTTACAATCAGTCAGTTGTCGGTCTTGCCGGATGAAAAGAAAAATTTCTCTTTAAAGGTCGAAGTACCGGTGAAAGTGAATAAAGGTACTTATAATTTTACGGTCTCTGCCGACGGAATGGCGAAACTCCCGCTTACGATTACCGTCTCCAAGCAGGGAACTTACCAGACCGATTTCACGACTACGCAGCCGAATATGGAGGGAAATTCCAAAACAACATTTACATTCGGCGCTAACGATCAAGAACCGTACAGCGGAGCAGCAACTCTATGCTTTGACAGCCGATGTACAGCGGGGATGGAATGTGGTATTCAAAGCCGAATTATAAGCAGGCAACATCTGCACAGGTAGAACCTAATGCAACCCAGAATATAACTATCGACGTCAACCCGCCGGCTAATGTTGCAGCAGGAAGTTATAAAATACCTGTTCATGCCTCGACGGGTTCCACTTCTGCCGATCTGGACCTGGAAGTGGTAGTAACCGGTTCTTATGAAATGGAATTGACTACTCCTAGAGGTTTGCTCAGTTCTGATATAACAGCCGGTGAGACGAAACGGATCGATCTGGTTGTGAAAAATACCGGTTCTGCCGAACTAAAAGATATAGAGCTTTCTGCCAGCAAACCGGTAGACTGGGAGGTTACTTTCGAACCGGCAAAAGTGATGAAGCTGGGAGCCGGACAGACTACAAACGTTGTTGCTACAGTAAAGGCTTCTAAAAGGCTCTTCCCGGAGATTATGTAACAAAGATGACTGTCAAGACTCCGGAGGTAAATGCTACAACCGATTTTCGTATTTCCGTAAAAACTCCGATGATCTGGGGCTGGGTTGGTGTTCTGATCATTGTTTTGGTATTGGGAGGCGTCTATTATCTGTTCCGTAAATATGGAAGGAGGTAAGCCATGGGTCAACCAGTTATTGAACTTACCGGACTGACAAAAAAGTATGGTGGTTTTACTGCGGTAAAATGATTTGAACCTGATCATTAATAAAAAGGACATATTCGGATTACTGGGGCCTAACGGAGCTGGAAAGTCTACAACGATCCTGATGATGCTGGGACTGACTGAACCGACTTCGGGTTCTGTGAAAGTATGTGGAGTAGATTCTACCACGCACCCGATAGAAGTAAAACGGATAGTTGGCTATCTGCCGGAAGATGTCGGGTTTTATGACGACATGACCGGATAGAGAATCTGGTATATACGGCTCAGCTGAATGGTATTCCGAAGAAGGATGCAAAGGAAAAAGCTGTTCAATTGCTTGAAAGAGTCGGTCTGATGAATGAAGGGAATAAGAAAGCCGGTAAATATTCCGGGGTATGCGTCAGCGTTTAGGCTTGGCAGATGTCCTGATTAAAGATCCGGAAGTGATCATTCTGGACGAACCGACATCTGGAATAGATCCTGCCGGTGTCCGTGAGTTTATGGACCTGATTCATCAGCTGAGTCATGAAGAAGGGCTGACGGTGCTGTTCTCTTCCCATCATCTGGACCAGGTTCAGCAGGTCTGTAACCGTGTCGGTCTGTTCAGCAGTGGTAAACTATTGGCCGACATTGAACTGACGGAGCAACAGAAGAAAGAGCACGGACTCGATGATATTTATAATCATTATTTCGAAGGAGGTAAAGGTCATGAATAGAATATATCATCCCTTTTTGGGTTATTGTCAATAAAGAAATCTCCGATTATGTGAGAAGCTGGCGTTTTATTATCATGATCGTCCTTATTGCATTGACTTGTATGGGGTCGTTATATACTGCTCTGACTAATATCGGAGACTCTATCAAGCCTAATGACCCAGACAATGCGTTCCTTTTCCTGAAACTGTTTACCGTTTCGGATGGAACTTTACCTTCTTTTGTTGTCTTTATCAGCTTCCTGGGGCCTTTGCTGGGGATTGCGTTAGGATTCGATGCGATCAATTCTGAACAAAACAGAGGTACATTGAGTCGTATCCTGTCTCAACCTATCCATCGTGATTACCTGATTAATGCCAAATTTGTCGGGGGCATTGATTGTTATTGGCATCATGTCGTTTTCTTTGGGGATTCTTGGTGATGGGATTCGGATTGATAGCGATCGGTATTCCTCCGACGGCGGAAGAGTTTTTTGCGGATGGTGTTGTTCTTTATCATTGTCAGTATCTTCTATGTTGCTTTTTGGCTGAACCTGTCGATATTCTTTTTCCATACAGTTCCGTCAGGCTGCGACATCTGCACTGGCTTGTGTGGCCATTTGGTTATTTTTCAGTGTGTTCTATAATATGATCATCAATCTGATAGGAAAGCACTCAGTCCTTCCGGTTTGCCAGCGATTACCAGATAATCAGCTATCAGCGCTTTATGCTTAACCTGTTGCGCTTCGCGCCGAGCCAGTTGTTCAGCGATGCAACGACTACCTTGCTGATGCCTTCTGTCAGAAGTCTGGGACCGTTGACGATGGAACAGGTGCATGGGGCTATCCCCAGTCCGTTGCCTTTAGGCCAGAGCCTGATCGTTGTCTGGCCGCAGCTGACAGGGTTGATTGCAGCGACAGTTGTTTGTTTTGCCTTGTCTTACGTTTCTTTATGAGAAGGGAAGTTCGTTCCCGTTAATTCGATTAATATCAGAAAAGGCTCTTACCTGTGTTTGGGATAAGAGCCTTTCTTTAATAGTTATATCTTTGTTTATGCAGTTTCCAGTTTGAACCGCAGGCGTAACCGTCCGTCAGTATAATCGTAATTCAATAGTTTAAACCGCCCTATTTCAGAAGTGTTGCTGACATGTGCACCAATACATGCACAGGCATCATAATCTCCGACACGAACAATACGTAATGTCTCACTTGCATCTTCCGGTAATTTACTGAGATCGACAATGGCTCCGGCTTCCGCTTTCGGAATAAATTCGATCGTTACAGGCAGATGCTGTTCTATTACTTCATTTATCCGGCGTTCTACTTCAGCCATCATTTCAGCGGTAGGCGCTTCCGATAATTCATAATCGCACTTGCTCTTTTTCCTTTCTATATGGGCATTCTTCGAACGCGGACAACCAAACATGCGAACCATCGTCTGATTTAAAAATATGTTCGGCTGTGTGCATCGGGGGATATTCAGCCTTATTATGTTCGTTTAATTGAATTTCTTGTTCCATCTTAATTATTTTAATTGATTAAATTAACTACTACTTTTACCAAAAGTGAAGTGGTATGTGCAAATTATGCACATGTGACATCCTTTTTAAGGATACTATACACATGAATATCCGTATATTCACCGGAAAGAAAGTAATTCTCCGTCACGTTCTGTTCCTTCCAGTGTGAAGCCTAAACGTTGAGGAATGGCGTTGCTGGGTTGATTGCCAACAGCACATCGTATCTGGATGCGGTTGAAATCTTTTTCAAAGAACGCCCATTGGCAGAATAATGGACGGCCCGTGTAATAACACCTTTTCCCCGAAACTCCGGAAGCAGCCAGTATCCTATTTCCGTACGATGGTTTGCTCGGTCTGAGAAATGAAAACCGATCAGACCACAGATCGCAAAAAGCCTTTTTCAATGATATATACGACATCCCGTTCTCTATAAGGCACTTTTTAATGTAGATTCCAGAATGACTGTTCATCCGCAACACTGTTTAAGCCATCGACAAACGGTAGCCAGATCCGTAAATCCTCACGATGTTTATCTATCGCTTCGTATATGATTTCTGCATCTTCATAAATAGCTTCCCGGATCGTATATAACCCGAATCCCGAAAGAAGAGGAGTGGGGGCGGATGCTTTTTTCAAACGCTTTGCGTTTATCTCCCCTGTAAGGAACTTCTCCAGAGTAACTGAATCCAAAGAATCTATTAAGCGGAGCATATACTGATTGTCGAAGTTGGTGTCGATGCGAAATTCATAGATGCCCTTGTTCTGGCTTACTTCTTCCGCCTGCAACATAAAAAACGTTTTCGCCAATCCTTGATGTTTCATCTCATCGGCTACGGCCAGTCGGTGAACCACCATGTAAGGAAGATCATTTGTCCATTTACCGTCGATTTCTTTTGTAGGCAGGCTCTCCGTCGAAAGAAATAACGCCATAAGTGACAGCTATATTTTTCTTTATTACAAAAGACATATCCGTTTCCCGATTGAATATCTTTGGCAATGTTTTCAAGTGCCGGATAATTCTCATCCCATTGATGGCTGTTCAACCGTCGCATTTGCGCTTTGGCTTTGTCCGATGATTTCCCCAGATACGTGCTATATCTGCTTCTTTTGCTTCCGGAATAGTAAATCTGAATTTCCACTATATTATATCATTATATTTTCAGTGGATGCAAATATAATGATATATTTCGGGCAACAGGATATTTTTGAGGAAGTGGCGTTCAGAAAGAAAAAGAGCCTGTCTATCCGAGTAGGATAAAAAGACAGGCACTTCCTGTTTGATTGATAATTAGAATTCGTAGTGGAAACCGAAAGTCAGGTCTTCAGAACTCAGGCTGATACCGGATGTACTGTTGGCATATTTATAATCATCGCGATAACCGGCGAATCCGTATTTAGCGACAAATGTCAGGTTCTTTGCATATTTTCAAGTGCAATACCCGGTTTTGATACCGATTTCGAAACCGTTGACGCTATCGTAGCTTTCTTTTTATAGGTGGAGATACCAACACCACCGTCCAGGAATAAACGGACAATACCTTTTTCGAAGAATGAAAAACGGGCATAAGGAGCGAAATTAAACGCATTAGCCTTGTTCTCGTCCGATTTGAAATGTGTATAACCGATCTCTGCCGCAATAGCCCAGTTTTCGTTCAGGTTATAACCGACTTCTGGTGCAATAGAAAAATTGGTAACATCGGCGTTCTTGTCGTGAGTAAGATTGAATGAACCACCTACATAAACCTGTGCATCAACACTGATGATTGCCATAAATGCAACCACCAAAGTAAAAAATTAACTTTTTCATCTTTGCTTGTATATTAAACGTTATATGTAAACGGGCGCAAAGATATACAAAAAATAAACATATGTTGTACGGCATAAATATTTTATTGTTTGTCTTGCTAATTACAGAATATCCTTAACTTTGCCGCCGTAACAATTAACAAAAAGCATTATGTCAGTTGCAAAGAGGGATTTAGATGATACAAGAAAGGTGACGACACATCGCCTGATGGAAATGAAACAACGTGGAGAAAAAATTTCTATGTTGACGGCTTACGATTATTCGATGGCTCAACTGATCGATCAGGCTGGTATGGATGTTATTCTTGTCGGCGATTCAGCATCGAATGTAATGGCCGGTAATGTAACAACGCTTCCTATCACATTGGATCAGATGATTTACCATGGTAAATCGGTTATGAAAGCAGTACAGCGTTCATTAGTGGTAGTCGACCTGCCTTTCGGTACATACCAGGAAACTCCAAAGAGGCTTTGGCTTCCGCTATCCGTGTCATGAAAGAGACGCATGCCGACTGTATTAAACTGGAGGGAGGTAGTGAAATAAAAAGAATCTATCGAACGTATTCTGTGTGCGGGTATTCCTGTGATGGGACACTTGGGTTTGACTCCGCAGTCTATTAATAAGTTCGGGACATATACGGTTCGTGCCCGTGAGGAAGCGGAAGCGAAGAAGTTGATCGCAGATGCTCATCTGTTGGAAGAGATCGGTTGCTTTGCAATCGTATTGGAAAAGATTCCGGCTGCTTTGGCTGCACAGGTCGCTTCCGAACTGACGATTCCGATTATCGGTATCGGTGCTGGCGGAGGAGTAGACGGACAGGTGTTGGTCATGCATGATATGTTGGGAATCAATATGGGATTCTCTCCGCGTTTCCTTCGCAGATATGCCAATATCGGAGAAGAAATCACTCGTGCTGTCCAAGGCATACATCGAAGATGTGAAGACACAGGACTTCCCGAATGAGAAGGAACAATATTAGAAATAATTGAGTTATCAATTTGTAGTGACGGGAGTAACTATTTCCCTTCTTGAGAGGGGAACCAGTTACAACCAGTTGCTATAAATATCTGATTAATTTATGAAATCTCATCTACTGATCGGAGCCGCATCGTCAGGAAGCGGTAAGACAACATTTACACTAGGTTTGCTTCGTGCCTTGAAGAACCGGTATGGAAAAGTCCGGCCGTTCAAATGTGGTCCGACTATATCGACACGCGCCATCATAAAATGGCCGCCGGCTGTCCTTCCATCAATCTGGATAGTTTCATGATGTCCGAACAACATATACGTGATTTGTATCGACGCTATACTTCGGTAGCCGATTATGCAGTAACCGAAGGCGTGATGGGGCTTTTTGACGGATACGATGCTATGCAGGGAAGTAGTGCTGAAATCGCGCGTACATTAAATATACCTGTCGTCCTGATTGTAAACGCAAAAAAGTACAGCCTATTCCGTTGCCCCTTTGCTGTACGGTTTCAAAAACTTCTATAAGGAGATAAACATTGTTGGAGCCGTTTTCAATTTTGTAGCTTCCGAAACTCATTATTCCTTTTTTGAAACAAGCCTGTGAAGATGCCGGTGTCGAAGCGTTAGGATACCTTCCCAAACAGGCCGACGTAGAGATACCGAGTCGCCATCTGGGCTTAACCCTGGATGAGGCATTTTGTTTTGATACATTTGCCGACCGTGTAGCCGCCCTGGTAGAGAAACATGTCGATATCGACAGACTATTGGCATTGACCGCCTGCCAACCTGTTTCTAACTCTCATATTGTTTCAGCCTGAACAAACGCTACCTTCTCCTTTGAAAATCTTGATCGCTCGTGATGCCGTCTTTAATTTTGCGTATGAGGAGAACATTCAATTGTTGCACAGGCTGGGAGAAGTTTCCTTTTTCAGTCCGCTTCACGATTCCGTATTACCGGAATCCGATTTTGTTTTACTTGCCCGGAGGCTATCCCGAATTATACCTTTCCGGTTTATCATCAAACCGTTCCATGCTTCAATCCGTCCGCGATTATGCAGAAGCAGGAGGGAAGCTACTTGCCGAATGCGGAGGAATGATGTATTTATGCAATAGAATAAAATCGTCGGATGGGAATAGTTTTCCGATGGTCGGTTTACTGAACCAGTCGACTACTATGGAGCAAATGAAACTTCGTTTGGGATACCGTACATTATATTATAATGATTATGTAATGACCGGACACGAGTTCCATTATTCCCGTATTGAGCCTCAGAAAGAGAGAACTAGCTTCTGTCGCTACCGCTTGTACAGCCAAAGGAAGCCCTGTCGCTACCCCTTTATACAGATATAAGAACGTCTTAGCCGGATACACCCATCTTTATTGGGGCGACCGTCAAGAAACCAATGGTTTATCGACTATCTGAACGGACTTATCTAGCCATTGCCAACACTTTCATCTTTTGGGCATCTTCTCAATTGCGTATCTTAACGAAGCATAAGAGGATATGATATATTTACTACAAACATACATATTTTTCTTATATATGCCCGTTTTAATAAAATAATCCTTATTTTCGTGTAAACTAATAATTCAATGCCATGGTCAATACTATTTTTCTTGGTATCGCAGTTGTTGCTTCCGCCATATTTCTGATACAGTTTATCATGTCTATCTTTTTCGGAGACTTGGATACGGACACGGATATTGATGTCGATCTCAGCAGCGCAATATCTTTTAAAGGATTAACCCACTTCTGCATCGGTTTCGGATGGTATATGTATATTGCCAAAAAGTACGGCCATCTCTACTTTCCTGATCGGCATACTGATCGGGTTGCTCTTCGTTTTTATCCTATGGTTTCTCTATAAGAAAGCCTATCAGCTTCAGAAAGAAAAATAAACCGGAAAAAGACAGAAGCCCTGGTGGGCCGGGAATGTACGATCTATGCACACGATGGAGTTCGCTATATCGTTCAGGTCGCCCAGAACGGAGCCTTGCGTGAGGTGGAAGTCCGTTCCTTGGAAGGGAAAAAGTATCAGACCGGCGACCGCACGTTGATCTGCAAGGTTGAATCAGGAACAATTTATATACAGTAATAAATAATAAACTCAACTCACTAGTGTCCCGTTAAAATCGGGACGAGTTATTAATTAATCAAATAATCCCGGAATAAGGGGATTAAATTGTTCTTTGACATCATTGAAATTAGTCTTATTAAACAGCTCTTGTAAATGCGTTTTATCTGTTAATGAGATGCTAAGAATCTGCAAGACCTCATAAGTTGAACGATTCAGTTGCATATCATATTGTTACAATAGCTACTAAACAATAGGTGATGATAGCAACACTAATCTGTATTCGAACCGCATTCTCGGTAGTACCCCAGAACCTTTTTATCTTAAGGTGTTGTTTCAGCCATTTGAAGAAAAGTTCCACGAACCATCTTTTCTTATAAAGATTGGCAACATCAAGTGCAGATATGTGTTTGGCATTCGTCAGGAATGTGAATTCACGATCATCCTCTTCATCATAGAAACGGATGACTCTGAATGATTCAGGATACTTCTTTTCAGAAGTGTACCCTATCAGTTTCACTTCCGCATCTGAAAGGATATTCTTCGGCATTCTACGCTTCCATTTACAGAACTTGCATTTCAGATTAGACTTCGCTCTGACTACAAAGAAAGAACCTGTAAGATGAATCCGATAAAGTTCTTTAAACGAGTCATACGCTCTGTCAAATATATAATAAGCATTTGGCTCATAATTAATTGCGGACATTTCTGTTGAATCATGCCTGGATGCTGTAGTTTACTGTATAAAAGGCTGGAAGTTGTGCTTCTATGTCATAAAGGACATGAGCCTTAACTCCACCTTTTTTTTTTTACGGAACTTCGCCCAAGGGAATGTAGCCAAACATAAAGGAATCGTAGTGGAATCAAACGCATACTTCCTTCCTGGAATATCCAAGATGTGAGTCGATCGTTTTTCACATGCTTCCTTCATCATATAGAAAGCAAAATCTTCGAAGATTCTGTAATCCCGATTCTGATTGGCAGATGCAAGCGTAGTTTTGGCAATGGGCTCACGACCCAATCCCAAATGATAACGCTTTCCTTGATGTGCTTCCAAGCTACAATCAAGTCACGAAGACTTTCACGATTACTGAGTTGACCGAACATCATTGCAAGTAACTGACTCCAGCAAGTGAAATGTTTCACATAACGATTGCCATCATACTTGTCTACAAGTCTTCTGAACTTATCATTGTTCAAGAATTCTACTAACTGAGCGAAAACATATTTATCTTGGTTCATTTGAGGTCACCTTAATTGACCTCAAAGGTATGATTTCAAATCGTCGCGCCTAAAAAGTAGTATCTAATAGACTATATTTCAATTATTTCAAAGAACTATTTATCCACTTTTACGGGACAGTAATGAACTCAACTATTAAATTATGACACAGGAAATGTTAATCATGGTAGCCATCCTGGTAGGGGTTATCATTCTTTCTTTTATCGGGATATTGTCCCGTTACCGTAAGTGTAAGAGTGACGAGGTGTTGGTTGTGTATGGTAAGACATCCGGAGAGAAATCGGCTAAACTGTATCACGGAGGAGCCGCTTTTGTATGGCCCATTATCCAGGGATACGAGTTCCTTTCCATGAAACCTCTTCAGATTGATTGTAAACTGACCGGCGCCTTGTCCGCGCAGAATATCCGTGTAGATGTTCCGACCACCATTACGGTAGCGATCAGTACCGACCCTGAAGTTATGCAGAATGCAGCCGAACGTCTGTTAGGTTTGCTGCCGGAAGACAAGCAGAACCTGATTACCGATGTTGTGTAGGCCAGATGCGTTTGGTTATTGCCGATATGACTATTGAGGAGCTGAACTCGGATCGTGATAAATTTCTTTCAAAGGTAAAGGATAATATCGATACGGAACTTCGCAAAGTTCGGACTTTACCTGATGAATATCAATATCAGCGATATTCGTGATGCCGCCAATTATATCGTCAATCTCGGTAAAGAAGCCGAAAGCAAAGCCTTGAACGAAGCACAGGCCAATATCGAAGAACAGGAAAACTCGGTGCCATCAAGATTGCTAATCAGATTCGCGAACGTGAAACGACTGTTGCCGAAACACGCAAAGATCAAGATATTGCGATTGCCGAAACTAAAAAGCAGCAGGAAATATCGGTTGCCAATGCTGATAAAGACCGTATTGCCCAGGTTGCCGTTGCCAATGCCTCGAAAAGAGTCGCAGGTAGCCAAAGCCGAAGCAGATAAGAAGATTCAATATAGAAAAAGCAAATACTGAAAAAGAGAGCCGTATCGCAGAACTAAATTCCGATATGGAAATCAAGAAGGCGGAAGCTGCCAAAGAAAGCGGCTATCGGACGAAATGAAGCACAAAAGAAGTTGCACAATCTGATGCTGAACTGGCAGTAACCCAGGCCGAAGGCCAAGCAAACAAGCCGGTGAAGCGGCTGCCCGTTCGGAAGCTGCCGTGCAGACTGCCCGGGAAATCGCTCAAAAAGAAGTGGAAGAAGCAAAGGCGCGTAAAGTATAATCTTCATTGAAAGCTGATAAAATTGTTCCTGCCGAAATAGCCAAGCAGGAAGCTGTTTTGCAGGCAGATGCCGTTGCAGAAAAGATTACCCGCGAGGCAGAGGCGCGGGCGAAGGCTTTGCTGGCTCAGGCACAGGCTGAAGCCAGTGCCATCAAGATGAAATTGGAAGCAGAAGCGGATGGTAAGAAGAAATCATTGCTTGCCGAGGCCGAAGGTTTCGAGGCTATGGTGAAGGCTGCCGAATCGAACCGGCATCGCCATTCAGTATAAGATGGTAGACCAGTGGAAGGAAATTGCCGGTGAACAGGTGAAAGCATTCGAACACATGCAGCTCGGTGATATCACCGTCTTCGACGGTGGCCAGGGGCACAACCGGTAATTTCCTGAACCAATTGGTTAAAACCGTAGCCCCGAGTCTCGGCGTATTGGATAAATTGCCTATCGGCGAAACCGTAAAAGGAATCATTCGTCCGGAAGAAAAAGACGAAAAGAAAGATACAACGAAGAAGTAATATGAGAATTTATACCAGGGGAGGAGATAAAGGCCGTACCGGTATCCATGGCGGCGAACGGGTTGATAAAGACGATATCCGTATCGAAGCCAACGGTACGCTTGACGAAGTGAATGCACAAATCGGTATCGTGCGGGCTTTATTACCTCCCGAACATGAATGGCAGGATGTCTTAGGTAAAATACAACGGGAGCTGATGGTTGTCATGTCGCACGTGGCAACCCCTTCGGCTATCCGCGACAAGAACCCTAACAGTTTATCGGAGGACCTTGTGTCCTTCTGTGAGCAACAAATAGATCTACTCACCGGACAGATGCAGGATAACGGTTTCTTTATCCTGCCCGGCGGTACCCTGATCTCCGCCCATTTGCAGTTGGCACGTACTGTTGCCCGTCGAGCCGAACGTCGTTTATGGACATTATACCGGAAAAGATCCGCTTCCGGAAGAAATCATGCAGTTCGTGAATCGCCTCTCAGACCTACTTTTCACTATGGCCCGTTACGAAATGTTTCAACAGGACCATGCCGAAGAACGTTGGAACTCTTTCCTCTATAAAAGAAAAAAAAGAGTAATCCATATCTGGCAATAGTTAAATAAAAAAAAATCTTGCAAATTCACGATTGAAAAGTGAATTTGCAAGATTTTTTTATTTTTCAGAAGTATATAACCTCTCTTTTTTGAAGTTTGCCATCATCGGAACGTCCACTTTTCCTTATGAAACTAAACCTATTTCTGGAAATCTCATCTTTTTAATTACTTATAAAAAACAGTGTATTTTCGCCTTACTTATTGTATGGAATTAATGTTTTGGGTTTTGATTGAAAAAAAATGAATTTATTCATATAAAGGATATGACTTGAAATATGTATTAATATGCAGTATATTAGCTCATGGAGGCTATCTACCGGGAGGCACTTTCCTTTGAACTGCACGGACTGACAGTTTCGGATGAAAGCTATCTGAGAAGTCTGGAGACGGGAAAGCATATTGAACTCTTCTCGCATAATGAAGCGGCTTATCGGGCCATCGAGGAAGGATTCAAAACAAACAGGATCGGAGCGGTTGTACTAGCGACCGGAACAGGAAAGTCCTATCTGATTGCCCGCTATATCGTCAATCATTCGGAAGATGATATAGTGGTTATCGCTCCCAACGTTACGATCATTGCCGAGATCAAAAAAGCAATCGGCAGGACAATGCCGCATGTCGCCTACCGAACTTTCCAGGCATTAAGTCCTGAATCGCAGTACAGTCGGTGAACTCAAAGCGAATCATATTATTATCGACGAGTTCCATCATTTCGGAGCGGAGGTATGGGGAAAAGCTGTACAGGAAGTAATAGATAACAATCCGGAAGCCCGTGTACTGGGAATGTCGGCCACTCCGATACGTCCCGAAGAGATGCTCGATACGGTAGAGGTCTATTTCAAGGGAAACCTGTTCCATGAACTGTCTTTGTCTATGGCTTGGTATTATAAGATACTACCTGTCCCAGTCTTGGTGCAGAGCGTATTCGATCTGAATAACCAGCAGGATAAGGTACAGCGTATGTTGAACAGGAGCGGCTGTACATCTGAAAGGCGTAAGCGTATTCAGGATAAGATAGACTTTGCCCGACTGGATTTTCGCGGCTCATTGAGTGCATCGGAACTGATCCGGCGTTATCTGCCGAAAGAAGTAAAGAAAATGCTTGTTTTCTGTAAAGACAAGGAGGACCTTCAGCATATGATTCCCGAAGTATCGAACTGGCTCGGACAGGCAGGCTTTGAAACGGAAACATTCGAGATTCATAACGGGCTGAGTAATCGGGAATGAATGAAAAGACGTTGCGTCGTTTCCGTAAGGAAACGGGAAAACTGCATGTCCTTTTTCTCTATAAACATGTTGATCGAAGGATTGCATGTGGAAGGAGTAGATGCTGCCATGTTCCTGCGTCGGACGGAATCATATGTGGTTGCCTTGCAGCAGTTGGGCCGTTGCCTGAAAGCCGGTTCGGACCGTCAACCGGTAGTGCTTGATTTTGTCAATAACCTTTCGGGGCGTTCTGTTTATGAGGCTATGTCAAGGGAGTTGGCTTATCATCCGGCGATCCGTGCTCCAAAAAGCTTTAAAGGCTTTATGGAGTTTGAGGTTACGGGGTTCCTGTCCGATATCCGTGCCCAGGTGGATGATATGCTGGCGGAGTTGGATGCATGGCTTGTGATGTATGAAGCGTTTGATCGAATATAAGGAGCGTGAAGGGCGCTGGCCGCAGGCAGCCGAAGGGAAGCTGGGAAACTGGTGTAACACCCAACGGATTGCCCGGAAGAAAGGGACGTTATCGGAAGATTACATCTCGCAGCTGGACCGGGTCGGTTTCGAATGGGAGGTGCAGGACAGTCGTTGGATGAACTGCTTTGAAGAGCTGAAAGCATTTATGGTCCGTAGAACACCGTTGTCCCAAACGCGGCGAAAAAAACAAACTGAATACCTGGTGCAATACCCAACGCCAGGCACGAAAGAAAGGTATCCTTTCCAATGAAAGGATCCGGTTGCTCGATTCGATCGGATTCTGGTGGGAGCAGGATCTGGATTCGCTCTGGACGGAGAACTGGCAGCAGGTACTTGCCTACTACAAAAAACACAACCGCTGGCCCAAAAGCAACGAAGGCAAAGCCGGCAGCTGGTGTAACACCCAGCGTAAGAACCGGAAAACAAGGTTTACTTTCGGCTGAACGCATCGCCCGGATGGATGCCGAAGGTTTTATCTGGACCATCGATGATGTCTGGATGGAAAACTATGAAAAACTACAACAATTCTTCTCTGAAAACAACCGCTGGCCAACCGCCCGTGAGAACAAACTCGGCAGTTGGTGTTTCGTACAGCGCAGAGCCTTGAAAAAAGGCGAACTCTCTTCTGATCGTAAGGATCTGCTGGATAAGATTTCTTTCCCCTGAGTTTGAGGTAAATTTCCAATAATACTTTCCTATTAGTCAATGGCGACATCATCCTGCCATTCCCTTTCACCAATTCACGGGTAGATTTAAACCCGATCTCTTTCAGCAATTTGAATGCCTTTTCCCGTCCGTCGTTTACCAGATAAGGATAATGGCAGTCGGAATTAACCATCACGGGGATGTTCATCTCTTTCAGTAATCCGAGATACTCTTTCCGGGGAAATAGCTGTTGCTTCTTTTTCCAGATTTTTGGTGTTTATTTCAACCATCAATCCTTTTTCGGCTATCAGGTCGAGGGTCGCTATGAACGGTTCCTGATACCAGGTTGCGTCAAAAGAGAAACCTTCGCATTTGTGCCCGTTCATATTTTATCCATATGGCCGACAATATCGATACCTCCGGCTTCTATCATTTTCAGTGTCGAATCATAAATAACGGGTTACCAACTTGCGGATATCTCCTTCAAAAATAACGTTCCACCGATGCTTTATAATCAGCGAAGGAACCGTCGATACAGACCATATATTCTCTTCACTCAGATGTTCCGAGATAGGAAGGAAATGGATGGAGCCGATGCGGTAATCCAGCGGAAGTTTCTGGAAATAGGGGACGGATGGGTTGTAGGTTTCATCCAGATAATCAATTTCCAGGGCTGTATATATTTCTAACCGGTCGCTGTATTTCTTTTTTTCAGCCGGTCTATTTCAGCCAGGTATTCGGGCATGTCGTCTTTCGACATGTTCCAGAAGGTCTCGAAGGGCAGGGGGAGTGTGATGAAAATCCATACGCCCGGAAGCCATGGGATATAGCGAACTTTACAAAGTCTTCAGGCGTACTGCGCCCGTCACAGAATGTACAATGACTGTGATAATTACTAAGTTGCATAAATATTCTATTGTCGATTGTTTTTTTAGGAATACAAAGATAGAAAATCTTTCTGAACATATTGGCCGGGACTGTTGTTTAACAGGGCAACCGCATCAAATTATTTGAAAAGGGGGCAGCAAAGACTTTTTGAGGCTTGAAACGTCTTCGCTTTTCCGAAAGACTCTATCCTGCAATGGGGTTTATATATTTTTGCTTTCACCCTTCATCGTGTATACTATGTTGTAATATAGGTAATTGTGGTGAAGGGTGGTGAAGCGGGATAAAATGTTGTTTTCGAAAAAAAAAAGCGTACGTTTTTTTCCTGGAATGCGTACGGTTTTTCTTTTAACGGACAGGCATCGGTTGTCCAACGAATAACTATCTAGCAATACGTAACTGTCCAGCACAACGA
>VOFJ01003246.1_pt1 | contig 25773 bp, 45 predicted proteins | sample 5384081 | NCBI WGS metagenome assembly VOFJ01 (sample SAMN12384729, study PRJNA508395) | human gut metagenome | isolation source: healthy gut I | host: Homo sapiens | reverse complement strand
AACCGTGCATGAGGTTCTCCCTCACACGGCTTTCCGACATTCTTCTTTCTACAGCATTACGTCATGCTCTAGCCATTTTCTTTAATCCTTTTTCGTAAATGCTATTTCTTACAAATCCCACCTTTGACATACGATTACGTCTCTGGTGTTTCTTGTTATACCATCTTGTAAAAGTGCAAATAATGTACCAGTCTAGAGCCTGCATCCACTTTTCGTTTCTCTTGGTGGAATAATAATTCTTCCATCCTGTGATTTTCGGATTCAGATTCTTTATTAAATCCTCTTCCTTTGCAACTAGCAGACTTCGTCTGTTTACATTCCTCTTGACTTCGGCTTTCATTTTCTTCATGGCTTTTCTGCTTGGGTACTGATACGTTTCCTTGTACAGTTGTCCTTTGCGTGTTTCCGTTGTCATTCTTCTGTGGTGCATTCCGAGAAAGTCAAATCCCTCTTTTCCGTCCCACATGCTGACTATCTTTGTTTTCACTGGATGTAGCTTTAAATCCAGTTTTACCATGATATACTGCAATAAATTCAGTGCGTGATTTGCACTTTTCTTATTCTTGCAAATGATTACCGTATCATCTGCGTACCTTACAAGAATACCGTGAGTATGTCCATACTTTTCCCACAGTCTGTCCAGTGTGTTTAGGTAAATGTTTGCCAGTAACGGAGATATGACTGAACCTTGGCTGGTTCCCAGTTCAGAGATTGTCAGTACATTTCCATATAATACTCCTGATACTAACCATTGTTTTATCAAAGCTTCAATATCCTACGGTCTGATATTCTCTGCTCTACCAGCTTCATCAACTTTCCTTGGTTTGCATTGTCAAAAAACTTTTCAGTGTCTGCGTCGACTACATAATAGCCCTTGTTGTTACACGCTTTCCTTACTACTTCCAGTGCTTGTTTCGCACTTCTTTTCGGTCGGAATCCATAGGAACATTCTCTAAAGTCAGCTTCGAATACTGGCTCTATTGCTATCTTTTTGTAGCCATTTGCACAATTCTGTCCTTGACCGTTGGTATTCCAAGAGGTCTTTCACTTCCGTCTGGTTTTGGTATCATAACTCGCTTTACCGGAGATGGTTTATACTTTCCATTCATCAGTTCTGATTTGATTTCTGATAGGTATTTTTCAATTCCCATCGCTTCAACATCCTCGATTTTGACACCATCCACACCACTGGAACCTTTGTTAGCTTTTACCCGTTTCCATGCCTCAAAGAGTACATCATCTCGATATACCTTATCGTAAAGTGCATGAAATCTTCGGCTGTCACACTTCTTGGCTGTCAGATATAGTTTGTTTTGAAGTTGTCGAACTTTTTCTTTGGAGTTATTAGTCTGCATGACATTCTCTCACTCTTACCCTCTCTACAAACATGAATGAAGTAGGGAACCTTCCCATAAACTGCGTTTTCTTGCACAGTCATTATCGGTACTATGTTCCCCTCCGACTCCCTTCCATCAGAAATACGATTTCGCCAAGCTTATACGCTTTCTCTTTACCATTTGGTGATGGGTAGGGTCTCTCCAGTTCCGAACTACACTTTTCATACATACCGCTTCCTCTATACCGAAAGATTCTTCCGTGCTGTTTTCCAGTTTCTCCACACGTTCCATGGTTTTCGCCTATTTTGCCAAGGCTCAACTTCCCTTTTCTCTCTTTCGAGACCTTTTTAACGATACGGCAGAATTCACTTTATGTTACGGTCTGCATGATTGCTCGCACCTTTTTCAAGGTTACTTTATCCACCACTCGCTTAGCACCCTGTATTACTACAACGCACCGAGTTTAACTACGCGGCTCACTGGCGATTACCGTGACCGGACTTACACCGGCAAGTGTAGTCCAGCTTTGCTGGACACACGCATAAAGAAAAAGCGGGAGGAAGGTGCGGCGAAGAAACGCCGTTCCTCCCTCCGCAAATGGAGTATCTATCCCTGTTATGAAAGTTTAGAAAGCTGTGTAAGGATTTCCTTCACGCCCTCCCATAACTGTTCCTGCCGCTGGGATATATCCTCCAAATCGGCATCATAAATCCGCCCGGTCTCATGCACCTTACGGGTCAGCTGGTTCAAGTTGTTGCTGGAATATCGCATAAGGGAAACCAGTTCTTTCAGTTCCGGCAAATCCAGCTGCACCACATAGCCGTCCACAGCCATCTTCCGCAGATAGGCACTCAGGTTTTTGTCCCATATTGCTGCATCTTTTGACGGATCAATTCCAATTCTTCTGCGGACACCCAAAACAAAACCGGAACATCCCGCTTACGCTTTGCCATAGTTATCGCTCCAGCTCTCATTTCTTCGGGGCGGCAGGCTTATGGACAGGCAGCTCCTGTTTGAGCTTATCCCGTACAGAGGGACGGGACGGTTGCAGTTTTTCTCCCTGAGTACGGCTACGCTGCTGTTCTTCTCGCACCAGATCAATAAAGCCATCCAGTACAGCAGGGTGGCTGTTCAGGACATAACCACAACGGACGGTTTCGGGGTTCTCGTTGGGAATGGTCTTAGCCCATTCCTTATTGCGTCGGGAGTAGCGCCCATCCCAGTCCTGAAGCTGGACGGTGTTGGCCAGGACCAAAGCCACACGCTCCATGCCATAGGTCTCGATCACACCCTTTGCCGCATCGTGACTGAGATACATTCCGTCGAAGTGTTCCCGCACCGCCGCTTCAATGGACTCCTTGCATTGGAGATTTACATTGTTGGAGGCCCGGTACTGCTCCAACTCCCCATGTTCTCTCGGCATAGGCAGCAGAATGTGGATAGACCGGTGTTGTTCGCAGTTCCTCTTTAGCTCTGCACACATCGTCGGCACGGCTCTCAATATTGTCCCGGATCTCATCCATGTGACCAGTCTCCAGCTTTTCAAAATAGCGGTACACATCCGCCAGCGGCGAAGAAGATTCCAAAAGTGCCTGGGCCTGGGCGTCGGTCAGCTCCAGCTGCTCCATCGCCATCACGATGTCCTCCCGGACGGTGTACTCATAGGTGTGGTGCAGGATTTCTTCCGGGGGCTGGCTTTTCAGCCAGTCCCTGTACTTGTCCTGCTCGGCGGCCATCTTTTCATAAAGGTCTGTATTCAGATCGTTGGTATTCATGTTATCGCACCTCCTCATGCTGTTTTGGTTTCTTGTCGGTACTGCGGGGCGGCACCGGGCGTTTCAGATGATCCAGCACCGAAGACCGTGTGCTTTTGGCAACAACAGCTTCAGCGTGTGCCGGTCCCTTTCCGTCGATGGTTGAGCAGGGTATCCAGCTCCACCAGACGGGCGTTTTTGCTTCTCAATTCTTCTTCATAAAGGAATGGCTTTCCGACTTCCTCCTTTGCGGCAGCCTGCTGCTGATAGAGGTTATCCAGCTGGGCCTTTGCCGCCTCCAGGCGCTGCGGCATCTGAGCTAGGGCATTGTCGATACGAGTAAGATTTCCGCGAGGGTCTGTACCAAGGGTTGCCCGGTGGGTCATCTGTCCTCTCAGCAGGAGCGTATACTCCTGTTTCCATGCGGAAAATTCCACGGACATGGCATAGCCCCCTGGTAGCTGCCGATCTGCACCGGATCGGAGGTTTTGACCTCCTTGCAGGCATCCAGCAGGGCTGCACCGGCGTTCTCTTTATCGGTCAGCAGGTCGCCCCGGATCTCCATACCGGCAAAGCCGTCCTCCGGGTGTGGGTGAGCTGCCAAAACCTCCAGGTCAGATTCAAAGCCCTTGATAAAGCCCTTTGTGCTTTTCAATCTCCTCTCCGGGAAGTATTTGAGCAGCTGGTCCTCCAGACGATACTGCTTGCTCTGGTGGTCGACTTTCATCAGTTTCAGGCGGGATACCTCCACCTCCAAATCCATGCGCTCCTTGATACGGGGGTCTCCGGCGCACAGAGCCTTGATCTCGGCAAAACTGAGGGCGGTTTCATCCACATCATCGCAGGAGCGTACCGGCGATTTAGAAGTCATGATCTGACTAATGAATTTTTTGCTTATTCTCCACCGTCTGGTCGAGTAGGTCAGCGGTATTACTACCGCTTTCCCCTCTAAGAACCGTGCGTGAGAGTTTCCCCTCACACGGCTCAAGCACTTATAAGCCCTGCGTTAGCAGGACCAGTTCATCAACATTTTTCGAGTAATGAAGTTCTCTGTGGCAATCAGCATGTAATAAGACATTCTTTTCTTTAAAATCTGCTCCCACTTCCGTATGGATTCGGAATCCCCGTTCCACTGTGATGGGTTCACCACAATGCGGACAAAAATGCCTTTCTGCATTTTGTACAGTGCATTTAATTTCTTCCTTCCATTGATTTCTCAGAAGCATTCTCTTTGTGTCTCTGTCCTCAAAATATTCTGTGAAACGCTCATCAAATGGTGTCGCTTCTGATTTTGTTTTCAGCCACCTTACTATTTTAGTATCAGTAGCATATATCAGATGTAATTCAAATGAGTCTGCCATATTTACACTGAATGTCCAGTTCCTTGTGCCGACTCTCCCGAAATATTTCTTTGCTATCCATTTGTGGCTTTTCTTCGGATGCCTACGTTTACACCATCTCCACAGACATCTCCATACATCGAAATCAAACCTGTCAAACGCCTGCGAGGAGACATTATACTTTTTGAAATTTACCCATCCTCTGATGACCGGATTTAACTTTCTTATCAAATCTTCCTGCTTCATAGATGGATTTTTTTTGCTTTATAATCCCCCGTATCTTATTCACAATGGCTTTATAATTCTTTTTTTGGATGGTTTTGTAAAGAAGCTTTTCTTTATACCACCGTATATTACATCCGAGAAAATCAAAACCATCTTCGATATGGGTAATCACTGTCTTTTCTTCTGACAGTTCCAATCCTCTCTCTGATAAAAATTCCCGGATAATCGGGAGAACACCTGCTTCCAAAAGCTCTCTACTTTCGCCTGTGACGATGAAATCGTCAGCATAACGTATAAAGTTCACTTTTGGAAAATATGCTTTTCCATCCCTTTTAGTTTTGTGGTATTTCTTCCTAATCTGGACTTCCAGACCATCCAACACCATGTTGCAGATAGTTGGTGAGATAGCCGAACCCTGTGGGCTGCCGAGGTCTGTTGGAAATAATCTTCCGGTCTCGATATACCCGCTTTTTAACCATTTTCGCAGAATATCTCTGTCCATTGGGATATGGTTCAGTATCCATTCGTGACTGATGTTATCAAAACAGCCCTTCATGTCTCCTTCCAGCACCCATTTAGGGGATTTTGCTTTATTCAGACCAGGTAAAGCACTGTTCGATTGCATCCTGTACACATCTCTTTGCTCTAAATCCATAGGAGTTAGGGTCAGCAGTGATTTCCGCAATCGGTTCCAGTGCAAATTTGTACAATGTCTGCATCGCTCTATCCTTCATACATGGGATACTGAGCGGCCTCATTTTTCCGTTCTTTTTCGGGATATATACCCGCTTTAACGGTAATGGTTTATAGCCTCTGCGTTTTAAGCTGAGAATTGCTTCATATTTCAGTTTGGGAGTAGACCATAAGATTTTGTCTACACCTGCTGTCTTTTTGCCTTTATTACTCGTTACTCTTTTTTACAGCTAAAGCACGTCCGTAGAAAGAGTGTGTAAGCAGCCATTGCAAAGACTTTACTTTGCCGGTTCTGCCCTGTTGATGAGCCTTTACGATACGCATTTGCAGTTTTTTAACGTATGCATTCGCTTTGTTCCAGTCGATGCTGTCCCATGCCTTAGCAACGTCAGAAGTCGCACACATTTTTCATGTTCATTTGCCTTACTCCTTTCAAAAATTCTATAAACTCTCTCGTAATTAAGCACCATGCGGAATTCTGCTCCCCCTTTCGGGTGGGGCAAATTTTGAACCTCTGTCCGTCCTCATTACAAGGTCGGCATTCGCTTCCTCCGCAATCCTTTACCCGCATTCCCAACGGCTTCCCTTATGGTCCACTTGCCTTTGCAGGCGAGAATACGGGCTTGACACGTTCCACTTAATCAACAATCATTGATAGTTTAGGTTCCACCTCTACTCCGGCAGTTTTATGTCCGTGTATTCCTATCGTGGAGAGGAATATCCAACTGCACACCTTTTTGGTTCAAGCCTGTCAGCTACTTTGGCTTGTTCAGCCTTAACGAAGCTTACGGTGATTCAGTTAATTAACCATGCTATCAGAAAAGCCTGCACCCTAACCGCCTTGTAGCTGGCAGTTTTGCTTCTCCCTCACGGGATTTGCTCCAAATAGGGTTCCATTTATACCCGCTTTCTCCGAACAATGCCATTACTGGCAAAGCCGGGGATATTGGCTTCATCCAACGGAATGGATGGCTTGGTCGGAATTACCGCCAAACAGTTAAATTAAGCGACTTCGTGTCGCACCCACATATAAGCATCAAATGTATTTTCCGTAACATAACGGAATATCTTTTTACCTTCTCATTCTGGTTACCCCGTCGAAGGATACGTCCCTCCTGCTGTTCCAGATCCGAAGGTTTCCAGGGGCAGTCTAAATGATGCAGGGCAATCAAGCCTGTCCTGTATATTCGTCCCTGCACCAATTTCGGCGTGGAACCAATCAGGATACGCACCTGTCCGGCACGTACCTTTGCAAACAATTCCGCTTTTTTTTAAGCTTCCGTATTGCCCGCTTCATGGATAAAATGCAATTTCCTCCCTCGGTATTCCTTTTTCCACCAGTTTTTCACGAATGTCATCATATACATTGAATGTCCCGTCATTCTTCGGCGTGGACAAATCGCAAAAGATAAGCTTTGCGTTGATTTCTTTTCTGCCGTTTCTTCCCATATGTCATATGCATTTTTTGCGCAACGGTTTTGACCTTGCTGTCCGCTTCATCCGGCAGCATGTCGTTTAACAGCCGCTGGTCTAACGCACACTTTCTTCCATCATTGGTAATTTTCAGCATGTTATCCACTGTTGGCTCTACTAAACCGCTTCTAACCGCCTCTGCCCTGTCGGCAAATGCACTGACCATATCCTGCTGTATCTCGCTGGGTTTTAGCACCTCATTGATATATTCCGCTTCTGGTACAGGCAGATTCAGCATATCCGCAGTCTGGATATCTGCACTTTCTTTAAAAAGAGAAATCAATTCCGGAAGATTAAAAAACCGGGCAAACCGTGTTTCGCACGATAGCCCGTCCCTTCCGGCGAAAGTTCAATCGCCGTAACCGTCTCCCCAAAAGCCGCCGCCCAGGAATCAAAATGTCCGAGGCCCATTTTCTGGATTGTATCATATTGTAAATACCGCATGATGGTGTAGAGTTCAACCATACTATTGGACACTGGGGTTCCCCCGTTGCAAAGGTAACTCCTTTTCCTCCGGTCAGTTCATCTAAATACTGGCATTTCATAAACATATCGGAGCTTTTCTGTTGCGTCCGTCTGGGCGATTCCGGCAATGTTCCTCATTTTTGTGTAGAGGAACAAATTTTTTATAATTATGGCTCTCATCCACAAAGAGCCTGTCTACATGCCAAGCTGTTCAAAGGTCACCACATCGTCTTTCCTCGTCTGGTCATTTAATTTATCCAGTCTTGTCTGCAGGGATTTTCTTGTCTTTTCCATCTGCTTGACTGTATAACGGGTTCCCTCCCTGCCCTTCTGCATCCTCAATCGCCATAGTAATATCACGAATCTGTTTCTCAATCGCTGCCGCCCGACGTTCTACAGAAAGAGGAATACGTTCAAACTGGCTGTGCCCGATGATAATGGCATCATAATCCCCGGTAGCAATCCGGGAACAGAATTTCTTTCGGTTGGCAGGTTCAAAATCCTTCTTTGTGGCAACAAGGACGTTTGCCCCCGGATAGAGCCGCAAAAAATCACTGCCCCACTGTTCTGTCAGATGGTTCGGCACCACATATAAATTTTTCTGGGATAATCCAAGCCTTCTGCTTTCCATACCTGCCGCAATCATCTGGAAAGTTTTTCCTGCACCGACACAATGGGCAAGCAGTGTATTATTTCCATATAAGATGTGGGCAACCGCATTTTTTCTGATGCGGCATCAGCGTGATTTCCGGTGTCATACCCGTAAACTGAATATGGCTTCCATCGTATTCACGTGGACGGCTGCTATTGAATAATTCATTATACTTTTTGCATAATGCCTCTCTTCGGTCTATGTCACGGAAAATCCACTCTTTAAAGGCTTCCTTTATCATCTCCTGTTTCTGTTGTGCCAGCATGGTTTCCTTTTTTTATTCAAAGCCCTGTGTTCCCCGTCCGCATCCTCAATGGTATCGTAGATTTTCGTATCACGCAGGTTTAAGGCATCCTCTAAGAGACGGTACGCATTTGCTCTCTGGGTGCCATAAGTAGACTGCACAAGGGCATTACCCCTGTTGTCCATATTTTTCCCGGTAATGTGCCACTGCCCATTAACGGCTGCATACCGGACATCAATCTTGCTTCCCAGATAATAGCCCGGTGTATGAAAAGGTTTCCCCCATAAACTGTGTTATATACTCTGTATCAACCCAGGTTGCCCCCAGGCGGACTTCAATTTCCGAAGCATCCAGGTCTTTCGGCTGTACTTTTTTAAGATACTGCACATTGCCTTCATACTCCGGATGGTTTTCGGCAAATCTCTGCAATCCCCAGCTTTTCACGTACATTTCCGGACAAATATTCATCCGAGGTTTCCCACTTGTCTGTCAGTGGATTCCGGAAAATTGCGCCTGCCAGTTCTTCCGTGATTTGTTCCTCTGTTTTTCCCGATAATTCTGCCATAAACGGCAAATCCCACTTTTGCACGTTCCCCGATGGATACGGCAAGGGCTTCACTGGCGGTATCCACACTGGTCACTGGTTCTGCCCTGCGGATGGTACGCTTGCTGAAAATATCTGCTTTACGCTTCAGCTTTCCTTCCTCATCCAGATATTCCAGAGATGCCAGCAGACAATAGCTGCTGTCCTGCGAAAATGCCCTGCGGTTTGCCGTACTGCTGATCAACCCATACCGGGAAGAAAAACGGTCATACTGCTGATTCAATTTTTTTCTGCAGAAGAGCTATCTCTTCATCACTGCCATCCTCCATCTGACACTGGATAAGTTCCTGTGTCACATTTCTCAGCTCAATCATCCCAAGTACACGTTCCGCTGTCAAAGCTGGCAGTTCCACCGGATTCATCTTTGAGTTTTCCCCGGTAATATACTTTCCCGTCTACATTTGTAAAACTGAAATTCCTTACCGCCGGGTCTGCCGGAATGGAACGGTCTGTTTCTGTCAGTTCAAAAATCGTCCAGTGTATTCTCCGTAATCTCTCCTGTATATGGCTTATCGCCTCTTTTAACTGTACCGCAAGTTCCATCCCTTCAATGGGTTTTTACTGTCACTTCCTGTTTTCCGTACTGTGTACTTTCTACAGAAAGTTCCCCTAACACCATTTCCGGATGACGGACAAAGTAGGCATTCATCCTATATCCTTCCGGTGTTGTATCAAGCTGTACCCATTCCGGCTGTTCCAAAGATGCACAATCTCTTTTCTGGAGAAACAAAATATCTGACACCACATCTGTCCCTGCATTCTTTCGGAAAGCATTATCCGGCAGACGGATGGCTCCAAGTAAGTCAGCACAATTGGCAATATACTGACGGACAGCCGGGTTCTGCTTATCCAGTGTGCCGCTGGAAGTGACCACTGCCACAACACCGCCCGGACGAACAAGGTCAAGGGATTTTTGCAATGAAATAATCGTGTATCATAAAATTGTGGCGGTCGTACTTTCGGTCAGCTACTTTTTATAGCTTCCAAATGGCACATTGCCAATCACACAGTCAAAAAGCTGTCTGGGTACTGCGCCGTTTCAAATCCCTGCACAGAAATATTATTTTTTTTCTGGTAAAGCTGTTTTGCTATCCTCCCCGAAATGCTGTCCAGTTCCACCCCATACATTTTCAAATCTTCCATGCTCTTTGGTACAAGTCCCATGAAATTTCCAACACCACAGGATGGTTCCAGTACGTTTCCTCGATTCCAGCCCCATATTGGAAAGTGCTTCATACATGGCATGGATCACAACCGGAGATGTATAAAAGCATTTAAGGTAGAAGCCCTCGCCGCCCGGTATTCTTCTGGAGACAGTTCTGAATATAATTCCGTAAATTCCCCTGCCCACTGATTGTTTCCTTCCTCAAACGCCTGTGAAAGTCCGCCCCATCCTACATAACGGGATAAAATTTCCTGTTCCTGCGGAGTTGCCAGACGGTTTTCAAGTTCCAGTTCATGCAGTAACTTCACCGCTTCCATATTGGCACGAAATTTCTGCTTCGGTCCGCCTTCCCCCAAGTGTTCATCCGTAATACGGAAATTAATCAGTTCCGGTCTGATGGTTTCCTGTGCTGTGTCCGCATGTTCCACTGCTTCCGCCTTTTTGCTGTTTTGTCGGCTCCCCGAAATGGGATTTCCTCTGCTTTTTCTGTCCCTTCTACTGTCTCCGGTACAACTTTCTCCTGCTCTGCTTCTTTCTCTAATGGCTCTTTTTTTTCTTCTTTTTATCCTGTATATCAGATTCCATCCAATCAAACAAAGACAACTGCTTTCCATTTTCCACCGCTGTTTCCTGCACACGTTCCGGGAAGATGGTATACGTCCCCCTCCACATATCCATGTAAGTCCACAAGGAACTGTACCTTTGCTTCATAGCCTTCAAAAATCCAGTGGTAAGGATGCAAGGGCGGCATCCATCTTTTTCCACTAATTCTGCTGCTGTTTCCGTATCTTCCAGTGCTGCAGCCAGTTCAATTCTTGCGTCATCATGGAAAAAAATCATCTGTAAACGGACGTTCTGTTTCTTTTGGCAGACGGGCATAAAAAACTAAGGATACGGTTTACCATCTGTTCCCGTTCGTATCCCGGCATTCTGGAATAATCTGCAGCTTTTAGAAATTTATCATTTTCAATCAGATACGTTACCCTCTTCGCTACCTGCGGCCATTTCAATAGTACCTGCGTATCCGGGTTTCCAAAACTTCCCTCGCCAGCTTTAATCCTTTTCCGTTATAGTCCGCATGAGAATCATCCGCACCGTCAAGTGCATGACTGCATCCGCCTGTCCCGTACCGTTCCTTTTAAAAAATCTGCCATTTCCTTTTCCGTTTTATTCTGAGATAAAAAGCATAGGTACTCAACCTTCCATCTGAATAGGAACCGCCACGGGCAAGAAAACGAATCTATCTCATCCTGTGTAATAAACAGCGGATGTTCCTCCCATGCAAATCCGTCTCTTGCGCCAAATGGCACCTGCCTCTTTTGCAAATTTTTTAAACTGTGCCGATACCTTATCCGGACGGTAGAAATGAAAACGCATGATGTCTTTGTCCTCCGCATAGGCCAATGCTGCGCCCTCCAGGCGCTCGTTTATTTCCGACAGATATTCCGGCTGTGCCAGCAGTTCACTGAGGTTTTTACCGTATCCGGGAATCCATGATGAAAAAAAATCTCTGTGTCACCAAACACAATCTCTGCTACGCCTTCCGCCATATCGTGTTTCATGTATGCCAATACTGTCGCATGTTCTTCCAAAGCATTCAAACGTGCCGCATCCAGCACCACCTGGGGAGCGTATTCCCCCTGACGCAAAAGCTGGTGGATACGCCCGCTTACCTCTTCCCATGAAAGAAATACCTTATCCAAAATCCTGTCCGTTACCGTATGCCCCACTGCAACCTGCATTCCCAGCTCATCAAACCAGACGGAATACTCTGTACCGTCAATGACAAGTCCCTTTCCGCCTGTTCCATATTCCCGGCGTACAAATTCTGTATATTCCTCCGGTGTCTGCTCAATCATAAAATTATAGATGATACGAAGCTGGCTTCCTTCCCGGTTGCCGCCCACACGCAGCACTTCATCCACCACATCCTGGGATATGGAAATCTCCCCGGCATATAATGCAGCCATACGTTCCTCAATCTCCCGTATCTGTTCCTTTGCAGTCGGAAGTGCAGGCAAAAAAAAAAGCAGAGGCTTCTATCTCCTCTGCTTCACTCAAATCCTGTTCTGTTGTTTCTTCACTTAACTGTATACCAATTCCGTCAAGATGCTCTCCTCCGCCATCGCTGTCGGGCTGTTCATATGGGCTGTCCATGCCATCGGATCGCTCTCCTTCTCCGGAGCCGGATAACGTTCCAGCAGCCCTTTCATCAGTACTTCCATTCTCTCCTGCGCTGCCTTCTCGGTCTGTGCCAGATGATTCTCCAGTTTCCCGGTCAGCATCATACTCTGATACCAGTTCTTCCGATGTTCCTTCAGAAATGTCTTCCGAAGCATCCTGTATTTCCCGATTGCCACTGTCTCCTCTTTGATTATCGGGGTTCGGAAACAGATAATCTCCCTTTCTGTGATAGGTCAGTTCCATGTTCTATCTCTCCTTTGCTCTTACTTTTGCGAATTAACGTGTTAAATTCATTATAGCCGATGTAGTTTTGATCTGCAACCGTTTTTTCCTGTTCTTCCATTTGGATTTTTCGTATGGTTTTCCCAATATCCATAAGTATAGGCTCCACAAGCTGACTGACTGCATTTCCAAGAAATGATAAAACCGAAAGTCGGTTAAAATCCGTAATCCCGAAAAAATGTTCCTCCTCCAGATATTCCATTGGGTCAATACCACATCGGCGTGATAAAATATAAAAAGCACTGTTTGAATACAGTTCCCGGAACATGACACGGATACTGTCCTCGTCCAGTCCATACAGGAAACTGTCCTCAATCTCATACTGCAGCCCCCATCGCTTCCTCCAGATTCTCCTCTGCCATATAAGAAGCTACTGCCATCAGTGCATTGGAAAGGCTTTCCGTATCTCCCCCCTTCAAGCCCATAGGCATCTGCCAGATGGTCTAGCACCGCCTCCTCCTGTTCTTTCTGGAGCTGCCACAAATTCGGTGTCCTTCCGCCTTTTTACCATGTGTGTGTCTGAAACATCAAATACATAACAGAAGCTGCCGTCTCGGTCCTGTGTCATCTATCGGGGCGATTCCTTTCGCCCCACGATTTACCCATCGACCCATCCTCTGATTCCATGCTTCCAGTGACACACAGGCGGTTGCATCCGGACGCTGGGCATGGATCAGAAGTGTATCCGAGAACGGATAGCGGTACAGCTTTGCCGCCGTATCCAGATACTTCATCAATCCTTCGGTGAACTGCTCACATCCTTTGCCGTGTATTCCGCCAGTCCCCTTATCTCCTGCAATCTTGCCATGATAATCCACCTCTTTCTTTTCTATTCCATTTCCATGCTTACACTTTTCCTTTGTATTTTCTGCCTCTTTTTTAGGAAACTCCATCTGGAAAGCCACCCTTCCCTCACTGGTATCCAACAATAAATCCGCAGAAAATAATTTTCCTGTTTTACGGGAATAAAAATCATCTGCATGGGTACGCCCACCTGTCAAAAGCTCCACTGCCATCTTTTTGTCAAGCTGTTTTTCTCATACCGGAAAGATAATGGTTTTTCTTTCCACAAGGCAAAGGAACACTCCCGGCTGGAACAGTAAAAATTCTGTTTTCCCTCATATACCGGGCTGCCGCAAAGCGGGCAGATGCCAATCTGTTCCCTCGGATGGAATCGCTGCAGTTCTTCCTCCGGTATTTCTTTACATCCCTCCATGACAGTTTTTACAAGTTCTGTAACCCCTTCCAGAAACTCTTTGCCATCAAGCTGCCCTCTTTCTATCAAAAGCAGGCGGTTCTCCCATTCTGCTGTCATGGCGGCAGATTTCAGATACGTTGGAATCACGCACTGCCGTCAATGCTTTTCCATCCACTGTTGGAAGTATCTGTTTTCCTTTGCGGAGGGCATAACCGGAAGACACCAGCTTTTCGATAACAGCAGCTCTTGTGGCAGGTGTGCCAAGCCCTTTTTCTCTGTTTCTGCATCAAACTCTTTGTTTCCTGCAGTCTCCATTGCCATTAACAGAGTATCTTCCGTAAATGCTTTCGGAGGTGATGTAAAATGTCTGTCTGCCTCCGCTTGTATACGGGAAAACTCCATCCCCCTCCTGTAGATTCTCTTCCAATAATTCCTCTTTATTTGTATCCGTTTCTTCCTCTCCCGATTTTTTTCGGGGATGCCCTAAACCCGGTGGCAATTTTCCAAAATCCAGGTTCTGTCATACGCTTTCCTTTTTGCCATAAATTCATGTCCCGCACACTGTACCGTAATCTGTGTTTCTTCATATGTACATTCTTTGAAACTGCCCGAGCAAGACGCTGTCCGATCATACAATATAGGTTCCTCTCTTGTTTTTTTCCGTAAGCTGTGAGAATCCTTTTTTGACCGATTCCTTTGTAGGAAGCAGTGCATGGTGGTCAGAAACCTTGTCATTATTGATAATTCTGCCTACATCGTATCCCATATTCCCCCTCTAAAAGGGCAGTATCTCCGGCAGCACCTCCAAGAGTTCCATCGTTGACTGTTCCATATCTTCCGTAATATACTGGCTGTCTGTACGGGGATAAGTTACCAGCTTGTCCTCATAAAGTTCCCGAAGCTCCTGTAATGTTTCCTGTGCTGTGTACCCAAAGAATCGGTTTGCCTCCCTCTGTAATGTCGTAAGGTCATAGAGTTTCGGCGGCATCGTTTTCTTCTGCTTCTTTTCTACCTTTACAATTACCGCCTTTTCTCCCCGACAGCTCTCTGCCAGTCTCCTTGCTTCTGTCTCTTCCTTAAAATTTTCAGATACCGCAGTAAATCCATCTCCTGTAAGCGTAACTTTGTAAAAGGTTCTTTTACAAAAGTATTCTATTTTTTCCTGCCGTTCCACCAGCATGGCAAGCGTTGGCGTCTGGACTCTTCCGATCACCAGACGTTTATAATATTTCGTTGTAAAGGCTCTGGTTGCATTCATGCCGATAAGCCAGTCCGCCTTTGCCCTGCACACAGCAGCTTCACAGAGATTCCCATACTCCCTGCCGTCCTTTAAATGAGCAAATCCGTCACGAACTGCACCATCCTCCATCGAACTGATCCACAGTCTTTTTTACGGGAAGCCTGCTTCCGGACAAGTCATAAACACGCTTAAAAATCAGTTCCCCTTCCTTCCGGCATCACAGGCATTCACCACATACTCTAAATCCGGACGGTTCAGCAGTTTTTCAATACCTCAAATTGTTTTTTTTTCTTATCCCTTGCCACCGCAAGTTGCCAATGTTCCGGTAAAATAGGAAGCTGTGAAAAACTCCCATTTCTCATAGCGGCTGTCATATACCTCCGGGGACACGTATTCCGCCAGATGTCCGAGACACCAGCTAACGATACAGTCTGCACCCGACAGATAACCATCCTGTCTTTTTCCTGCTCCCAATACTTTCGCCAATGTCTGAGATACACTGGGTTTCTCTCCAATCACTAAATACATTCCATTCTCCTTTCCAAAAAAAGACAGCCGTTTTCTTTTCGGCTGCCCTTTTCCTATCCATCCTTAACTTTGTTTTTTATTCTTCTGTGTCATCCTCGTCCATGTGGTTTTCAGAATCTTCGTTGATGTAATCTCCTTCATAAAATTCCAAATCCTCATCTCCGGCATCCTCTTCCTCTTTTTTTTAGGCTTTACAACCTTAAAATAATAAACACCACCGCATCCTGCTACGGCAAGCAGCGCAATGGCAAGCAACGCCCCGGTATTAGTCTTTTACTTTCTTTTTTTCCGGCTCCTTTTCCGTTTCCTCAACTGCAGGTTTTGTCTCCGGCTGTGGTGTAATGACTGTTGGCTGTTCTGTTTCCTGTTTCTTTGTTTCCGTAACAATAAAACTCTGCCAGATCATCCTCATCAATCATGGAAAGCATATATACGTTTTCTTTGTTACTGAACGGTCCAACACAAGAAAAAACGTATTGCCGTTCTTTGTCTGTACCGTAAGGAACTCTTTTGTGCTGTCCCCTCGATTTATCATCTGCCAGACTTCCGTTCCCCTGAACAGAAAAAGGTGTTTCCTCTGTCTTCGGCGGTTCTTCCTCCTGTACTGGCGTCTCTGTTGGCGCAGGTGCTTCCACCGCCTGCTGAGCCGCTTCATCCGTAAAGGCAAAGGCAGTCGTGGCAGGCAAGACCATCCCTTGCCGCCACTGTAAACGCTGCCAGCCACTTTTTAATTTTCATTCTCACGATGTTCATCCTCCTTTTCTTCTGCCCTATGTCCCGGCAGTTTTCTTTCTTCTGCAATATCCTTCCAATCCTCTTCTTTTTTTTGTATCCGGCACAGTAGTTTCTTCCGTCAGATACGGAAAAACAGCCGTTCCATTCTGGATTTTGTCCAATACTACCAGAAGTTCCCGGCTGTTTAATTTCATGGAACGGATACTTTTAATAATCTCCGCATCCTCCAACTGCTTTTTTTTTCGGATATTCAGTTCCCTTAAATGTTCCTGCCACTCGGTAATTCTTTCCTCTGTTTTCTGGATTTCATCCAGAACCTTTTTTAATTTCATATTCACTTTCTTAACCTCCTACTGGATTCTTCCAAACGCCATGAAATGTTCCTGCCAATATGCAGAACTGATATTCGCATACTGGATGGGATTGCCGCAGTGGATCATCATGTTGTCTCCTACATAGATTCCCCACATGACTGGCTCCCGGCGTATTGTAAGTACCCTTCGAAAGAAAATCAGATCTCCCGGTTTTGCTTCGGACGGCGATACATATGCACAGCAGGAACGAAGCCCGTCTGCCGTCTGCCTTCCTACATTCCAGCCGTTTCCGCAGTTATTGATTACCCAACTGACAAATCCGAACAGTCAAAACTGGTACTGGGCGAAGCGCCGCCCCACACATACGGGTATCCCAGATATTTTTCTGCTTCATGGATCATGTTTTTGCAAATTTTTCATCTGACAATGCCTCTGCCGGAATTTCATAGCCAAAACCACCGGAACCTCCGCCACTGGGCAGCGTATTTACATCAAACAGATAATCACGGTTCCCATATGTCAGATTGTAATAATCATACCGCTGTTCTTCCTCGTCATTCATTCTGTTTCTGAGCACAGTATCCAGATTATGGTTTGTCAGCACTGTTTCCAGCCTGTTTACCTCTCTGGTACTGGTCACTTCCACTTCCCCGACTTCCATTGTCATCTGCTATGTATGCTTCCCATGTCTGATGTCCGTGTGCAGAAGCGGCTGCATGGTCTCCATAATAAACATCGAACTGCACCCCGTACTGGTCAAAAGCGCCTGTATCTTCTACAACATACTCCACACCATTCATCACAATCTTCGTGCCCAGAGGTACAAAAAGGATTGGAAGCGTCTACCGCAATCGTGTGGTTTGCCTGCGGCATGGCTCCGCTGGCTGTCGATCCGCCCGGACCAGACGCCGCAGCAGATCGGACAGTTGCAATATCCACTGGTTACTACCTGTCCCAGTGATTCCCCAACCCGTACCGTCTGTGTTTCTGTCACTGTTTCACGCACACTCTCCGTATGTATGCTGTACTGTTCCCGGAAGATTTCTTCAATCTCCGAAGCCACCTGTGCATATGTAAAATCCCCGTATTTAACTGTCGTAGGAGATAAGGTGGTATGGATTATGGCTGATTTCGTCTACCGATAGCGGTATTCCTCATATTCTGGATGTGTGGCTTCCATGCTGTTAATCTGATTATTCAATGCCGCTTCAAGCTGTGCATAAGCATTTTCTGCCGCATAAATATCTTCATCCTCGCTGGCATAGGTGGTAGAAATAATTGTGGTACTGCCGCCCTGAATGCTGGCGCTGCAGCTGCTGAGTGAGGCTGCCATCACTGCGGAACAACAATACGCAGACACCTATACCTGCGAAAATTGCCCGGTTCCTGCAAAGAATCTCCTGCAGTACCTTCTTTGCTTTGACCGCAATGGTTTCTGTAACCCGGATGGTATCCTCCGTTGCTTTTTTCCCTTCCTTCGCCGCAGCATAAGCCTGTTTGTAACGCCTTTTCTGCCAGAAGCGTAAAATAGCATTCTTCTTTTGACTGTTCCACCTCGGCAGCGTGTTTCCCCACTTCTTTTCCGCTTTTTTCATCGCCTCAAACTGCAGGCGGCCCGCTTCCGCTGTTTTTCTGCCTGCCGTTCCGTGTGCAGGGATTCCTGCAGTCTGCGGCTTGACCGGGAAACGGCATATCGGACAGTCTTTTCTCCCAACAGTTCCGCTTTTATGTGCCCCCTTCCACTGCCGCATTTTCCTGTTCTGCTTCGTGACTCTTCCCATGAACATAAGCAGATGCAGCAACAGTACCTGCTGAAACAGCCTTTTTGCTTTGCCATCCCAATTCCGGCTCCCTGTATCATCCCGCTGCTTTCATCCCCAAAAGAAAGTCTTCCTGCCTGTTTCTTCTGTTCTTTATGGAGCTGTTCCCGCTTTATCTTTCCCTTTGATTTCCTCACGGAACCCTTCCATCGACTGCTCCGCTGTTTCCTGGTTCTTACGAAAACGGGAAGATTCTTTTTCTTTCTGAGCCGTCTGTTTTTTCTTCTGCCGTTTTTTCTGCCCTTTCTCTTCGGACATAGGACTGCACCTGCTGTTTTTTCGGCTATGGCTTGTCCATGCAGCAGCTTCTGCATATTCCCTCGCCCCGGACGGATGCCCCCTCGATACTTTCCACACGGGAAGAATAATCAGACAAACGTTCCCCTGTATTGCTGTCTGCTTCCTCTATTTCTTCCTGCCATCTGGCACTCTCCGATTCCGGTATCCGCATTTTTCTGGAAGCCGCCCGTTTTTTTCCACTTTCCTCCATGTCCTGCCCGACTGTTTCCGCAGCTTCTGTTCTGCCTGCTTTTTCCGAATACAGCTTCTTTTTCGCAGACTTCGTATCTTCCGCCCTTTCTCCCCGCTTTGAAAAATCTTCCATATCCTCTGCCTGTGTTGCGCAGAAAAAATCATCTGTTTCCCGGTTACTTACCCGGATGGATTTTCTGCTGTGCAGATTTTCCTCCTTCAGTCCATCCCGGCTCATTTTTCTTTACGGTTTTGTCTCTTGCCCTGTACTCATGCTCCTGCATGATTTCTCATCTCCTTACATATATGGCTGTGCATACTCTTCCCATTTTTCCAGTGTCGCATCTGCCATTTTCGGAATGGAGGCAGCAAATTTCCATGCCTCCGGCGGCAGGGGATTTCCATGAAGCATCAGAAGATGCAGCATAGAACTCTGCATGTCCACCAGTGCCGCAAGATAAATCAAATCCTCCGGCATATGGGAAAAGACCTCTTCTCCATTGCTGTCTTTTTCCATTCTCCAAAAGCATTTGCAATTCTTTTGGTATATCTTCTCTTTTACTTTTACGGTGTGAACCATTATTTTGTTATCTCCTTTTCTGCTATTTTCTTTGCCACTACAACCAGCCTTCCGTTTTCCTGCGAATATTCACAAGTGGAAAGTGTCAGCAGCTTCTCTCCATAATCTGCCGTAATCCCGGTATCATAAAATGACCGTTCCTTTACAGCTTCTATAAATGTTTCATATGACTTTCTGTTTTCCGCTTTCGTGAACGTATAATAGGCAAAATCACTTCCCGTATAAACCGGAGTGGAAAAGACTGCAAACACTGATATTTTTCTTCCCCCTGCAGCGTATTGAAAAAAATAAAAAGGATGCTCTTTAAAGAACTTCCTCTCACGATACCCTTCCAATGCGGCAAACATCTTTCCGCTGTTCATGTGGTGTCCATAGATGATCAGATTGTCGCAATCTTTCGGGGAACAGTTTTCTGAAAGAAACAAGCTTCCATTTGCAGAGTATTCTCTGAAAAAATCCCGTTTCAGATAATAATTCACTTCTTCCGGATGGTACATAACGGGGTAGTCAATAAGCGTATCCGGTATCGTCAGCCAGCCGATACAATCCTTGTTTTTTTCATGAAGGGCAAAAAGAAGCCCCTCATGGATGAGGTTCTCTGCTCTTCTTCATCCTGTCAGGGGCTTCTTTTTGTTTCTTCTTTTTGGTTTTCATAAATTTCTTTTAACTGTTCCTGTAAAATATCCGCTTTTTTTTCTTCCTGTTTTGCATAGTCTGCGAGGAAGTGTCCGCTGATTCCCAATAATGCCAGTGACAGAAAACAAAGCAGATAGGCTGCCCATTTTCTCATACGCATCCTTCTCCGATTTTTTTGTCTCGACACCTTTTTTATCCGTTCTTCCGCCAGCCTGCAGTATTCCTCGTTCAATTCAATCCCGATATACTGTCGGTTTAACCCTTTTGCCACAGCCCCGGTTGTCCCGCTTCCCATAAACGGATCAAGGACAATCCCCTGTTTTGGGCATCCCGCAAGGATACAGGTTTCCGCCAAACGTGGCGGAAATGCTGCAAATATGTGCCCCTTTATATGGAACGGTATTGATATTCCACACATCCCGCTTATTCCTTAAAGGGTTGATTTCTGTTTTTCCATACCTGCAGGGATTGTTGATCTGCTGTCTGGACATCTGCCCCGGTATGCCGTCCGCATATTTTGTGTTTTCCTTTCTCCCATAGCGGTAACGGATGGCGGTACTTAAAGCAATCGGCTCGGCAACGGCAAGATTGTCGTAAAAATATTTCCCGGACTTTGTAAGCAGGAAGATATGTTCATAACATCGGCTCGGTCGGTCTTTTGCACTCTCCGGCATGGGATTATCCTTCTGCCAGATAATATCACTGCGAAGAAACCAGCCCTCTTTTCTCGGGGTAAGTGCCAGCAGCCACGGAAGTCCCATCAATTCTTTTTGGCTTGCAGCCGGACAACCCATGATAGGATTTCCGGCTGTAGCAGTCTGCTATATTAAGCCAGAACGTACCATCTGACCGCAGGACTCTTTTTAATTCACAAAACACAGAAACCAAATGTCCGATATATTCCTCCGGTGCGCCTTCCTGCCAATCTGGTTTTCCTTTCCATAATCCCGTAAAGCATAATACGGCGGAGAAGTCACACAACAATGGATACTTTCATCCGGCAGACTTTTTAGCACCTCCAGACAGTCCCCATTGATAATCGTATCCGTTTTTAACATTCTGCTTTTCCCCTGCCTTTTCTCCTGTTCCTTCCAAACCGAAGGTTTGGTTGTCATCAAAGCATACAGACGCAGGGATTTATCAAACTTATCCTTAAACGGGATAATGGTACTGCCATAAAAATCAGTCCCTCTCCCTCGCCGCTGTTGGTCACATAGGAAAGCTGGTGGGGCGAAATGCCTAACTGCTTCGCCAAAATCTGCCGGTCCCCCGATGCCTGGTTAAGCATGTAAATAAAATCTGAGTTTTCAAAAATGTTCTCAATTTCCCGGCTGGCAAGCAGGTCTTTAATGTTCTGTGTGATGCCTGTGGGAATGCCGCCCCATTTTCGAAAGCGCTTCCAAATCTCCACGGAGTACGCCGCCGTCTGTTCCTCCTTCAGAAGCAGATGGAACTCATCAATATAGTATCTGGTAGATTTATGCAGCGCCCGGTTGATCGTCACCCTGTTCCAGACCTGATCCTGCACGATGAGCATCCCCAGCTTTTTAAGCTGTTTTCCCAAATCCTTAATATCAAAACAGACAATCCGGTTATTCAGTTCCACGTTGGTACGGTGGTTGAACACCTTTTAAGGAACCGTTGACATAGATTTCCAATGCTGTCGCAATCCTCTGTGCCCGAACCTCTTTCTGTTCCCGCAGGCATTGGTACAAATCTCCCAATACAGGCATATTCTCCGGCACAGGGTTTTCAAAATATTTCTGGTATACAATCGGCAAGCATCGGTCAATGACAGACTTTTCTTCTGCTTCAATACCATTTCTGGAACCCCATAATCAGCTCACACAAGGACAGAATGAAATCACTCTTAAAGCCCAGCGGGTTATCATCATCAGAATAATCCAGGTTGATGTCCATTGGATTGATGTAATCGTGACTGGTAGGCGAGATATGGATAACCTGCCCTCCAAGTGCGTTGACAAGGGGATAGTATTCTCCTTCCGGATCTCCGATAATAATGTCATCCTGCGTGACAAAAAAGCATTGGTAATTTCCCTTTTGGCAGAAAAAGATTTTCCGGAACCGGGAGTACCAAGAATCAGTCCGTTCGGGTTTTTGAGTTTCTTCCTGTCCACCATAATCAGGTTGTTGGACAGTGCGTTCAAACCGTAATACAAAAGATTCTCCCGCCATGAACAATTCCTGTGTGGTAAATGGCACAAAAATAGCAGTGGATGTAGTTGTCAGCGCTCTCTTAATCGGAATCAGATTCAATCCCAACGGAACACTGCTCATCAATCCCTGCTCCTGCATATAGTCCAATCTTCTTAATGAACAATTATATTTCTGTGCAATCCCTCCTGTCTGGAACACCGCATTATCAAGTTCCTGCTTTGTCTTTGCCGTATTTAAAAACAATACCGTCACAAGGAACATCCTTTCATTTCTGGACTGCAAATCTTCCAAAAGACGCTTCGCTTCCCCGCCATACGTGTTCAAATCTGACGGAATGATGTCCATATCGTACCCCCGAACGTACTGCTTTTTTTCTGTTCTTCTATCTTCATGCGGTTAATATCCGTCACTTTACTTTTTACCAGCTTAATCGCTTTCATCTGATCCAGAGACTGGATATGAAGATTTACAATCAGATTTCTGTCCATATCCAAAAACTCTGCCAGCATCTTATCTGTCAGCTCCGGTGCAAGTATCTGTAAATAAGATGCTGCACCGATGGTATTTCCCATCTGAAAGGTCTTTCCGTCCCGGAACACAAAACTGGTAGGTGCAATAAAGTCTTTTTGTCCCCATTCCGCTTCGCAGTACCCTGTGTCATAAGAGAACTGGAACGGCACTTTTTCTTCCGGGTTAAAGGTTTCATAGAGAATCTGAAGCCGTTCCTCCCCCGGACAGCGGATAAGCCGACACCTCCGAGAACCTTTGAAGTTATTTAAAATATCCGCTTCGATACGTTCCAGCTTCGGCTTTGCTTCCCGGATGTTCTCCGCCTTAATTCCAAATGTAATGTATTTCGTCCGTACCAGGCCATTATTTCCTTTTGCCAGCTGATTTTTAACATCTGTGCATACTCCATACGCACATCGTCAAATGCGTCATTCTGCGGTCTGATCTGAATAGCGGATTCAAATTCTTTCATACTGCTGTGATGGTTGATAAAGGACACCTGAAAATGGATACTGCTGTCAAAATAATTGAGGAAGTCACACCAGTTTTCAAAAATGGCATTCTTATCTTCTGTTCTGTGCCAACTGGTAGTTAATGTCATAAAATCGGATGGTTTTGAATAATATTTCTCCTGTACCCGGCAGAGATACCGTCCTTTGCCATTTCCCGGTATGGTATGGATTTCTGTGCCGAAAGACGCTTCTCCTTTTCCTTTTTTCAATTCTGCTTTTTGAAGGTTTCTTCTCCACAATCTTCTGTGATCCGACTGTATTTCGTCCCTTTCTTTTTTCTCCCCGGTTTCTCGGATGCCGCAGAATAATTTACCGTTTTATGCTTTTTTCTTTTTTTCCTTTTTTAAAGCGGCTCTTTCTTCTTTTGCTGCCAGCTTTGCTTCTTTTTAGCTGCCTTTTTCTCTGCTTTTTCCTGCTCTCTGCGCAGCTTCTCATTCATTTTTTTCTGCTTTTTTCATAGCCCTTTTTCACGCCTGGTAAGTTTTCTGGGTGGTTTTCTCCTGCCCCTTCTGCGTTCCAGAGCTTCATAACTGACACCACAGGCTGTCCCCTTACAAGGCCTGCCATTTTTTTTGTATCATAGGCTTCTGCCTCTCCATAATCCGATATTCCTCGTCCGCATCATCCAGCCAGCCTCTTTCATAGGCTTCCTGCCTTTTTGATATGAGACTGGTACGCCTGTCTATCATTTCCTTTTCTTTTTCTCTGCATGTCCGCTTCCTCCTCTCTTTCTTTTTCTCAGTCGTTACTGTTTCCTGTATTTCGTACAGATTCTCAATCTCATACCTGCGGATGGCAGGATACCGCAGTTTTACATGAATGACATTTAAGAGAATCTTTTCCAAAGGCAGGCCGTCCTTTTCATACATGGCAAACATAAATGCCGGAAGCATAAGAATGACCATACCTGTTGCCGCATTGCTTGTTCCAATCCATTCCCTTGTCAGAAAATAAAATGGAAGCCCCACAGCCGCCGCAATCACCAGACAGATAAGCTGCCGTTTCGTGAGGTTTAAAAACAACCTTATTTTTTACCTTTGTCACATCTTTGGGTACTGATACAAATGCCACGATTACCATCTCCTTTCCCTGCATTTTCTAAAATCCGGGACGATGCAGAACCTTCAACTTCATTTCCCCACACATCCCATCCGGATGTTTTCTGCCTTGCAAACAGTTCAATTCTCGGCAGTTCTCCAAATAATTCCATTAATCCTCTTCCGGACTTCATCCGGCTTTTTACTGTGCTGTTCCAATGGGCTTATGATAAGCTGAGAGATACTTTTCGATATCCGCTTTGGATGTCCCTTAATCCCAAGCAGACAGATTTCCACATTGAACGTGTCCAATAGCCCATCCCGAAAAAAGAATCCTTTTCCGGATTTATTCTGTTTTACCCATGCAAACCCAAGTGTCTTATAGGTAAATCCCCATGCTTCAAAAAAGTTTCATTGCATCCTCGAAGCTGCGGAAATGTTACCCATAAAAACAAAAAGCACAGTCCTTTGCTGCAAGTTCTGCAACAGGAAGTCTGCATATTTCCCTGAATACTCATAGTTGGATAGTGGTTTTCTGCCGCCCCCCTGTCCCCGGTTCATGTCATATCTCCAGGGCGGATCAGCATAAATAATGTTATATTTTTTTCTCCATTGTTTCCTTAGTGTGCATTGAAAATAGAGCGTGACAGGTTTCCGGTTTTCATCAGACTAAAGCAGAGAATGACCGTATATGCCGCCACTCCAAACAATGCTGAATGCATATTGTCTGAAATCTGGATAGTGGATACAAGCACCGCATAAATGCCTACACACACCATCATAAAAAATCCTCGAAATCCGAGTGCCAGAAGCCCCCGGAAATAATTTGTTCCTACCTGCCCCCATTCCCGGTTGGACATGGTTGCAAACGGAATCGGTGCAATCGAAGTATAGAGGTAAATTTCTATCATCCTTCCAAACAGGATGACGGTAATCAGTACAGACATCACCTTCATGCACAGGCTGACCACCATCGTCTCCAGTGCCAGTGTGACCAATTCCCCTATTTCCATAGACTCCATTGCCGTATTCATGGCTTCAATCATGGAATCTACGTTAATAGCTGTTTGCGAATTGATAGAGCCGCCTGCGGCATTTTACTACATGCTGTCCCACATCAAAGACTGCCATCGCAATCGTGAAGGTATTGCTGACAAGATAAACTGCCACCCACATCTTGAAAAAAATACTTGAAAAACATCCAAGTATCTATCTCGTGCATATTATTTTTCTCTGTCAGCATGGTAATCAGTTCATAACACAGGACAAATGTAATAATCACGCCTGCAATCGGCACAATGACCGAATTGGAAAGATTCTGTATCAGACTGAAAATACTTCCATTCCAGCCTTGCGGGGGTTTGTCCGACCTGCGCAGCGATTTCTCCTGTCTTTTCATTGACATCGGTAAACATGGTTGTCGTTGACGTGACCATCCCCGTCAAAAAGCTCCCTCATCCATTCCTCGATTGCTTCAAAAATGCCATCGAACATGGGTGGTTCTCCTTTCCTCTATGCTTAAAACAGTCCTCCCAGAAGCGGGATAAGCTGTGTTCCGATTAACACAACCCTCCTCCGGCCATAAGCTGCTTAATT
>VOFJ01001298.1_pt1 | contig 25776 bp, 43 predicted proteins | sample 5384081 | NCBI WGS metagenome assembly VOFJ01 (sample SAMN12384729, study PRJNA508395) | human gut metagenome | isolation source: healthy gut I | host: Homo sapiens | reverse complement strand
CGGTAAGTTTCATCCCAGGTATTTTTAGCTTTTATGTTGCCTGAAGTGAAGTAAAAACCGAATTCTCTCCGGTATTCGACTGTCGTATCCCGGCAGACGGTGATCTTTTCATATTGTGCCGGTCCGTAATAACGGCAAACGGGTAAACGTCCTGCTTTTATTTTTTGTAATTTTTTTCGATTGCTTTCTTTAAGATTTCTTTCGGAGATATGCCCGTGGCTGTCGCCTCCTGTAGGGTTGTATTGCAGCTCCTGCATAGTGAAGGCCGGATGCCTTTTCAGTTCCTGTAAACTGTATTGGACCGTTGCATATCCTATGCCTTGGAATACAATGGTATCGGAAGGTTGTAAAGAATTGACCGGGAAAGTTCCTTCCCCTTCCATATCGGAAGTAGCTAAAAGTGTAAATTGTTTTTTTAAAATAAAAGTATACTCCAAAAAATGGGTTTTTGGTTCTCGTCTGTGATCCTGATTTTTATTTCTTCGTTGGCAGGATTGGCATAAATATTTGCTGAGACAGACAGGAGTAATAGAAAACCCAGATACCATTTTCGCATATTCAGATGTATTTTTAAGTTGAGCGAAGTTTTTTTCTGCTGCAATCGGTTTGGTTGGAAAATCATTATATCCTGTATTTAAAATACGTCTTGTAAAAATAGGATTTTTTTTTTTCAACCTGCCAAATATGAAAAGCGGTTGCTGTCTTCATCCAGGCTATTCTCTCCGATTAGGTTCACATCAGCTTCCGGTTTTCCGTCAAAGGTCGGTCTCACGTTTTCCGGGATGAAGTTGTTCCCATTTTTGTATTCACCGTTTTTCTGAACGTAGAACTTGTTCTGGCGACGCCCGTTACTTCCGTAAAGTGCGGGAGATTCCCCCTGAAGGGAGCGTTTTCTGAAAGGAAGCGGAGACTGCTATGACAGCCCGCTGTCTCTGCTTTTTTCGTACGATCCATTAGTTTGCAAAATTAACGGTTTTAATCATCACTCGCAATACCTACAAATAATGATTTGCAAGCATAAACACCATGTATATTTGCTACGGATACCAGGACAGACCGTCTTATTCCTCCAACCACTCGTCTGAGAGCCCGAAACTCCTGTCGCGAAACAATTCAGCCAGACCTGAGATTTGCTTGAAACGGGTAACTCGTTCTTGTCCATGCCTGTGTTGCGCATGATCCAGCTGTCGGACATACTACTGTCACAACAATCAAAGGCAAAAATGCATTTTTTTTTTACTACTTTTAAAGCGCTATTAAAACGTTTGATTCATGGAACTATTTGAATTAGATATTAACGCTTTATCCAAAGGTAAAAAAGAAGCTTTTTTTTCATATTGTTACAAAAAATTCTTCGTTGCTTTGTGCCTCTTCGCTCAGAAATTTTCCATTGGGAAGGAGGCAGCAGAAGATATTGTACAAGAAATATTCTATAAGCTGTACGAAGAACGCCAGATATTCCATAATATTCTTACACTACAATCATACTTATATTCTTCTGTTAAAAATAGTTGTCTGAATTACATTCGTGATGAAAAAAAAGACGAAAACTCCGTGAAAGTTATTACTGTGACGAAATTTATAATAATGACACTACATTTATTAACGACGTTATCGAAAACGAAGTGTACCGAGAATTATATCAACTTCTAGATGAACTACCACCACAATGCAGAGTAATCTTTGAGAGAGTCCTGCAAGGAGAAACTTCAGAAACAATAGCCAAATCCATGCACCTGTCCATTGAGACTGTTAAGACTCAACGGAGAAAAGCCAAACATATACTAAGAGAACGTTACAAATTATTATTCAATATTATCGGAATCTTTCTATAATTTTTTTTCATATATAGGATACCCACTTTTTTTGTTTGGCAGTGTCTTTATAAAAAAAATAAGAAAGTGGAAATATACCTAAAAATCTCAAAATTGCTTCTTGCACACAAAACTCAAAACATCAGTGCGCAAGAAACAGAGGAACTTTTAGCTTGGCGACAAGAGAAAACTGAAAACGAAGAACTTTTTCAAAAAATCAGCCAGGCAGATGGCTTTGAACAATTCCGCCAGCAATACGAAAGAGTACGATTTTACTCCAAAATTCCTTTTTGTTAGAGCAAAAAAATCAAACAAGAAAAACGTAAAAAGATTATCAAACGTTTATCCTATGCTGCTATCCTGCTTCCCTTCATATTTGCAATATGGGAAATTATCCAATTTCAGAATCAAGGAACTACCCCAACAGAATACTCATCGATTGCTCCAGGTAGTTCCAGAGCTATTTTTAACCATTGGTAAAGACAAAACCATTTACATTGAAAGAGATTCCAATATAAATATACATAAAATTGACTCTAACGTTTTTTTATTCAACACAACACATTACAATATAAAAAAACAGCACAAGCAACCGACAACGAGATACATAAATTAAACATTCCCAGAGGAGGAGAATTCTTTGTCTGCCTATCAGATGGAACAAAAAGTATGGCTAAATTCCGAGAGTGAATTAAAAATATGCCTCCGAATTTGTAGGGGAAGAACGGCGCGTATATTTAACCGGAGAAGCCTATTTTGAAGTTGCTCATAATCCTAACAAACCTTTTTTTTGTAGAGGCAAAAATTTACAGATTCAAGTATTAGGAACCTCTTTTGGAGTCAGAGTATACAAAAGACGAGGATTATGCCCTCACAACTCTGGAAGAAGGGCAGGTCAATATCCATACAGCAACTTCATCTGTAACCTTAAAGCCTGGAGAACAGGCAAAACTTCATGATAATGAAATTACGGTCAATAAAGTTAATACCTGTTCATACACCGCATGGAGAAATGGGAAATATATTTTCATCAACGAACCATTAGGGAATATCATGAAAACACCTTGGCACGCTGGTATGATATAAATATATTTTACACATCATCAAAATTAGAACAAATCCAATTTACAGGGAGAATTAATCAGATATAAAAATATAGAAGAATTACTGAGTAAATTTGAAATATTAGAAAAAAAGTGAAATTTGAAATCAGAAATAATACTATAACCATCAAAGAATATTAAAAAGGCAGAGATTGCTGGTAACAATCTCTGCACCAATAACTAACAAAAGTAGATATTGTTTAATTAAAACTGTTTTACAAAGCTATGAAAGAAAATGATTTTTTCCTACCTCCCTAAAAAGAAAAAAAAATGGAGATGTAGTTTTATTTATGTTTTTATATTTTTTCTTGCTTTTTACCTGGCTTCTCAATAGCCCAATACAAAGCACAATTAAATATTGACATAAAAAATGGGACTCTCGTAAATGTTTTTGAGAACATTCAAAAACAAAGCGCATACAGATTCATGTATTCCAATCAAGATGTTGCAGCCATAAAAACATCTCCGTGCAGAGAAGGCGTATCCGTACAAGAAATTTTGGATATTGTTTTTAAAGGACATAATCTAACTTATTTAATAGAGGATAAAATAATATTCATTAAAAAACAGTCTCAAACCTCTGTCACCAAAAATCAGAGGACGGGTAACTGACACTAAAAAGTGAACCTCTTGCAGGAGTAACGATTCTTATCGAAGGAACATGTATCGGCACCACAACAGACAGCAACGGAAACTATGTCTTTACTATCCCCGATGTAGACAAGATAAACATTATATATTCCTTCATCGGCATGGCTCCTTACAAAGTTGCCTACACAGGCCAAGAAAACATCAATGTCATTTTGAAAGAATCAGCAGAGACCATGGATGAAGTAGTCGTAACAGGTTACCAAACACTCAGAAAAAAGTGATGTTGTCGGTTCTGTAAGCACCGTTAAAGCCTCTGACATCATGATGCCGGTTTATACATCGATAGACCAAATGTTACAAGGTCGGGTTGCCGGAATGATGGTAATGAACACAAAACTCACGCGTCGGCACTTCCCCAAAAATTCGAATCCGAGGGACATCTACCATTCTAGGCAACCAAGACCCTTTATGGGTAGTAGATGGAGTGATCCAACCAGACCCCATTCCATTAAACCAAAAACGATTTAATGGTTGATGATTTAAAAAATATCCTGGGGAATCAAATATCTTGGCTAAATCCGGCAGACATAGAAACAGTGACAGTTTTAAAAGACGCATCAGCAACAGCCATTTACGGTTCAAAAGCTGCCAATGGTGTCATTGTTATTACTACCAAACGTGGTAAACAAGAAGGAATGACAGTAAACTATAATGGAACATTTTCTTTCCGTTCTCGTCCCCCACTATGGATTGTTTAACCTTATGAATTCACAAGAGCGTATTCAATTCAGCCGTGAAGCCTTTGCCGCAGGAGCCATCTATAATGAAGCCCCTATTGCCTCATTAAACACCTACGAAGGTATCATGAGCATGTTCTATAACAAACAAATTACCCCACAAGAAGCAGAGAATGCAATACACAGATTGGAGCGCACCAATACTGATTGGTTTGACATCCTAACACGCAATTCATTTAGCCATAACCATAATCTAAGTGTTTCAGGAGGCAGTGAAAAAAGTCATTTATAACGTATCTTTGGGTTATAGCGATCAATCTGGAATAGAAATAAATAATGATGCTCAAAACCTAAGCGGACGAGTAAATTTAGGAATCCGACTACATCCCAAGGTGCATGTAGACTTAAGCTTAGTGGGAAGCATTAATAAAACCTGGGGATATGCTGCAAACGTAAGTCCGTTGGAATACGCAACAGAAACAAGCCGATCTGTATTGGCTTATAATGAAATGAAGATGGAAGCAGACATTTTTTCAGGGAATCAGAACCAATTATGCTTATAATGAAAATCCTGTAATTTTAGGATACAACATTTTGAATGAGATAGACCATAGTTACTCTCTAAACAAATCATCTCAAATAAATGGAAATATAAATTTTTTTCATGGGATATTCTTCCATGGTTAAAATATGAATTTGTAGGAGGGATCAATAATAACATCGGAACATCAGAAGCCTATGCTGGAGAACAAACTTACTATATAGCTTCGACCTTCCGAGGTTATGATTTCGGATCTGAAGCCTATGGTTCCGAGAAATACAAGGCTGCGATACTCCCATCCGGAGGCGAATTATATAATGGAAGTTCAGATGTACAGGGATGGAATATTCAAAATAAAATCACATTCTCCAAAACATTCCAAGAAGACCATCGTCTAAATGTTTTAATCGGTACCGAAGTCACCTCAACCAAAACAGCAAACAAATCACAGAAAATGTTTGGTTATGTAAAAAAGAAAGAGGGGAAAGCGTTGTAAAACCGACACCCTTAAATGAACTAGTCCCTATCGGTAACAGACCAGCACCAGGCTTAGGATTATTTGAAGAATTATATAATGGGAACGGGTGGTTGCGTAATACATTAACAGCAAATCAATTCTCAATATTTGCCACCTTAGCTTATTCATTCAAAAATCGTTATGTAATAAACGCAAGTATGCGTAATGACGCTTCAAACCGCTTCGGTCAAGACCAAAATAAACGCTTTGACCCGACCTATTCTTTCCGGAGCATCATGGAATGTAGCACAGGAACCATGGTTACAAAACATTTCAAACATCATAAATCAGTTCAATTTACGAGCATCATATGGAATTCAAGGGAATGCTGTAAACTCTATCAGTCCGGAATTGATACTGAGAATGGATGAAATCAAACCATATTATGGTGACTATATGTCTAAAATTTCACGTATACCTAATCCCCACCTAAGTTGGGAACGTACTAAAACCTGGAACTTTGGTTTGGACATTCAGGTAATTCGATGGATTTCCATGAATATTGAATACTATACAAAGAAATCGAACAATATTGTAAACCAATCTATTGCACTCGAATATGGGCGTGTAGGAACTGAAGTTAACGGAGGACGCGTTGTCAATTCCGGTGTCGAATACACTTTAAATATCACACCTATCCGTACCAAAGACTGGGCCTGGACAATTGGATTTAACTCATCGAAGAACTGGAATAAAGCTAAGACTCAATCCATCAGCGAAATCAGTCTACAAGACTACATTTCCGGTTCCTCAGACAAGGTACTGAAAGAAGGGTTTGCTCTCTCTAGCTTTTGGTCATACGATTTCAAGAGACTAAGCTCTGTAGATGGTAGCCCCAGAATTTAATCGTCTATTCCAAGAAGATGCCCAAGGCAACATTTTTTAAAGGCGAAGACGGAGCCCCCTTGTTGAAAGGAGTAAATGAATACACGGACATGCTTGTGTATTCAGGAAAAATGGAACCGGATTTCACAGGAGGACTCACAACCCGTCTCAGGTGGAAAGGTTTAACCTTCGGAGCTAATTTTTCTTTTTATTATTGGGAGCCAAAAAAAGGCTACCTAATCCTTATCCCAATTTAGGAAACATTCCATTGTCCAATGTGAACCTAAGTAAAGATTTGATTAATCGGTGGAAAAAACCGGGAGATGAAGCATACACGTACATTCCGGGAGTGTACACCGGTCGGATTGCCAATTATTGGAGATTACAAGACGATAGGACATACAACATGTACCAGATGTGGGGAGAATCAGATATCATGGTAGCCAAAGCTGATTTCTTACGCTGCCAACAAATATCTTTAACTTGGACTGCAAATGACAAAATTTGTACAAAGATGATAGTGAAAAGTCTCTCAATCAATGCTATCATGAATAACGTTTTTGTTGTAGCTGATAAAAAATTCCACGGTTTCGATCCAGAATTAGGAGATAGCGTACAGCCTAAAACATATTCTTTCGGTATAACTGTCGGATTTTAAAATAAAGAACTATGAATAAAATAATCAAATATACATTCTTGCTTTTAGTGGTATTCATCACTTCGTGCAATAGTTTTTTTGGAACCAAAGTCACAAAGCGAGTTCGTACCTCAGCTGATTCAATCATTGGATGAATTATTATTAGGAGAAGCCTATATGGGGCCAGGCCTAAATGACGGAAGATTTTTCAGTGTTTTAGGTGTTTTTGACGATGATGTAAGCATACGTCCTAACTGGAAGGCAGAAAGCTCAGAAGAAGGGAAAGTAAAACAAATCCGTTTGGCTTACTCATGGTCAAAAAAGACATGAAAGACCAATTTAGCAACTATAATACCTACGCTGAAGTATACAAAAAATCTTAGGCTGCAATTCTGTACTTGACTACATGGACGATGTACAAGGCAGTGAACAGGCCAAGAATAAAGTAATGGCTCAAGCACTTGCACTACGAGGATATTTTTTTATTTGCATTTTGGTGAATCTATATGGAAAGCCCTACTCTGCAGACAAAAATGCTTTAGGTGTACCTCTAAAACTAACTTCCGAGATGGGAACCAGCGGTATGCCTCGTAATACAGTAAAAGAAGTCTATGAACAAATCATCAAAGATTTGCTTGAAGCAGAATCTCTCTTCAAATCTTTACCGGCTTCAGAACAAAATTTACGGAACAACCGAATAAATTTACCCTGCACCCAACTACTACTTTCCCCCGTACTTACCTATATATGGAAGAATGGGAAAAGTCAGTAACTTATGCAGAAGAAGTCATCAACCAATATGATTATGATATCTTAGATTTAAATACAATTGCAGAACCCAACCCATACAATTCTCCTGCTTATATGAATTATTATACATGGAGCAATCCGGAGGTAATATTCTTATTTGGCAATCAGGCAGATGTTTGCGAACTTCCGCTTACAAGAATCACATGCGTAGAAGAATCGAAGCCTGGTCAAATAAATTACAAGAGTTATGTACCTGTCATTGCATCGGAAAGTCTCATCAATACATTTGATAAAAAAACGATTTGCGGAAAACTCATTATTTAATTTGGGAAGAAATCGATTACAACGGCACTCCTGTATATCGTCAACCGACAAAGTAAATACGACGTTCAACGTCGATACAAAATAGAATACAGATATGAACGGGGAGTGTGGGGTACTGCATTTAAAGTAACAGAGGCTTATCTGAATGCTGCTGAAGCTGCAGCCATGCTTTACAAAAGAAAATAATCAAAGTGAATATCGAACCAAAGCACAGACATTAATTGATGCGTTACGCATTAAACGTTTTTCACAGACAACCTACAAACCAACCACGATTAGCGAGGGAGAACAACTGGTATCATTCATTCGTGACGAACGACGCAGAGAGTTATGCTTTGAAAACCACCGGTGGTTTGACTTACGCCGTTATGGAATGGAAGAAATAAAACATACATGGTATGATACATCAGGCGAACCCATTGAATATATCCTAGAAAAAAAAATGACCCGATTTACACTTCAATTACCGAATGAGGCTTTTTGAACATAATTCAAGTTTGGTACAAAATGAACCTAGAAAATAATGTTTAATATTCAAATAAAAAGATATGCTGAAAAAATTCAAAATATTCATATGGACGCTTATCCTGTTTGGGTCTGTTTCTTGCGTCGACAATGATAACATCGGTCCTATTGAAAAAGTTAACTTCCTCCAATTTGATTTTCCTCAGGGAAATGCTCTTTTGGGACAAAGAAATTGAGCAAATTGCAAAAGATTGGGGTATGTATATCATCTATAAAAATGTCGACAGCACACACCTGAACAGAATGTGGACGATACCCTATTACACAGATCCGATTTATGTATGTTCCGAACCAAGTTCTGAAGATATTCAAATATATTTGGATTTGGTACAAGAATGGCTATTGGGCAGTTTGGACAAAACCAAAGAGGAAGATAAAAAACAATTGCCATATATTATCTCTATTTGGTAAATGACTTAAATGACGGAAATCCTCAATCACAGACCTATCAAAAACGGCATATTCAGGTTAAAAAGACGGTTTGGACTATTGGAGTCTAAGCTTTACCAGTGAAGAATTGGCTGCCGGTCTGACACCAGAAATTATTCATAGTGTTGCTTGTGCATTCAGCTATCCCAGTTTAAAAGTACGTTTTGAAACAAAAGAATACAAAATAGCTCCCGGATTCGCTGAAATGAGCGATTATGAAACAGAAATTGGGAGACGTTATCTCAGCTATGAACAGTGGAAAGAAGAAAAATCCCTATATGCCGGATAAAGGATATTACGACAACTGGGATATTGACGAATGCGACAAAGACGAGTATAATGCCTATCAAAGTAGAGGATTTGCCGTACAATTAGGAGAAGACTTCAAGCCTATCACAAACAAAAACGGAGAACCTACATACGGTGCCCCTACTTGGATGCCATGGATTGTTACAATCAGTTATGGTGTAGAGTTTGATCGTAATCCTGGTCCGGTAGCTGCCAGCATTGAAGAACGTGTAATGGAAGATTTTATGAATATGATCAGAACAGCTATGACCTATTCATCGGAGCAGATCAACGAGAAATATCCCCCTAGATATAGAAGATCCTATCAAACAGGCCGGCAATAAAATTATCATCGATAAATATAATTTGGTTATAGAATACATGAAAAAAACACCTATAACATTGATCTAACCAAATATGCTGAAATCTTAAACCAATAAATATAATACAACAAAATTGATATAACATGGAACTATTTAAATTCATCCGATTAGGAATCATTTTCATAGGAGTAGGTCTAAGTAATTGTTCAACACCTGGCGAATACAAGATACAAGGCACTGCAACCGGTATCGGACAAGGAATGGTTTGTATCATTTCCTATCTTGACAAAAAAGCAGACACGTTGGCCAAGGCAGAAATCAAAAGAAGAAAAAATTCGAACTAAAAGGTAAAAAGTATCTAATTTGACAATTGCTACCTTGCAAATTCCGGGGAAGGGGTATAGGACATGCTCCAATCTATTTGGAAAACACAGACTACACCGTACGATTAAATCCTCAAAATTTAGAAATGAGTGAGATAATAGGAGGAGGAGAAAGTCAAAAAATTGCACACGGTTTATTTTTTAATAGATCAAAATTTATCTCAAGCAATTGACAGCATTCGGGACGAATACATCAAAAAAGCTAACAATCCGCAAAGCACACGTTTTCAAGAATTAAATACATTCTTAGATTCCATTCAACAAACTATTGAAAAACAAAAAAAGAAGCTTTTTAAAAAAATGCAACCACTTACGTAGCTCTTAACCATATCGCACAGAATGCTGATCGGATGAATTTAAAAAGAACTAACTGAAAGATATGAATTATTCCCTGCTGAATTACAAAATAGCCTTTTAGGTCAGCAAATAAAGACACAAATCAAAAAAATGCAAACATTGGCTCCTGGACAAATTGCTCCAGATTTTACAGTACAAACTCCAGACGGTAAATCATTTAACCTCCATTCCATCAAAGCAAAAGCTAAAATCATTGATTTTTGGGCCTCCTGGTGCGCTCCTTGCAGAGCATTGACCCCTCAGTTAGTAAAACTCTATAACGAATTCCATGAGCAAGGGCTTGAAATCATTGGAATATCATTAGATGACAAAAAAAAAGAAGCTTGATTAAAGCGATTGAAGAGGAAAATATTCCATGGTTTCAAGGCTCTAAATTAGATGGTTTCAAACCTGACAATCCATTAAATCAATTATATGGAATTCATGGAATACCACATATAGTACTTCTTAATACAGATAATCAAATAGTTGTAACCACTACTGATATTAAAATTTTACGCGAAGAAATACTAAAAATTATTCAAACAATAACATCATAAACCAGTTTATATGAAAATAATCATTGAATACTTTTTAATAAGCTGCTTCCTAGGAAGAACAACAGCTCAAAAATGCAAATTATAAGCGTGCTGAAGAAACGAAAGCATTTTCACTACCTTGGAAATATGACCGTTTAACGCCATTCTTCACAGAAGGCAGTGATGATTTCTGGTACAGTCTGCAAACCAATGATGGTGAAAAATATTTCTATGTCGACTTAAAAAACAAAAAAAGTTGAAGAATTCATTGATCCGGTCTACTTAGCCACTGAAATGGAAAAAGCGACAGGAAGAAAATATAACCCTAAAAATTAGGTTTATGGAAAATCCATTTCAAAAAAAAAGGAGGGAGAATATTATCATGGCGAGACGGCAGAGTCATCTTCAACTATAACCGCATCACTAAAAAATTAGGTTATACAAACCTGCCTTCGGAATCTGATATGCCACCTATACACGGTTTCTTTGATTCGGGAATGTCCCCCGATGGGAAATATCAGGTATTCGGGAAAACCACAATGCCTACATCCGCAATCTAGAGGATTCCACAGTTGTACAACTAACTTTTTGACGGAACTCTTGAATTCAGCTATATGACAGGCTGGGGAGACGTCAAAGAAGAAGTTCCATTAGCTCCGGTTTTGGTTTGAAGATTCAAAAAACTTCTATCTTTTCCGTCAGAATTCTCATAAAGTTGCTGAAATATCAAACATGAATTACCTGAAAGGACGTCCCCTGGCCTACAACACACAAGCAGTATTGGCCGGCGACTCCATTGTCTTGTATGATGAGATTTCATTATTTGATGTGGAAACCAAAACCCAGAAAAAAAAAAAAAAATCAAGATTGACAAATGGCAAGACCAATTAACCAGAGTTCTCCATTCAGATACTAAAAATAACAAACTCTTTTTGGAGCGTAGAACCAGAAGAAACAATATACTAGAAGTATGTGATGTTAATTTGAAGACAGGAGATGTAAAAGTCATCATACATGAAGAAGGCGACCCGTATATTGGAATTGAATTAGCGTCAATACATTTTATAAACAATTATAATGATATTATTTGGTGGTCAGGAACGTTCTGGATATGGACATTTTTACCATTATGACCGTGAAGGCAATTTAAAGAATGCAATTACTTCAGGCGAATGGACAGCCGGAAAAATTGTGGAAATAGATGAAAAAATCGTACCATTTTCTTTCAGGCTTATGGTATTGCACCTGATGAAAATCCCAGCTATGCGAAAATTTGCAAAGCAAACATTGATGAGAAAAGCAAGGTAACAATATTAACACCTGAAGAAGCTACGCATGAAGTCATTTTTCTCCGAGTAAACGTTACATCATCGACGCTTATTCACGCCCGGATCTGCCATGTCGGTTTTCAGTTAGAGATATTCGAGGAAAACTAATCGCTTCGCTAGGTGAAGTCAACTTAGATGATTTATATAAAAAAGGTTGGAAAATGCCTGAAACATTCTCTGTCAAATCAGCAGATGGAGAGACAGATTTATATGGCGTAATGTGGAAACCTTTTGATTTTGATTCTACTAAAAAAATATCCCATTATTTCATGTGTATATATCCTGGCCCACAAACCGACAACGTTCCACTAATATTTGGAGTAGGCTCAACTAATGAAGCATTAGCTCAAATTGGTTGTATCGTTGTTGCCTTCAATCACCGAGGAGGCATTCCATTCCGAGGAAGAGCTTATCATTCATTTGGATACAACAACATTAGAGATCATGCGCTGGCTGACGATAAATGTGGATTAGAGCAACTAATAAAACGTCACCCATACATCGATGGAAACAAAGTTGGTATATACGGGCACTCTGGAGGAGGAATGATGTCAACGGCTGCAATTTGTACTTACCCCTGATTTTTATAAAGCATGTGTATCATCGGCAGGCAATCATGATAATAATATTTATAGCCAATTCTTTTTGTAGAAAGCCATTACGCTATTGATGAACAAATCGTTAAGACACAAGATTCGATAAAAACAGCCAATGGCAAAGATTCTGTAGTAACAAAAAAACAAAAAACTGTTTACACAACAAATTTGCCAACAAACATGGAATTAGCAAAGAATCTCAAAGGCCATCTGATGCTGATTGTTGGAAATATGGACGGGAATGTACATCCAGCACAAACAATCCGTATGGCAGATGCTCTGGATAAACCATGGTAAAGATTTTGAACTTGTATTTTTACCTCGCGGACGGCATACATATGATGGTGTTTCAGAGTGGTATTTTTGAACATAAGTTACGTTCTCATTTTGCCAAATACTTACTTGGAGACTTTTTACAAACACAGGTTTCTATGACATCAAAACCAATGAATATGATCAAGTAATCAAATAAATAATAAAAAAGAATATGAAATTAAAGTATGTATTTAGCAGTTTAGGCATATTGATTTGTCTAAGCGTATTTGCAGATGGGGTAAACCGGCAAAAGTCGGCGAACAATCACCGGATTTCCAATTTGCCGACAAAAATGGAAAAAAATGTATTCTTTAAAAAGATTTTAAAGGACAATACGTATTCATTGATATTTGGGCTACCTACACTGTTTTCCATGTAAAGAAGAGATTCCTTACTTAGAAGAAATTCAAGAAAAACTTAAAAAGAAAAAACATTGCATTTATTGGCATCGCAACAGACTTGGACAAAGACGAATGGATTAAATTTATTGAAGAGAAAGCTTTAAAAGGCACTCAACTGATAATGGACCGGAAATGGATTTCTTTCATGCACAGTTATGACGTTGCAACTATTCCTAGATATATTTTACTAGATAAAGAGGGAAAAATCATCAATTTAAATATGCCTCGTCCATCAAATCCCCAATGTATGAAAATACTCAAATCATTAAAGAGATAAGGTCTATAACAAATAGATGAAATCACTAGAGATCTGTAAATCTAATCTTTATAAGACCAAGGGACTGAATAACATTTTATTGTTAGATAGTCCCTTGGGATTAGATATCATAGCAGATTCCGGTCTGATGAACAAAAAGTAATGTGGCTCTGTTGCGGCAAGCTGGCTATAAGTATATCCTTGGCGTACGCATCAGGAGCGAAAGAGTTCCCATTAAACAAGGGATTTTTTCATTAGAGAGAAAGGATAAGTCCTGTTGCGAATACAAGCGTAATGGAGAATGACTAATCTGAAAGGATACATTACCAATACAGATATTGACGCTGAACGTGTTATCGCTGAATATCACGGATTATGGGTGTGGAACGTGTTTTCAGAATTTCAAAAGGGACATTGGAAATGTACCCCATGTTTCACTTACAGAAAGAAGGATTGAGGCACATGTATGCACCTGCTTCATCGTCTGCAAAATATACAAGGAATTGGAGACTTGTTGGCTTTAACAAGATTGCGATGAGTGTTGATCATGTGCTTGATGCGGCAAAAACCATTACAACAATTAGAATAAAGATGCCAGAGAATGGCAGCTGCTTTTTACGAAGACTCTCTTCTTGACTGAGAAACATCTTGCAATCAAGACACTTTGGTAACCAGCCCGAGAGTGTCTCCTGATTTTGGGAAACGCATTGACGAAGTCAGGACGATAAAGGGTTGTAGATGACTGAAACGTTGTTTAGTTCTGTCCATTTGATTTTTTCTTTTTCGCTCAGTACGATAAACCATTTCAATTTTTTCTGCATTGGGTTTTTCTAGGAGAGATGACGGACGGAATTCCGGATTTCCGAAGGAGAGATATTCAGATTTTGACAAAAATTGGTAATGTGCTGAATATTGACCGGTGGTTCGTCAGTGGGGGCTTTTTAGAATATAGGGCATCTGTTCGAAGTCTTCATCTGTTTCAGAGAAAATAAATGGGATATAAAATAAATCCTAAAAATTTTGTGTCCAACTTTTAGGGTGCACTTCACTTTTGTGAAGCCCTATCTTCACTGATACAAAGATAGGGTGCAGGATTGACAATTCTCTTTTTTTCAGTTATAAATTTTGACAAGATTGTTGTATATTCGGGTTGAATAGAAAAACAATTTCCTGAATGGAGAGAAAAATCGGGAATATTTGTAATTTTGTACAAAATTTAAAAGTTGTATAAACAAAATAAATTATGCAGATAAATCCGGCAGAATTTAAGTTACTTGTAGTTGATGATGTTCAAACCAATGTACTTTTGTTAAAAAGCTTTGCTTGGTAAGGAAGGGGTACGGCATTCTGGTGGCGAATAACGGGCAGGAGGCTTTGGAAGTGATTCGGAATGAAAAAATCCCGACTTGATATTGCTGGATGTTATGATGCCCGGAATGGATGGATTCGAGGTGGCTGAACGCCTGAAATCGGAAGAGTTCCGCTGTGAGATTCCTATTATTTTCCTGACAGCTTTAGATGACACCCAAAGCATTGTCAATGGCTTCAAACTGGGAGTGGGCGATTTTATATCCAAACCTTTCCGGAAAGAAGAATTGATGGTCAGAATAAAACACCAATTGTCGTTGGTGGCTGCCCGGCGGATTATAGAGGAAAAAAAATGAAGAGCTGAGGAAAACCATTGCCGGGAGAGATAAAATGTATTCGGTGATTGCTCATGATTTGCGCTCTCCGATGGCTTCTATGAAGATGTTATTGAATACCATTATGATGAGCGTGGAGAAAGATAAGATCGATCCGGATATTTTCGATATGCTTGAAATGAGTAACAAGACTTCGGAAGAAGTATTCAGCTTACTGGATAATCTGTTGAAATGGACGAAAAGTCAATTGGGTAAATTGACGGTTATTCCGCAGAAATTGGATATCAGTGGACTGGCGGATGGGGTGGTGGAAGTGATGAACTCTGTCGCCGAAGTGAAACATATCAAATTGATCCGCACGGATCATGAGTCTTTTTTTGTCTATGTGGATATCGAAATGATCAAATCCATTTTGAGAAATTTAATATCTAATGCAGTGAAATTCAGTAATCCTGATTCGGAGATCAAGGTCGGGATTAAGGCAGAGGATGGGAAAGTGATCGTATCGGTGACCGATTCAGGTAAAGGGATAAAAAAGAAGATCAGCATAAATTGTTGAGAAAGATAGTACTCATTTTACCACTTACGGTACCAATAGTGAGGAGGGATCGGGATTAGGATTGTTGCTTTGCCGGGATTTCGCCCGTAAAAACGGAGGAGAACTTTGGTTTGAATCCGAAGAAAATCTAGGTTCTGTTTTCAGTTTTTCTTTACCGCAATTAATAGCTTAAAATAGAGAATCCGATGAATCATATTATTATTATGGCCGGTGGAGTAGGAAGTCGGTTTTGGCCGATGAGTACTCCTGAGACCAAAGCAATTTATCGATGTTTTTAGGGACTGGATATACTTTATTGCAGCTTACGGCAGATCGTTTTGAAGGGATTTGTCCGGTGGAAAATATATGGGTCGTTACTTCTGTCCGGTATCGGGAGCTGGTGAAAGCTCAATTACCCGGAATCCCGGATTCCAATATATTGCTCGAGCCCTGTATGCGTAATACGGCTCCTTGTATTGCCTATGCAGCCTGGAAGATTAAAAAGAAAAAGATCCGCAAGCGGAATTTGATTGTCACGGCGGCCGATCATATCGTGATGGATGTGCCTGAATTTAAACGGGTGATCCGTGAAGGGATAGATTTTGTGAAAAGCGAGGATCGGATTCTGACTATAGGGATGTGGCCGACCCGTCCGGAAACCGGGTATGGTTATATAAAAAGTAAAACAGGAAGAAGACGGTGCGGAATCCGGAGCAAAAGTAATCAGGGAGGTGGAAGGATTTAAAGAAAAAAACCGGATTTGAAAACGGCAGAAGCTTATCTGGCGGCAGGGGGATATTATTGGAATGCCGGAATTTTTTCTGTGGAATGTGAGGACGGTTGAAAATGCTTTCCGCCGGAATGAACCCGAAATAGCGGCTATATTCGATTCTTTGAACGATATTTATTATTCTTCGGACGAACAGCAGGCAATCGATGCAAAATTCCCCGAATGTAAGCATATTTCTGTCGATTACGCCATTATGGAGCATGCTTCCAATATTTATGTTTTTCCCCGCAGCTTTCGGATGGTCTGATCTGGGAACCTGGGGGTCTTTGTACGAACAATTACCGAAAGGAGATGGAAGAAATGCGGTTGTCGGCGGCAAGGTATGTATGGTGGAGAGTGAAGGGGGTGTCGTGCATGTTTCGGCTGATAAGAAAATATTGATTCAGGGATTGAAAGATTATATCGTTGCCGAACAGGACAATGTGATTCTGATATGCCGGAAAGCCGACGAACAACGGATCAAAGAAATTTTCAACCCAACTTCGATAAACATTTTTCGTGATTTTTCGTTTAGAAAATAAAAACGAAGAGTCATGAAAATAGAAACTTTTACTTTACGTAGCAACGATACCGGGGGTGTGGCTGCGTTACGGCAGGTACATCCGGATTGTGGCGGACAGAATATCTCTCCCGAGCTTTCCTGGGTGAATGCCCCCGAAGGTACACGTAGTTTTGCCATTACCATGTACGATAAAGATGCTCCTACCGGAGGTGGGTTCTGGCATTGGCTGATGTTCGATATTCCGGCTAGTGTCGGTGAACTGCGTCCGGATGCCGGGAATACATTCGGCCATTTAGCACCGGTTTCGGCAATACAGAGTTTGAATGATTACGGTACTTATGGTTATGGAGGGCCTAATCCTCCTCATGGGCATGGGTGGCATAATTATATGATTACCTTGTATGCTTTTGGATATCGAATCACTGGAAATGTCCAAAGATACTCCTCCCCGCACAGGTCGGATTTAAGCTTTGGAAACATACTTTAGAAAAGGCTTCTATTGTTTTCTATTACCGTACTTGAAAAAAGAACGGACATTTTTGTTCCTTGGGGTAAGTTTTTGTTTTTCTTTGTGTGCTAAATACAAGGAAAAAGATTATGGTAAATGTAATTGATACCCGAATTCTGTTTTAAATACTTTTTGTCTGAGATCAGAGCGGTCGATATTCAGCAAGACCGCATGCGATTCCGGCGTAATCTGGAACGGGTGGGGGAAGTGATGGCTTATGAAATCCAGTAAAACGTTCGATTATAGTGCCCGGACGATCCGGACTCCGATCAATCCGATTTCGGTGATGTTGCCCCGGCAAGAAGTGGTTATCGCTACAGTGTTGAGGGCCGGCTTGCCTTTTCATCAGGGATTTCTGAATTATTTCGATCATGCAGGAAGTGCCTTTGTTTCTGCCCGCCGGGCTTATAGCCGGGTAGAGGGACAAATCGAAATCCGGTTCGATTCGGTTTATACCCCCGATTTGACTGGAAAACAACTTTTACTGGTCGATCCGATGCTGGCAACCGGTAAATCCCTGGTGATCACTTACCGGGAATTGTTGAAACAGGGAGTTTGCCTGCCCATACGCATATCGCTTCAGTCATTGCCAGCCGGCAAGGGTGTGGAATATGTGGAAAAAGAATTGGCAGGAGAGCCGTTGACTTTATGGACAGCTGCTCTGATGAGGCTTTGACCGATAAATTCTATATCGATCCGGGGTTGGGAGATGCCGGTGATCTGGCATTCGGAGATAAGAAATAAGGTCGTTTTTTTGCGAAGTAAAATCAGCACAGAGGTGAAAAAAAATAGCATACTGTTTTTTCTATTTATATGGATCGGTCTTCCCCCGTGTGGGCACAGTATAAAACATTGAAGGATATTTCTTATGTACCTGTTTCCGATACGGATGCTTACCGGAAAGAACGTTGTAAACTGGATTTGTATTATCCGGAGCAGCAAAAGGTTTTGCCACGATCGTCTGGTTTCACGGGGTTGGATTGGAAGGTGGGGGAAAGGAAATTCCGCCTGTTTTTCAGGGACGGAAAATAGCTGTGGCGGGCGTGAATTACCGGTTAAGTCCCCGGGCTACCCATCCGGCTTATATCGACGATGCGGCAGCTGCTGTGGCTTGGGTGATGAAACATATCGGGGAATATGGGGGGAGATCCCACCCGGTATACGTGGCCGGGCATTCTGCCGGAGGATACCTCACCCTGATGGTGGGGTTGGATAAAAGCCTATCTGGCACGGTACGGGGAAGATGCCGATCGTTTGGCCGGACTTTTCCCGGTAAGTGGTCAGACGAATACTCATTTTACGATTCGGAAGGAACGGAATATCCCGTTCGATATTCCTGTTGTCGATTGCTATGCACCGCTTAATCGGGCACGTAAGGGGATACCTCCTTTGGTGATGATAACCGGAGACCGGCAGTTGGAAATGACAGCCCGTTATGAAGAAAATTTGCACCTTGAAGTTATACTGAAAGCTTTGGGGAACGACAAAGTCACCCTTTATGAATTGCAGGGATTCGATCATGGATCGGTATATACTCCTGCCTGTCATTTGATTTTGAATCAGATCAAACCCCTGAAAGCTTGTAATAGCTTGCAAATCTGAGTGATCAGCCGTTGCAGGTGGGTAGCGGCAAATTCGGGATGCATGGATTTTTCCAGAGTCACCGGACCCGGGGCGATGGAAAATATGCCACTGAATCCTGCGGTATACAAGGAAGGGGTATCTGCAATATGGCCGGCTACCAGAAGGACCGGAATGTTTTTGTTTGCGGGCTTCCCGAAGTATGCCGTAAGCTACTTTTCCCATAGTCGTTTGTGCATCGGCACTTCCTTCTCCGGTGATGATGAGGTCGGCATTTTTGGATTCGCTTACCGAACTGAAGATGGGTTAGGATCAAGTCAATCCCGGACATTAACCGGGCATTCGTAAAAGCCAGAAAAGCTCCTCCGACTCCTCCGGCTGCTCCGGAGCCGGGAATCCGGCCGATGTCTTTTCCGGTAGTTTGGGCGATAACGGCAGCTATAGCTTGCATGCCTGCTTCCAGATGCTCTGTCATTTCGGGGGTTGCTCCTTTCTGTCCGGCAAATATCCGGGTAGCCCCACGGGGACCGTAAAAAGGATTATCGACATCGCAGGCGATGGTGAAACTGGCTTTCGGACAGAGCCGGATGAACCGCCGTGGTGTCGATAGCAGCGACTCGCGATAATATTTGTCCTCCGGTTCCTAAAAAAGCTTATTGTCGTGATCGAAAAAGCGGAATCCTAAAGCTTGTAACATGCCTAAACCGGCATCGTTCGTGGCACTTCCGCCTATTCCGATAATAAAGTGCCGGCATCCTTTGTTCAGGGCTTCTGCAATGATTTCTCCCAGACCATAGGAGGTCGTGAGCATGGGATTCCGCCGGGAGGGAGGTAACAGTGGCAGGCCGCTGATCCTTGCCATTTCCACCAATGCCGTGCGGCCGTCTTCCGAGATACCGAATTGCGTAGTTATTTTTTTTGCATAAGTGGGTTATGGGCGACAAGCGGAACGGTATGGCCGTGGAAAAGCATCCGTCAGGATTTCCAGTATGCCTTCACCCCCGTCGGCTACCGGAAAATGCAGTACTTCACACTGCGGAAAGATTGTTTTGATACCTTGTTCTGCTGCTGCCTCGTCGGCTTCACGGGAACTTAAACTTCCCTTGAAAGAATCTATTGCTACAACGATTTTATTCATGTTTGTGACGGATTAAATTCCCATATGTCCGGCAAATATAAGAAAAGTATTATTGGGGGCCGTTATATACATATTTGGACTTATAAAAGTAGGTTTTATTTTTTTCTTTCTATTCCGATTCCGGATTTTGTGGCAGAAGACCCGGTCGCCTGGACCGGTCCGTTAAGGCTTTCGTTGATTTCATCGGTTCTTTCTCCTGCTCGGAAAAACAAAAAGATTTTGCTTTTCTCGCTTATTCGAAGAACTCACTGACCGTTGGAACTCCTCGCAAGCTCGTCAGACACTACCGGTCGGGCGTTCAGAAAAAGCAAGACGACACTTGCCAGAGCTCCAATGGTTCCCCAACACGAACACCGGAGACGAACAAGTACCAGAATAATTCTACATTTTAGGATAAACATGTATATAAACACTTTATTTTTTTTAGGATACACAGGAAGCTACCGATCATTTATCTGTTGATTTTCTTTCGGAAACATTTTTAACTTCTTGTATTTTTTCCCTTATATTTGTCACTTGTGGAAATGAACAGATATTTGATCGCTGCATTGTATGTTATGGCCGGTTGTGCCGTAACGATTCCTTTAAAGGCTCAGGGTTGTGGAGAGTCTTTGAGAGGGAAAGGTGTAGATTGATCATAACCAATACGGTAAAGGTCGTATCTGTTTATTTGGAAGAAGAAGAAGAGGAACAGGTTTTTTGTTCCGGTTTGCCTCCGGATTATTTTTTCAAATCCCCGTCGTCGAGGCGCTTGCCGATGATTTTACTTTCGATAAAACGGTCCGTGTCAATATCGGATCCTTATGTCGTATTGCCCATAAGATCAGGGCTCCTGAGGTTTAATCTGCAAATTATAATTAAGATTTACGAGGGTAGTCTATCTCGGATAAACGAGAGGAAATTCAATTTTCTGAAAAGATTGACGAAGTGTCGTCGATTAAAATTTTACTGTTTACAATTTACAATTTATAATTAAATGGGTTTTAATGATATTTTAAAAAGCCTGTTCGGAAATAAATCCGACCGGGATATGAAAGAACTGATGCCGATTGTGGCCAAAGTGAATGCAGAGTGGGAGAAGCTGAAAAGTATCAGTGCCGATGAATTACGTGCAGTTGCTGAAGATATGAAAAAGGAAGTACGTGAATATATCGGAGAAGAAGAGAATGAGATTGCAGCACTCAAACGGAAAGTGGAAGAGGAAAGGCCTGCGATCGAAGAACGGGAGGAAATTTACGATCGTATAGATAAGCTGGAAGAACAGATCGACAAAAAAGGTAGAAGAAGTTTTGACCGGATTGATGCCTAAAGCCTTTGCTGTGATGAAGGAAACCGCCCGTCGTTTTAAAGAGAATACTGAAATTGAAGTGACGGCGACCCAGTTCGACCGGGATTTGGCGGTTACTCACGATTTTGTCGAGATAGAAGGTGACAAAGCCATTTATTTCAATTCTTGGGTAGCCGGAGGAAATGAGGTGACCTGGGACATGGTTCACTATGATGTGCAGTTGATAGGTGGGTGCTGTTTTGCATCAGGGAAAAATTGCAGAGATGGCTACCGGTGAAGGGAAAACCTTGGTGGCTACTCTTCCGGTGTTCCTGAATGCTTTGAGCGGACGTGGTGTGCATATGGTGACGGTAAACGATTACCTGGCCAAACGTGACTCGGAGTGGATGGGACCGCTTTATATGTTCCATGGGCTTTCTGTCGATTGTATCGATAAGCATCAACCCAATTCTCCCCAGCGTCGGCAGGCTTATATGGCCGATATTACTTTCGGTACGAACAACGAATTCGGTTTCGATTATCTGCGTGATAATATGGCTATCAATCCGGAGGATTTGGTACAGCGTAAGCACAATTTTGCAATTGTCGACGAGGTCGATTCCGTATTGATCGACGATGCCCGTACGCCGTTGATTATTTCCGGCCCCGTACCCAAAGGAGACGATCAGATGTTCGATGAATACAAGCCCCGGGTGGAGCGCCTCGTGAAAATGCAACAGGAATTTGTGATGCAGACTTTTTAAGGAAGCGAAAGAGCTGTTGGCCAGCGATGATTCTAAAAAAGAAAAAAGAAGGGGGATATTGTTACTGAGGGCACATAAAGGGTTGCCCAAATACAAACCTTTGATCAAGTTTTTGAGTGAAGAAGGCAATAAAGCGATCCTGATCAAGACGGAAAACGAATACATGCAGGAAAATAACCGGAGAATGCCGGAGATTACCGATCCTTTGTATTTTGTGATCGATGAAAAACTGAATTCGATCGACCTGACCGATAAGGGACATGATACCATTACTGCTGCAGGTGAAGATCCGAAATTCTTTATCCTCCCGGATATCGGCTCGGAGATTGCAGAGATCGAACGGGACACGAAGGATGATAAAGAAAAAATTGGCGAAGAAGGATGAACTGATCCAGAATTATGCGATGAAATCCGAACGGGTACATACTGTCAATCAGTTGTTGAAAGCCTATACCTTGTTCGAGAAGGATGTAGAATATGTAGTACTCGATAATAAAGTGAAGATCGTGGATGAGCAGACCGGGCGTATCATGGAAGGACGCCGCTATTCGGACGGTTTGCATCAGGCTATCGAAGCGAAAGAACATGTCAAAGTCGAGGCTGCGACACAGACTTTTGCAACGATTACTTTACAGAATTATTTCCGTATGTATCATAAGTTGGCGGGAATGACCGGTACTGCCGAGACCGAGGCAGGGGAGTTCTGGGATATTTATAAACTGGATGTGGTGGTCATTCCGACTAACCGTCCGGTGATCCGTATCGATGCCAATGATTTTTGTGTTTAAAACGAAACGCGAGAAATACAATGCGGTTATCGATGAAATTGTCCGTTTGGTAGATTTAGGCCGGCCGGTTTTGGTGGGAACGACTTCTGTCGAGGTGTCCGAATTGCTGAGCCGTATGTTGAAACTGCGTGGTATCAAGCACAATGTATTGAATGCGAAGTTACATCAACGGGAAGCCGAGATCGTTGCCGAAGCCGGTAAATCGAAGACGGTGACTATCGCTACCAATATGGCAGGACGTGGTACGGACATCAAATTGAGCCCTGAGGTACGTGAGGCCGGAGGTTTGGCTATTATCGGTACCGAACGGCATGATTCCCGTCGTGTCGACCGTCAGTTACGTGGACGTGCCGGACGTCAGGGAGACCCGGGGTCTTCCCAGTTCTTCGTATCGCTCGAGGACGACCTGATGCGTTTGTTCAGCTCGGAACGTATAATCCGGGTGATGGACCGTTTGGGACATCAGGAAGGGGATGTGATTCAGCATTCTATGATTACCAAGTCTATCGAACGTGCACAGAAGAAGGTGGAAGAAAATAACTTCGGTATTCGTAAGCGTTTGCTGGAATATGACGATGTGATGAATTCCCAGCGTACGGTGATTTACAAACAACGTCGTCAGGCTTTGTTAGGAGAACGTATCGGTGTGGCTGTAGCAAATAATACTTACGATGTTTGTGAGGCAATCGTTATGGAATAACCAGCCGGTGAACGATCCGGAAGGTTTCCGGATGGAAGTATTGAGGGTATTGTCCGTCGATTATGAAGTGGATCGGAGGAATTCCAGAAAGCCCGTCCCAATGAATTGGCCGAATCGTTGTATCGATATGTACGGGAGGCTTATCAGCGTAAAGTCGAACATATCGCTCAGCAAGCTTATCCGGTGATCAAGAATGTATTCGAAACACGGGGAGATGTCTTTAAGAATATTGTCGTTCCTTTTACCGACGGTCAACGGATGTACAGCGTGGTGACCAACCTGGAGAAGGCCTATCGTACGAATGGTGAAGATTTGATGCGTTCTTTCGAGAAATCGGTCATTCTGGCTCATATCGATGATGCCTGGAAAGAACATCTCCGCGAAATGGACGATCTGAAACAATCGGTTCAGAATGCTGCTTATGAACAGAAAGATCCTTTGTTGATTTATAAATTCGAGTCTTATAATTTGTTTAAGACTATGGTGGAAAAAGATCAATAAAAGGGATGGTGTCTACACTGATGAAAGGGCAGATTCCGATGCAAGAACCCGAGCATGTACGCGAAGCTGAAGAAAAAAGCGGACCGATTTGAGTAAACTGCGGGAAAGTCGTTCGGAGGCTCAGGCTGCTGCTGCCAACCGTGAACAGGTGCGGCACGAACCGGTGAAAGTAGGACCGAAAGTGGGGGAGGAATGATCCTTGTCCATGTGGTAGCGGACTGAAGTATAAGAACTGCCACGGGAAAAATGAATAAACTGATTTTTGATTTAGGATTTACGATTTCAGATTTCAATGGTAAGTCTGAATCGTAAATCAAAAAATCATAAATCGAAAATCATAACGTATGTTGTCTTTATTTATTAATTGGGATATTAGTCCCGAGATCTTCAATTTGGGGGGGTATTTCCATTCGTTATTACGGGTTGCTGTTCGCTGTGGCCTTTATTTTAGGTTATAAGGTTGAAGAGAAAATGTTCAAGTCCGAAGGATTGCCTATGGCCTGGTTGGATAAATTGTGGTTGTATGTAGCGATCGCGACGATAGTCGGTGCCCGTTTGGGACATTGTATCTTTTACGACTGGGCTTATTATAGCCAGCATCCGCTGGAGATGATCCTGCCTGTACGGTTTTCGCCCGAATTTAAGTTTACCGGTTATCAGGGGATTGGCCAGTCATGGCGCTGCAATAGGTATTATAGCCGGATTGTGGTATTATTCACGGAAAGTCAGCAAAAATCTATATTCTGGATTTTAGACCGGGCTGTGATTCCGATTGCTTTAGCCGGCTTTTTATCCGGACAGGAAATTTGATGAACTCTGAAATTGTGGGATTACCGACCAATATGCCTTGGGGATTCCGCTTCATGAATAGTGATTTACCGAATCCGGAATTGCCGCGCCATCCGGCTCAATTGTATGAAACAATTTGTTACCTGTTTAGTTTTTTGTTTTGATGTATCTTTATTGGCGAACGAACGTTAAGAAGAAAAATGGGATTTATCTTCGGCGCTTTTTTGATCCTGATCTTCTCTGCCCGCTTTATTATCGAGTTCGTCAAGGAAGTACAGGAACCCTGGGAAGCTGGAATGGCCTTGAATATGGGACAGATTTTGAGTATTCCTTTTATTCTGGCGGGGATTTTTTATGCTTTGGTATAGTAAAGAAGTTGCCGGATGAAGGGGGAAAGAAAGGAAAAAAAGGAAAGGCTAAAAGGCTGTAAGCTATAAACTAGAGGTAAAAAGAATAGAGGTTAGAGGTGGAAGAGAGAGGGGACGGGAAATATGAAATTTTAGTTGAGAGGTTTATGTACGAAGAGAAGTTTATGAGAGAAGCTATTCGTTTGGCTGTAGAGAATGTGAAACAGGGGACCAGGGGGGCCGTTCGGCGCTGTTGTTGTCAAGGAGGGAAAAATTATCGCAGCTTGTGCCAATACGGTTACTCCGGATTGTGACCCGACAGCACATGCCGAAGTGAATGCGATTCGCGAGGCTTGTCGTAA